>Ga0190334_1000218_pt1 | contig 30058 bp, 31 predicted proteins | sample 48720478_MG_FD_161270 | JGI IMG/M metagenome (GOLD analysis project Ga0190334, IMG submission 161270) | Hydrothermal vent sediment bacterial communities from Southern Trench, Guaymas Basin, Mexico - 4872-04-7-8_MG | ecosystem: Environmental > Aquatic > Marine > Hydrothermal vents > Sediment ... | reverse complement strand
CTCATTATTTTTCTTGAAGTATTCACGATACCAATCGATTGTAATCCGTAGCCCATCCTCAAATTTGATCCTCGGCTTCCATCCCAAAAGCTCGATCGCTCTGCTTATGTCGGGTTGTCTCACCTTTGGATCATCAACAGGGAGAGGCTTGTGGACAATTTTACTCTTGCTCCCCGAGATGCGAATAATCGTCTCTGCCAGCTCATTTATGGTCTTTTCATCAGGATTTCCTATATTAACAGGCTCTACAATGTCTGAGACAAGCAGCCTGTATATTCCTTCTACCTGATCGTCAACATAACAAAAACTCCTTGTCTGAGTTCCAGCTCCAAAAACAGTTATGGGATCTCCTCTAAATGCCTGAGGTATAAAAGTCGGTATTGCCCTACCATCTTCTGGCCGCATTCTCGGGCCATATGTATTAAATATCCTGACAATTCGTGTATCGACCCCATGGTAACGGTGATAGGCCATTGTAAGGGCCTCTGCAAACCGCTTTGCTTCATCATATACTCCACGAGGGCCTACTGGATTCACATTGCCCCAGTAAGACTCGGGCTGCGGATGTATCAAAGGATCTCCATAGACTTCGGAAGTCGAAGCAAGAAGAAAAGTTGCCTTCTTTTGAAGAGCAAGTCCGAGTGCCTTGTGGGTTCCCAGAGAGCCAACCTTGAGTGTCTGAATCGGCAGTTCCAAATAATCCTTCGGACTGGCAGGTGAGGCAAAATGGAGAATATAGTCGATCGGACCATCTATATAGATGTAGTTTGTAACATCATGCTTTATAAATGAAAATCCTTCATCATGAAGATGTGCTATGTTATCGATCGTTCCTGTAACCAGATTGTCCATGGCTATTACTTCATGTCCTTTTCTCAGGAGATACTCACATAAATGTGATCCCAAGAATCCTGCCCCACCTGTTATCAATGTTCTTGGCATTAAAGAGATCTCCTATTTAATATCTATTTTATCCTTGATTCCATCTGAGGCTAAAAATTCCAATTCTTCATCCTTTTCATATATTATCACTCCCTCGATGGAATCGACATTCTCTATCAGTTCCATCCCCTTTTTTGGCCCCAACACGAACACGGCTGTTGCATATCCATCGGCCACCATACAATTATCTGCTACTATTGTAACACTAATGCAGCCACGCGCAGGATACCCTGTGCGCGGATTCAGTATGTGATGATAACGAATTCTGTCTTTAAAAAAGTATCTTTCATAATCACCCGAAGTTGCAACGCTGCTTCCGCCTTCCAGTCTCAGTATGCCGATGAGATCGTTCCTCTCACCTCGTGGATGTCGAATTCCTATCCTCCAGAACCCTTTATCCGGCTTTTTTCCCAATATTCTAAGATCACCACCCGCCTCGATTATTGCCGATTTAATCCCTTTTCTCTTTAATGCCCTGATTCCAGAATCGATTATATAGCCCTTTGCAATTCCACCAAGATCTATCTCCATGCCCGCATCTTGTAAAAATATTTTTCCGTCCGAAATTTTCAATCTGCCATAGCCTATTGTTTTCAAAACAGAACATATCGATTCAGAATCTGGAACAGTGGGAGTATTTGATTCAAAATTCCACAGCTTCTTCAATGGGCCGATCGTTATATCGAATGCACCACTGCTGGTCTCAGAGATCTTCATTGATTCCTCTATTACACATTCGATATCTTTTGAAATCATAAGAGCTTTCTTCCCTGCATTACGATTTATTTTTGCTGCTTCACTCGAATCTATATGAACAGACAATAACTGCTCGACCCTCTTCATCTCCTCTACTGCATAACTGGCAGCATCCTGAATTGCAGATTTTGTTATATCGGTATCATAGATAGATATTCGGGCCATTGTATCCATTAAAAAATAAACCTCTTCCACAGGACCAGAATATCTACCGCACATGGCAAAAAAACTAATGACAAAAAGAGCTGTAATTAATGCAACAGTTCTCATCCGACTCTTTCCAAATCCAGATATATCAATTTCTCCATCGATTCTCTGTAAACAGAGGGATTAAATTTAAACAATACATCTATAGCAGATTCTACAAATCTCCTTGCTCTCTTTTGTGCACCTTCCACGCCATCATATCTTTTAATGAGCTCATAAATCCAATCGATATCTGCCTTTGAGCCCCTCCGTAATCTTGCTGCTACCTCCCTTCTCTCAACACCCGAAGCCCTTCTCATTGCAACAATGAATGGAAGCGTCATCTTACCATCCCCGAGGTCCTGACCAACAGGCTTTCCCATCTCTTTGGGATATCCTGTAAAATCCAAAATGTCATCCCTGATCTGAAAAATTATTCCAAAATATTTTCCCAACAGTCTGAGTCTTTCTATCTCATCTTCAGATCCATTGGCAGCAATCCCTGCCAGCTCACAAGCAGCCTCAAAGAGCCCTGCGGTCTTCTCATAGATAATCTGGATATAGTTTTCCTCATCCATCCTATCAATATTCCCATCAAGTGCCTGGCGAAGTTCTCCTCTGCTCATATGTGTTACAAGCCTCGACACTATCCTTAAAACATCAGAAGAATTTATCTCATCGATCAACGACAACACCCTGGCCAGGAGATAGTCTCCTGTCAGAACAGATATCTTGTTATCCCACACTGTATTTATCGTTTTTCTTCCTCTTCTCACAGGTGATCTGTCTACAACATCATCATGAAGAAGGCTGGCCGTATGGACCAGCTCAAGAAGAACCGGTATCTTTACACTATCGATGCGGGGAGTTGAAATAAGACCCTGGGACAGGAAAAAAATAATTGGACGAATATATTTACCATCTGTCTGGACTATATAACTCAATACAGGCTCAAGAAAAGGAGCATCTGTGGCAAAATTGCCGCGATACTCCCTCCGGAATATTTCAATCTCCTTACTTACGGTTCTCGATATCTCTTCTAACGTTGCTGTTTTTCCTAATGCCATGGCTGATGCAAAACATAAGGGCGGGGTATATTCCCGCCCTCACCTATTAAAATCCAGATAACCTTATGATCCTTTAAGATTCATATATTTAGCTTGCTTGAAATGCTTTAACAGCCTCTTCGGGGCTGTCGTAAGTCTCAAATATTGTAATCAATTTAGTGATCATAAATAGACTCTTTACCTTCTCTGTAACCCTGCTGAGCTTCAAGTCTCCATTTGCATTCTTCAGCGAAGTCAGGCAGCCCATCATAGTTCCAAGACCGGAACTGTTCATCCATTTTACACCACCAAGATCGATTACTACTTTTAACTTATTCTGGGATATAAACTCTTTTACTTTCTCATGTATTGAAATCGTCTCAGGACCACCCATTAATTTCCCCTTAATCTTAATTACAACAACATCACCTACCTCGCTAATATCAATATTCATCCTATCCCTCCATTTCTTTTCGATTCAAATTTTTTAAATATAATAGTTCTGTTTTAAATTTACAAGAATTTTTTAAATATCTTTTTCACTAAGAATCTGGGAAGTATAGATATATATCTCTGCCCCCTTCTTCCATGCATCCTTCGGAAGTCCGGCCTTCTCCACGCAGCAGTGTTCGAGAAACTCTATTTTGTTCCATCCCATCTCAGTAGCAACTTCTGGAAGATATGTTCCACCCCGCATTCCCTGGCGAATCCAGATTCCATGCTTTCCTACTTCAATCTCATCAATAGAATCTATCTTCTTGAGTTCAGACAACACAGATATCTTTATCTCTATATCAGCCATCTCCTCGATTGTTACAGGATTGTAGAAAAATCGAGGATCCTGTGTGGCTGCAGCAACGGCCATTCTCGATACTATCTGATAAAGAGGATAATCTGGATCAAAGTGACCAATACAACCTCTCAATCTTCCATGGTTGGTCAGCGTAACAAATACTCCCCTTTTTTTCAACAAATTTTGTGATTCAACAGAAAAATCGGGAACAGGTTCTCTACGCAAGCTGCACTCTATGCTCTTTCGAGCTATCTGAAACAACTGCTTCAACTCCTGCTTGGAAAAATCTATATCAGACACCATCTCTGCTTCTCCCTCTGTTGTTGACTTCTCATCTTTATAAAATATTGCCGCCCCATAACCAACGACCCTTCTCCTCTCGCCGCTTACATCACCAGAATTTATATATGGAAGAGTCATGGCCTTATCTGCTCCCATCTGATCGGAAACGATCATTGTAATCAATACTGCACTCAATCCACACATCGTGCAATCCAGACCTTCAATGTTGCTCTTCATGATCTGGCTGCTCACACGCACGAGTTTTCGTGGATTAAAAGATTCAACTGCATTTAAAATCTTCATGTCCACCGAATATGCATCTCTGTAGTTTGGATAATGAGACATATCTGAACTCGCTACTACAAGTACTCTCTTTTCCTTTATAGAACGGGCAATTGCAACAGCAATCTTTTTAGACTTTTCATATGAAAGAAATCCATTGACAACTATCGGAACTATCGGTACCCCTGGAAGCACACTCTGAATGAATGGAATCTGATTCTCCACCGAATGCTCTCTTTTATGTGCATCCGGAATACATTCGATCAAATCTGTATTGGAACGAATTCTTTGTGCCAGCTCCTTATCAATGGCTATCTCTCCAAGGGGTGTTCGATAACCATCCCAATCACCTATTGAACCACCCGCAAGTGGATAGTAATGACTTGGACCAATGATAATTACAGCATCGTAGTCTCTTCCCTTTATTAGGCCGTAACCATTTGCTGCAACCTGACCACAAAACATATATCCAGCATGGGGAACCCATATTCCCTTTATGTCTCCTTTAATTTCTATCCTCTCCCTGTTGGCAAGCAGTCGATCGATATTATCAGACAACTCCTCTGGTGTTTCGGGATAGAACTGACCGGCAACCGCAGGGGGACGAATCTTTTTCTGATGAGTGCAGAATACGGATGAAATTTGAAGAAAAAACAGCATCGAATAAATGAGTGGAGAATGTTTCATGGCGTACCTCACGATTTATTCTCCCAATAACCTGGGATAGATTCACCGCAGTATTCACACTTTCCATTCTGTATATGGTTTTCAAAAATCTCATATCCCAATCTGCCTATTACCATTTTCTTGCAATTTGGACAGTATGTATTCTCACCGGGATGTCCGGGAACGTTACCAAGATAAACATATTTCAATCCCTCATCCATTGCCGCGTCCCTCAATTTTTCAATTGTAGGCACTGGTGTAGGCGGCAGATTTCTTAATTTGTATTTGGGATAAAAACGAGAAAAGTGAAGAGGTACATCTGGGCCGAGTTCCCTTAATATCCACTTCGACATCTCCCTTACCTCTTTCACATTATCATTGAGTGTTGGCACAGTAAGGTAGACGATCTCCGGCCATACCCCATGACTCTTTATTCTTACAAGCGTATCGAGTACTGGTTTTAACTTGCCATTGACAACTTCACGATAGTAGGATTCGTTGAACGACTTCAGGTCTACCTTATAAGCAGAAAGCACTCTGCATAAATCAAGATGGGGTTTTTCATTTATATAACCATTGGAAATCATAACAGTATGAATCCCCTCTTCTTTTGCCCTATAGGCAGTGTCAAGAATAAATTCGGGATAGATGGTCGGCTCGTTATATGTGAAGGCAATCGTTGGACATTTCCATTTTTTTGCATAATCAACAACTTCCTCTGGTGTAAATTCCACGTTTGGAATCTCTTCAGGCCTCCTCTGGGCTAATTCCCAATTCTGGCAAAACTTGCAGTCAACATTACATCCAGCAGTAGCAAGCGAGAAGGCATCAGTTCCTGGCAGAAAGTGAAAGAATGGTTTCTTTTCAATGGGATCTTTATGAAGGGCAGCTATGCGACCATATACAAGCGTAATATATTTACCGTCGCGGTTTTCCCTGACAGTACAATGGCCTCTCTTTCCAGGAGGTACAACACAATACCGCGGGCACAACTGACACTGCACCATACGATTGGACATCTTCTTATAATAACGCGCTTCTTTGTCAGAAAGAGATGCTTTAGATCTCTTATTTCCTGGAATAGAGGCAAGCGGTATACCCGCAGTTAACGCTGCTGACTGGCGTAAAAACGAGCGTCTTGTAATTTCATTTTGCTTCATATAATCACCCCCTGAACCTGTTTTTAATCAGTAAATAAACGATACATATAACAAGATTATTGAAAAACGCCAGCCAAAGAATCTCTATATACAATCATATCCTTTTTTCATAAACCCTGTATCTTTTTATCTCCCTGAATCCAAGTTTTAAGATTGGATTGTTCATTATCATATTGTCTTCCAGAACATAGTTTGCTTCCAATCGATCCGGATTCCTTGGAGAAAGCACCTCATACAATCTCCTGTAAAATAGTGTATCTATTGCCTTTCTCAGATATTGAGGAATCACGCCAAGAGCCCAAATACGATAAGACCGCACATTTTTGATTCCAAAAAGCAGCCGGAAAATCCCAAAGGGCAGAAGCCTTCCATTCAACCCCTTTAGAATAGTATTTATGTCAGGTAGTACAATGAGATATCCAATGGGTCTTGAATCGATTTCGGCAATCATAACAAGCTCAGGATCTACAATAGGTTTCAGTGATTTTGCCAAATCGTCTGCCTCCTCATCTGTAACCGGAATGTATCCCCAGTTACCCATTGTAGATTCATTAGCAACATTTACAATCACTTTCACATCTTCCTTCAACCTCTTCATGTTAATTGGTCGAATCCGTACTCCATACCTTTCTTCCAGCTTATCCGTTGCCCTGATATATCTTTCTGGCAGTTCATATCCATCACAATCAAGCTCATAAACGAGCAGGTCCTTCTTTTTTTTCAGACCCCATGCCTTCATGTGAGTGTCGTAATATGGAGGATTGTATGGTGCCATAATCATCGGAGGTGAATCAAATCCCTTTACAACAAAACCCCACTCCTGAGATGCAAAACTCCACGGCCCTCTTATCCTGACCATTCCTCTTTCCTGAAGCCAGTCCCTTGCACTGTTAAGAAGTAGCGCAGATGCTTCTTCATCATCTATACATTCATAAGAACCAAACAGCCCTACCTGTTCTCCCCAGTGTTGAATAGCAAGGCGATCTATGAAAGCACTTATTCTTCCTACAACCTTGTTATCACGATAAAGAAGAAAATGCTGGTAATCACAATGATGAAGCATTGGATTTGTTTTCTCAGAATACTTTTTCTTCTCCTCTATCCTCAATGGAGCGATCCAGTTCGGATCGTCTCTGTAGTGATCATAGAGAAAATTTATAAATTTTTTCAAATCGGCTCGACTCTGAACAGCCCTAACAGAAAAAGCCACGATGCCTCCTGACAGATTATTTCTATTTCTCCTCTAATGGATGAGTCTCTCTGTACCCAATGGTAATGCCTATCAAGATACCAAAGATGACTCCTGTTGCAATCATCATCCAGAATCCGATACTCCATGCAAAACAGATGCGTCCAATCAGACCCTCAGATGAGATTCTGGAAAGTAGAAAGATAAATAGATTCACAACCACTCCCCAGATCAGTCCCTTCATCCACCATTTGACCTCTAATTTAACCGATGTTGTGAGAAAGCCCATCAGAGTTCTTGAGATTATTACCGTCCAGATCCCAATTGCTGGAATATCATTCGAAATACCTGTGGCAAGAAGCCACGAAACAATACCATAGAAAAGTCCCCATTCTGTTCCCGACTTTACCTGTCGCCAATTTTCCATATAGACTCCTGTTTGTAAATTTAGAGAAAAACCAGATCACTTGCCCTTCTTTATCTCTCCTGCAATCTTCTCGATAAATGGTTTAAAAAGGTCGATCGGTATTGGGAAGAGGGTAGTTGAGTTGTTTTCTGATGCAACTTCAACCAGTGTCTGGAGAAAACGAAGCTGTATTGCAGCAGGTTCTTTTTGAAGAACCGCAGCAGCCTGTGAAAGCTGTTTCGAAGCCTGAAATTCTCCACTTGCATGTATGATCTTTGCACGACGTTCCCTCTCTGCCTCTGCCTGACGTGCAATCGCCCTCTTCATCTCCTCTGGAAGATCGATATGCTTCACCTCTACTAAGGAGACTTTAATTCCCCATGGATCTGTGTGTTTATCGAGAATATCCTGGAGTTTCTCATTTATCTTTTCTCTCTCCGATAGAAGTTCATCAAGTTCAAACTGACCGAGAATGGAGCGAAGCGTTGTTTGTGCCAACTGTGAAGTTGCATAGAGATAGTCCTGAACCTCCACAATGGCCTTGCCTGCATCTATCACCCTGAAGTAGACAACTGCATTCACCTTTACAGAAACATTATCTTTTGTAATAACATCCTGTGGAGGAACATCCATTGCTATTGTACGAAGACTGACCTTTATCATACGATCGATTATGGGAATAAGAATAATCAATCCTGGGCCCTTTGAACCAATCAATCTACCCAGCCGAAAGATTACTCCTCTTTCATATTCCTTTAAAACACGAATCGCACTTGCCAGAATCAAGAAACCAATGATTACTATAGTAATATAACCTGCCATGATAACCTCCCAATTATATTTTAATGAAAAATCACTACTCTGCTTTTTTCGCTCTTTTTACTTTAAGTTTCAATCCTTTTATTCCTGTCACCTCAACTTTCTCCCCCTCTTTAATCTTCTCATCACTGACAGCCTTCCATACCTCTCCATGAACAGAAATCCGTCCTTCCGGATCCAGACTCTTTATTACCTCTCCAATCTCACCAATAATTCCCTTATCCCCTGTGACCGACTTTCTAAACTGGGCTCTTATCCCCAGGCCCACGGCAAATATGAAAAAGGCCGCAGTGAACAGGACTGCTGGAATTATCACGCTTAGAGACACACCCGCTGAGGGTGATTTAAAAAGCATTAGAGAACCAAAAATCATCGAAACGATCCCTCCTATGGTTAATAGACCAAAGCTTGTTATATGAATCTCTAAAATAAATAGCAAAATAGCAAGTAAAATCAGAAGAATACCTGCAGCATTGATTGGCAGTACCTGCATTGCAAAAAATGCAAGGATCAGTGAGATTGCACCTATTGCACCAGGAAAGATGGCTCCTGGATTCTTCAATTCAAAAAACAGACCTGCCAATCCGCCCAGTAGAAGAATATATGCAATGTTTGGATCTGAAATCTTGTCAAGAATCTTATACTGCCAGCTCATTGGATGGCGGCGTATCTCACTGTTCTTTGTATAAAGCACTACCTTTCTTCCCGAGAGATTGAGCTCTCTTCCATCGAGTTTGGAAACAAGGTCGTTAAGATCTTTTGCAATAAGATCGATCACACCCTTCCTAAGAGCCTCCTTCTCTGTTATAGATACACTCCTTCTGACAGCCTCCTCAGCCCATTTTGAATCTCTTCCTCTAATATCTGCCATTCCCCTTATATGTGCAACAGCATCATTTGTTATCTTCTCAGTCATTACCTTAGAAGAATCCTTTCCCATCATAGATACGGGATGTGCAGATCCAATCCTGGTACCCGGTGCCATGGCCACAACATTGGCAGAATATGAAATATACACGCCCGCAGATCCTGCGCGCCCTCCGCTTGGAGCAATGTAGACAACAACAGGAACTCTGTCTGCAAGTATTGCCTTATCAATTGTCCATGTAGACTGCATCAGTCCACCTGGAGTATCCATCTGAATAATGAGACACTCGGCACCCTGTTTCTCTGCTCGTCTGATAGCATCCGTGATATATTTGGATGTGACCGGTGTTATTGGACCATTGATCTCTATCAAATCGATATGGCCTGAAGACAGGAGTGTATTTGATGAAAAAATAATAATTAAAAAGACAAATATTAAACGGACAGGAGCAATAAAACTTTTGTTGGCTTTCATGATGAATTTACCTCATAAAATATCAATTATCTTTTATGGAGAAGATACATTATTAAAGTTAAGATTAAACTTATCACAATGCAAGTAGTAATAGGAAAATATAAGGTAAAATTCTTCCTTTGAATATGAATATCTCCTGGAAGCCTTCCAATCAATGGAATCTTGTGAATAAAGATAAGGATTATTCCTATTATAATCAGTAAGATTCCTGTTAACACTACTGCTCTGCCAATAGATTCCATATTCCCAGCTCCATAAATTAATTTACATTCTCTGACAAAGAGGGGAGCTTATCATTCCAATCGAGCACATTGTATTTCTTACATATCTCTATCACTCTATCTATTGGAATTGCTTTGACACGGTGGCCTGATCTGCCATCCATATCCGTGGCGCTGAACAGAGAATTCAATATCGCCTCCTCGGTTGCCTCCACAACAGCAAGAAACAGTGGAGAGATGCTGTCATTTCTGAGTTGCGGTACAAGATCAACACTCTGCTTTGATCTGTATTTGATTCTGCAATCAGGGTTTGTGGAGAACGCAATAACATAGTCACCGCTTCCATTGCTACAAAATCCACCACATCTTGCTATACCAAGAACGGCCCTCGAAGCCAACCTTTTCAGATTGCGTGGCGATAGAGGAGCATCTGTTGCAATGATTATCATACATGAACCCGATTTTTTTCTGGTGATCCTGCCTTTCAGATAATGTATGCCGAGCTCACGGCCGACAGGTGCACCATTGACCCGCAAGATTCCACCAAAATTTGTTTGAACAAGCACACCAACAGTCCATCCACCAAGATCAGGAGGAAGCACTCGAGATGAGGTGCCGATTCCTCCCTTAAACCCTAAACATATAGTACCGGTTCCTGCTCCAACGCATCCCTCCTCAACTACTCCTGTTGAGGCACTATCAATCGCATCCCAAACATCCTCCTCTTTTACTGATATGCTGCGAATCTCATTAAGGTATCCATCATTGGTCTCACCCACAACTGCATTTACAGATCGAACATATTCATTTCCCCTCTGGCGAATCGTATACTCAACAAGTGCCTTCATTGCAACCGACACACTCAAAGTGTTTGTAAGAACAATAGGAGTCTCAATTTCCCCGAGCTCCTCAATCTGTGTTGTTCCGACGAGTTTACCAAATCCATTTCCTACATAAACACCACCTGGCACCTTTTCCATGAATATGTTTCCGCCATGGGGAAGTATTGCAGTCACTCCCGTACGAATCGAATCGCCACAAATCAAAGTCTTATGTCCTACAAGCACTCCATCCACATCTGTTATAGAGTTCCATCTGCCCGGAGAGAGTATGCCGATCTCAATTCCATAATCTCTGATCCTTCCCCTCTCTTTGCCACCGCACGGCAAAGAGCTAAAGATAAAGGCCGAGAAGAAAAGAGTGTTGAAAGTTGTTCTCATCAAAAATTTAAATTTTTTCCTTGACATTGTTTTTTAAAATCTCCAAATTAATTAAAGTTGGGAATTAAATTCCCTGCAACTTGGCCTTACGGCAACTATAAAGAGCTATCAATATAAAATAGGGAGCCCGACTCTGACGTGTATTACATGCCTCCTAAGAGTGGACGTAAAAAGCGATCAGGAGGGCACCCACCGTGTCTAACGCGGTTCTTTATAGTCGAGGTTAAGTTGCAGGGTTTTTTTATCTCAATGTAGCAGTTAATCATGATTCTATCCGTCAGTATTTTCAAAATGTTAAATACAATTCAATATAGGCCAAACCCAGTATTTCGGAAAATATTATCGAATTAATTACTTCTTAAATTTTCTTCATACCATTCTCGAAAAATCTCTATCTAAACTTCTGTATTGAATTGCCTCACTCAAATGTTCAGGCCGTATATCAGTGCTTTCTTCCAGATCTGCAATCGTCCTGGCAACCTTTAAAATTCTATCGTATGCTCTTGCAGAAAGTCCCAATCTTGTTATGGCCCTCTGAAGCAAAGCATTTCCTTCATCATCAACCGGGCAGAACCTGCGAATATCTTTCGAATCCATGTGGGCATTGCAATAGACTCCCCTCCGATGCTTAAACCTGTTAAGCTGAATGGTTCTCGCCTTTTTTACTCTAGACCTGATCGACTCAGACATCTCTCCAGTAGTTCTTCCAGAGAGTTCCTTGTACTTTACTGCAGGCACTTCCACATGAATGTCGATTCTATCTAATAAAGGACCCGAGACCTTTGAGCGATACCTCTGAATCTGAGGAACAGTACAGCAACATTCATGAGTCGGACTCGAATAGTAACCACATGGACATGGATTCATTGCTGCCACAAGCATGAATAGAGCAGGATATGTTACAGAAATGGCTGCCCTCGAAATAGTAACCCTTCCATCCTCCATTGGCTGTCTCATTACTTCGAGTACATTCTTCCTGAACTCTGGGAGTTCATCAAGAAACAAGACCCCATTGTGTGCAAGACTCACCTCTCCAGGCCTTGGAACATGACCACCACCAATCAATCCTGCATCTGAAATTGTATGGTGTGGAGATCTAAATGGTCTTGTTGCAATCAATGCCGTATCTGGTGGAAGATGCCCTGCGACGGAATGAATTTTTGTTGTCTCCAGCGCCTCTTCAAGGGTTAGTTCTGGTAAAATTGTAGGTATCCTCTTGGCGAGCATCGTCTTTCCTGAACCTGGAGGCCCTATCATCAGAACATTGTGTCCACCTGCTGCTGCCACCTCGAGAGCCCTCTTTACATGCTCCTGACCCTTCACATCCTGAAAATCGACACTGTATTCACAGCTTTTTGAAAATACTTCATCTATATCAACAGTAAACGGTTCTCTCAGCTCTCCATTTTCGATTATATTCACAGCATCTCTAAGACTTTCAACAGGATAGACATCGAGTCCAACAGCCATGGCGGCCTCTTTCGCATTCTCTCTTGGCAGTATTATCTTCTTTATCTTTTTCTCCCTAACTGCTACTGAAATCGAAAGCCCACCTCTTATTGCTCTTACCTTGCCGTCTAATGCGAGCTCCCCAAGAATAACAATATTCTCAACTTTCGATTGTTCTATCTGGCCACTAGCAATAAGAACCCCAATAGCCATTGGCAGATCAAAGGCCGATCCCTCTTTACGTATATCTGCTGGTGCAAGGTTTATTGTTACACGCTTTCTGGGGAAAAAGAAACCGGAATTCTTAATAGCAGCATTGACTCTTTCCTTTGATTCCTTTACGGCACCTTCAGGCAATCCTACTGTAGCAAATATTGGCAGCCCATTCTCAAGATGAGATTCTACCTCAACTATATAACCTTCTATTCCGAGTACAGCAGCACTAAAAACTTTTGAAAACATAAGAAAATCTTAGAATTGTAACTTGAAATGGTTATGCTTTAAGTATATGCAAATATTTGGAAAGAATCAAGAATATTTTTATTGTAAATTAGAAAAGGGATAAGGCTCGTGGAATTTTGATCAACAGTAATTAGTAGGAACTGTTAAATTTTAAGTTCCGATAACCATAAATAAATCCCTGACTCAACGAGCCAGGGATCTGCTCAGATGAAAAGAATTGATATGGCCTTTTCAGAAGAAAATCAATTTACAAGATTGTGTACATTTGGACGTGGATCTTTTACTGGTCTATATTTCCTTCTCTGATCATCCTTCTCAAGAAATTCCACCCTCTTGGTTAAAACAAAATTCTCCCGATACAGCCTCATTTTTGAGCCGTATGCAAGTGCTGCCATGCTTACCACACCAAATGTAACTCCAGCCATAAAAACAATTATATAACCAACCATTTCAAATATTCCTCACAATTTTATAAAATATTGCATTATGAAATTATTTTCTCAATAATCTGTACGACTAATTTACAGCAAAAAATGTACCGTTTGTATATTAATGATTCACTGCATTGATATTTAAAGACTTATAAAAATATTGTTGGACAACAAATCGGTATTTTTTTCCTTTGATGTAAAACTTTTTACCGATCAGATCGTCTTACATACAGATAAATATCAAAATAATTGAGGAACTACTACATGTCCGACAGCGATCTTATTCAAAGCTTTCTAAAGGGAGACATAAATGCATTTAATCTATTGGTGTGGAAATACCAAAAACCTGTATACAATCTTGTATACAGAATGACAGGCAACGAAGAGATGACAAAAGACATCTGTCAGATGACATTTATCAGAACATACAAGAAACTAAGTAAATTAAAGGACCATGATAAGTTCGCATCATGGCTATTCAGGATAGCCATAAATCTCTGCTACGATGAATTCAAGAAGAAAAAAAATCATCACTTCGATATTAATAAATTCAGATCAGAAGATGGTGCTGATACTATAAACTGTATGCATGATAAAAAAGAAATGATGCCCGATGAAATTTTAAATCAAAAACAGATCGGGCAGATCTTAAAAAGATGTCTGATGGCAATACCTGAAGAACAGAGGGTTGTTATCATCATGAAACAGTATCACGGATTGAAATTTTCAGAGATTTCCGAAATATTGAGTCAACCAGTAAACACTGTAAAATCTCGACTTTACTATGGACTTAGAGCCATGAAGAAAATATTGGAAGAGTCCAAACTTAATAAGGAGGTCATGCTAAATGAAATGTAAAGACATGACTGAAAGACTAATTTCTCTGATCTATGGAGAATTAAGTCCCGATGAAGCAAAAAAGACAGAATCACACATAAAATCGTGTGATTCTTGCAGAAAGATATACAAAGAGCTTAAGGAGACAACAGAGATTCTAGATAAGTGGAAAGAGATAACCCTTCCAACCAACTTTGTCTTTACGACAGAGGCGCCAGGGTTTAATCTTTGGAATAAGAGTATACGAAGCATGGGCAGAGTAAGAAAGTTTATGTTAGGAATTTCAATAGCGGCTGCATTCTGCCTTCTGCTCCTGAGTATTATTAACTTCGAAGCAAAATATGAGTATGGAAAATGGAGCATAGGGTTTCATCTGATTCCACAAGCAAAGGAGTCTATAACAAAAGAATATGTAGAACAACTTGTCAAGGAAAGTCAGAAGCAGACACTAATTTTTACTTCGAGAATGATAGAGGAGAGCGAAAGACGAACAGATATAGACCTTACAAGACTTGTTCAGACCATCGAAGAGCAGAGACAGAAGGACCTGCAATTTATTACAAAGGGATTGATAGGATTGAAACAGACAAACGACTGGCGATTCGATCAAACAGAGAAGGTCATTGATCGACTCTACCGCCTGACAAGTTATCAATTTAATAAAAAATAGGGAGGTACATATAAAATGAATAATGCAATAAAGAAGATGATAAAAGGGATGGTTATATCAGTAATTCTTCTTATTTCAATAAACGTGCTTGCACAGGAATCAATCATAGAAGAGAAAAGACTGCACAGAGACATGAGGATAATGGGAGGAATATTGGGAAAATTAATAGCCCAAGAGGAGAACACTCATTATCCAGGATACTATATAGGAATGTCACCAAATATAATGCTTCTTAAAGGTTTTGGTATTGTGTTTTATACTCATAAGAGCAGTCCCCTGTCGAACGATTTTCTATTCGGAGGTATATCGAGGAACATGAAAAAAAGTTATATGAAGACTCTTGAAAATTTCTTAGTCATGCAGTATGAAGAAAAGAGTCTGGAATCAAAAAAGGGAAAGAAAAGCGATATCGACTCAACAGAGATCAAGATGCTTCAAAAGGAAAATGAAGCTATAGAGACCTTAAAAGATAATATTATCTGCTTCTTTAAAAAATATGTTCCTGCAATTAGACAATTAAAAGATGATGACAGGATAGCGATCATAGTTAAACTCGACAACTGGAGAAATAAAAAATATCAGGACTCATTTTTAAAGGCAATGGTCACCAAACAAGCAGTCGATCTGTACCGGAAAAATCGGATAAGTTATGCAGATTTTCAAAAACGCATTGTCTTTCAGTTAAGAGAAGAAAAATCTGATATAACAAAAGATATTGATATAATGTCGGAAATCCTGAGCAGAGGTTTGGATTCATCCACCTACTGGAGGCCATCCTCCTACAGAGGCACATACATGGAAAACTTTGGAGTAATATTCTTTCTCAATATCCCTAGCAGATTTTTAACCCTATCGATTGTATCTACAGATACGCCAGATGTAGTATTAACAAAGACGATTACAAGCAGTTCAAAAAAATATCAAACAAGCAAGGAGGAGATATTCGACCTCAAAGGAAAACTAATTACAATTACAGAGAAGGAAAAGAAGAAAAAGAAAGATAGGGAAAAAGAAATAAACAAATCTATCAAAGAACTTCAAGATGAACTTTTTGACCTACTGGCATCCTATGGACATACACTTAGAATCAAACCAGAGGAATGGGTAGTGCTCAATGTGAATATGGGAAACAATCTATTCTATCCAAGAAATTCGGACAACTCACATTTCATCCTTCAAATCAAGAAAAAATACCTCGATTACTACTATAAAGGCACAATAACGATTGATGAACTTCGTAAGAAATTGATTGTTCAGACAATCTAAACTTTAAACCACATTTTTTCAACTAGACTCTTCTGCCTCATAGGGGTAGAAGAGTTTTTAATTTTCGTTTCACATTGAAACATTTTACCAGATTGAAACACATTTATGATATTTTAAAAAAACTTCCAACAAGTAGAGAGCCATAAAAATGTTTTAAAAATAATATCTTATAGCACTCCATCATTACTCAAAAGTTTGGCATAACATTTGTATAAAACAATCATTAGTTAGATTTTGTTCAATAATATCCCCCCTAAGGCGCCCCCGATGGGAACTATATGATGATAAACCTATCGGGGGTTTTTATTTCGAATCTGCAAGAAATGCAAGCTTCAAGAAATAACGAAGCAAAGAGGGACAAAATATTAATTCTTGACTTGTATAAACAATTTATTTATATTCTTCAAGTAATAAATAAATTTGTGGTGATAAAATGAAAAATATTAAGATTATATCCGTTGTAGTGTTACTATTTACATCTTTGATATCGCAGCCATTTGCTCAACATAGATCAGGACAGGTCGGCCTCGGGATGTATGGTAGTAGTATCAAACTCATCGGTGGTGCAATAGACGGATCGATGATAAACTATTCGAGTGGGCTGTCAATTAAATATTCATTTTCAAAATTCCTGACAGGAGAAATAAATGCGGGTCTCGGTTGGGTACGGCCAAGAGACAGCGAATCCCATTTTCAGGTAAGTACTGTTTATAAATATAGAACTTACATATACCCATGGAGCGTAAATCTGCGCTGCAATATTTTTCCAAATGGATGGTTCGTCCCCTATATCGGCATTGGAACAGGGATCACATACTGGAATCTGCGGGATATATCTCAAGGTGAAGAATGGTTTCCAATTCCAGAATCTGGAAAGTCTGTTTCCGGAACTCAGTCAAACTTCTCGCTTTTAGCAACCGTAGGAACATCGATCTTTATCACAAAAGGTTTTGCGCTTGATTTATCGATACACTACACACATCTACTCGATCAGCGGCTGGACAACATTGGAAATGGAGACATCAATACAGGAGTTGCAGAGGTAAGGCTCGGATTCGGAATATTTTTTGGAGGTTATCTTGATTCAGATGGAGACGGAATAGAGGATAAAAAAGATCTTGATCCCTATCATAAGGAAGACTTTGACGGATTCGAAGATGAAGATGGAGCCCCCGATCCGGACAACGATAAAGACGGCATACCAGACTATCTCGACAAGGCCCCAAATCTGCCGGAGGATATCGATGGATTTGAGGATGAAGATGGTGTTCCTGACCTCGATAACGACCAGGATGGAATAAATGATACAGAAGACAAGGCTCCAAACGCACCCGAAGACTTCGACGGATTCGAAGATGAAGATGGAGTCCCTGATCTAGATAACGATAAAGACGGCATACCAGACTATCTCGATAAGGCTCCTAATCAACCAGAAACATTCAACGGCTATCAGGATGAAGACGGGGTGCCTGATGAGAAGCCCAAACCTCCAATAGTAGAATACGGCAAGCCCTTAATATTAAAAGGGGTTACTTTTCAGACTGGCAAGGCCGATTTGACAGAAAATGCAAAACGAGTACTCGATATTGTTGCAGAATCACTAATGCAATATCCTGAAATTGAAATAGAGATTAGGGGATATACAGACAGTGTCGGAAGCGCTGCATTTAATCTGAACCTTTCTCAGAGAAGGGCCGAGGCTGTAAGAGACTACCTGGTGCAAAAAGGAATTGCTCTAAAGCGTCTGCGTGCCATAGGATACGGCGAAGCAAATCCAATAGCGTCAAACAAGACTAAAGAGGGAAGAGCCAAAAACAGGAGAATCGAATTCATCCGTATTGAAAAATAGCAAAATATTTTATATCACTCTTTTGGTATCGAAGCCTTTCTAACAACTCTTATCAAAATCCATCCGATAAAACAGCCTATGATGTAATAGGGAAAATCCATCCATACAAAACTGGAGCCTATTAATGTCCTCCCAATAAATGTTGATCTGATAACTTCAAGAAAATGGGGATGCCACAATTGAGTAAACTCAAGAAGTGACGTTATTAAAAATACCCACAAGGCAATCCAAAACTCAGATGATGTAGGAAAAACAAATACAACAGCAAGACACCAGAAAATCTCATACAGTATTCCGCCGCAGTAGTTATTAAACCAGAAGGAGCCTGGACCACTATAAAATTTTGATGCAAACCCGAGTGGTATAACAGCAGATAGAAGAATAAAAATTCTAATACGAAAGCCAGTTAAAAGACTTATTATTTTTTTAGAGTCTCTCATCTTCTAAGCAATATGAGTATTCCTGCCGCAATTGCCAACAAGTCCAGAATAAATCCAAAATAAGGAATATTTACATAGATAAAAGGAGCCAACCCCCTCAAGATAAGCCAGATAGAGAGCAGGATAATCCCAAGGCTCTTTGTTAATTTAACCGATCCAACAACAAGCAACAGACCAGCGATGAGTGCAAAAAGAGGAATAATGTTTGATAACAGAGAAATGTGTATTGCTGTCAGTGATACTATAGATGTTATGATCAGCCATATAGCCAAAAACAGCGTTCCGAGATTTTCTGATAATTTCATAATTCCCTCCTCAAGATATTATCAACAAGTAAGATGAAATGCACCGAGTACTCTATCCCCATTTTCCACAACACGATTGTATGTGCTTACTGCCCTATCAGTATTCTCAACAACAAGTCTGATACCAGTTTCATCAAGATAATCCTTTAAATCATCTCCTATCCGCATCAACCCAAACTTGCCGGTTCCTACAACCAGAACCTCAGGCTCGGCCTCCTTCAACTGATCAAGAATATCTTCGATCTGAAGCCTGTGGCCCTCTTTTCTCCACCATTCAGACTGCACATGGTCGAGAAACACAACCACATCGTTTTTGTAGGTTATGCCGTCAATTACAATGTGTCCAAATTTATATGAATCGATCATACGGCTTCTCCTGTTAAGTATCTTTCCTCATGCTGTATTTACATCCGCAGTATTTCTGACGATACAGCCCCTCTTTACTGCTGAGCATACAGCTAATCTTAAATCCATTCTTTTTCTTGAAATCGGCAGCCATGAATACGATACCTTTTCTCCTGGCAACTTCCTCCCCTATTCTATTAATAATTTCTGCCTTCTTATGAGGACTTATAGATAGTGTTGTTGTAAAAATTTCAATACCCTCTTTTACTGCCACCTCTGCTGTCATCTCGAGTCTGATCCTGTAGCATATCTCGCATCTTGTTCCCCCTTCTCTATCCTGCTCATGGCCTCTTACACTATCAAACCACCTTTCTGAATCATAATCGCCTACTATTATCGGAACACCCCATTTCTCTGCAAGATGCTCTATTTCTCTCTTTCTGAGCCTATATTCATTATCAGGATAAATATTGGGATTATAGAAAAATATCGTTATATCAAATCCATCTCTAAGAAGCATAATCGGATGGGTAGCACACGGTGCACAACAGCAGTGAAGCAGAAGAGATTTTCTTACACTTCCATACATGTTTTAAATATTGACAAAATGATTTAAAGAGTTGCTCCCCTTACCTATAGCGAAACCCTCTCTTATTGCATTTACAATATAACGTTTTGAGATTCTGATTGCCTCTACCAGACTATTCCCCTTAACAAGATTTGCCAGAATCGCTGCAGAATAGGTGCATCCAGTACCATGTGGTGATACAGACTTCACTCTTATTGATGTAAAGCGAATAAATCTCTCACCATCATAAAGAATATCAACAGGGTCTCCCTCTAAATGTCCCCCCTTTACCAGTACTGCCCTGCATCCCATATCAAATATTCTCCTTGCACCTTCCTTAACATCCTCTATCGATTTTATTGAAACACCAGAAAGTGTCTCGGTCTCAAAAATGTTTGGGGTAACCAGATAGGCCTCTGGTATCAACTCCTTCCTGTATGTCTCTATTCCTTTAGAATCTATAAGGGGTGTACCATCTGAAGATACGAGAACAGGATCAACAATAACAAAAGGAACCTTGATCTCGTGAAATTTATTTGCAATCACCCTGACAATCTCAGAACTGTAGAGCATGCCTGTCTTTGCTCCATCGATGCCGCAGTCGCTAAGAATCGACTCAAACTGAAGGCTTACAAACTGAGGGGATACTCCTTCAATGCCATTGACTCTTAAGCTGTTCTGTGCAGTCACTGCTGTCACCACAGTCATTCCATAAACACCAAAAGCAGAAAAGGTCTTCATGTCTGCCTGAATTCCTGCACCTCCGCCTGAATCCGATCCTGCAATTGTTAACACCTTCTTAATCATGTATATAATATAAAACATTTAACAGAAAATAAAAAGGCAGAGTTTAAACTCTGCCTCATTTTAAACTTGATATTGGATTAGATCATGCTTCTACTATTGCCTCTGTGGGACATACCTCTACACAAGATCCGCAATCTGTACACTTATCAGCATCGATTACATATTTATCCTCGCCCTCAGAAATAGCACCTTCAGGGCATTCTTCCATACAAGCACCACATGCGATGCATTCATCAGTAATCTTATGTGCCACAATTGCCTCCTATATTAGTTTTATTTTCAATTTAAATTTCACAAAATATAATTATTCAAAACAAAAAAGTCAATATTTTATCTCTTATCCTTATTGAATTGTAACTGTTTTTCATGCCTGCCTCAAGCACCCTATTCCCTTATCAAAATCAACTTTTTTCAGGACGGGACAGGACACACTTCACTATTCACTATTCACTATTCACTATTCACTTTTCACTATTACGAATCAAAAAACATCACTATACTATCCACTTGATAAAATCCTCTTTTGGTCTTACATCTACAACAAATTCATCTTTTGTACCATCTCCTTCAAAACAGATCTTCCTCTTCTCCGTCTCACCACTACTATAACTTGCAGTAATTTCTGCAGCCATAATCATATCCCTGTAATTTTCGATTCCATTCACCAATACAACAGGTCCCCTACCATCTTCTGGTGAAAAAACCCATCTGTTACCACAAAACCTTTCGAGGATATGATTTTCTTCCTCATTCCTTCCAACAATCACATGCAGTCTGCTTTCAGGCCAAATGTGTCTGCCATATCTAAAAAGTATCATTTCATTAATATCTAATGAATCTTTACCCACATTATTAAAAAATGTTTTTACCCTTCTTGAATATCCAGGATCTGTTAATATACATCCACCTGCAGGCGTTCCATAATTCTCTATACCAATTTTTTTTGCAATCTGAAGCTGGACCTTTCGAGAACGCCCGGTTATCCCAAGCAGCCGCTCTCTATCAACCCATCCTCTCTCCTCAGGAATTGTCAAAGGAAGAAGTTTTGCACATAGCGGTCTGAGAATCCTCCCCCGATATCCAGATACCTTTTCTATGTGTATGAGCATCGATCGGGACTGCGACATGGGTCTCTGGCCCACAACTTCTCCTGTTATAATAAATTCACCTCCAAGATCTTTCATGATATCTGCAGCTTTCTGAATCATCAGCAAATGGCAATCTATACAGGGATTGACTCCTGATCCAAAACCATGTGCAGGGTTTTTTAGTACAACCATAAAATCTTCAGAAAGATCGATGATCTTTATTGGTATGCCGATGCTACGGGAAATCTTTAATATCCTGCCCTCTTTTATTCTCTCTGCCAGCGGATCCCACCTAAAGAAAAAGGTAACTCCTCTTACATCTATCCCCTGATCCTTTATGAGTCTTGCGGCCAGCAGACTGTCGAGCCCTGATGAGATAAGTGCGACTGCAATAATATTTTTATCTTCTATTTTTGTGTTCATATTTTTTCTTTATAATTCGATCAACAGTTAAATTGAGAGACTCTATAGTAATTCCGCTGTATCTTTCTATGTGGGTTACTATATATTCCTGCAATTTTGATAGAGCCTCCGGAATGTTCTCCTTATATGGAAAATCAATCCTGATCTCTATTTGATAACCATCATTTTGCCTGTCGATCGTAATTCTCCTGATTTCAATGTCACTTGTAAACTCATCCACACAATGCATTATCATTTGTCCAAGTGCTTCTCTCGAAATACTCAACCTGCCGCGGCTGCTGAAAAGTGGCTGGACTATTGTCTTTTCAACAATCTTGTCTTTCCAGAAAAATAAGGGATGTTTTCTTAAAAACAACCTGACAGAATCTATAATCCGCTGTGCAGAATCCTGTTTTACTTCAACTTGCGGCACTGGAATCACATGTTTACCCCTGGTCCTCCGCATCTCTGTAGCATGCAAGATCTCGTCTCTTGTTGCAAGATCATCTATGTAGATTATTCTGTCAGGAAAAGGCAGCCCCAGTCTTTCTGCTATCCGCCCAACCATCTTCTCAGATATTCCTAGAATTAATATTGAATCTACTCTCTCTCTTGAGATGGCCTCTCTGACCTGCCGTGCATGATCACCGTTTTCAAATATGGCACACTTTATTGCCTTTACGCGACTATTTTCCCTCTTGGCAGATCTGCCTGCAAGAATCTGGTTGTCACGAATCAGAATCCCATCATCTATCAAATACCTAATCCCATATTTCTCCATCACAAGACGGGCACGAAAACTCTTTCCAGTACCGGCTCTTCCAACAAGAGCATATACCTTGACTCCTCTGGCCTTTTTAATCAATATTGAAAACAGCTTCCTCATGCGATTTTCCTGTAATAAATTAACGACAAAACAGCAAACATAATTTAAGAAATGGTTCTTTAAAATCAAACTAAAAGCTTTTCAATGTTGATCTTGAAACATAAATTGATTATTTTTCGTATTAAGGTCGACTCCATTCTGATATCCCATGAAAAAGATATCTAAATACATTATCACCATCTTATTTTTTTACTCAAGTCATATTCTTTCTCAGCATTTAGTGCAGGATACTCTCCTGATATCATTTAAAAAAATCATGACTCCTTTAAAAGTTCCAGTAGAAAGGATTTCAGACAACAGAGGAGAAGACAAAAATTTGATAGGCAGGGCTGAGAAAGAAATTTTTCTCTTCATTCCAGTAGACATAGCAATATGTTCTGATAAACCATTACCACTTAAGATATATGAGTCGCTTCCAATATCAAAAACAGACAGTAATAGTTTAAACTTAAGAATAGAATACTTCTGGCTTTCAAAAAATAGTGGTTCTATCCTATACCCTCACTACAAACTCAATGCATACTTTTCAATATTCAGAGGAAAAGACACTGATGACTCCTCTTTTGTCGGACAGCTCGTGTATGAAACAAAAATAAGAAAACCTCTCTTTCGGGAAGACCTAAAATGTGGATATGAAAGTGTAATAGAAAAATGGGAGAATGAGTTTGTCCGTGACCTTATGCTATTGACAACACAAAGAGCTACCTTGAAAGGAGTTGAAATAAAAAATTTCAGAGATCACTTATACAGAGGAAGATATATAAACATGCTGACAGTATGCGACATAATAAGTGGAAATGGATGGTGGATATCAGATTTTAATATCTTCTTCCTAAACCGTGAGGCGAGTAACTGGCTGATACCAACAAGGGGGTATGAACTGAGGTACAGGAACACAAAAGATTACGATTCCATAGAATTCGGAATATCTGTTGAACGCATCTTTTACAGGATCGATCCATCCCTGATGCTGCGATTCAAATCGAACTTCATGTTTGGTATTAATCGATGGAAAAATATTGAAAAAAGAAAACACAGTCTATACGACATATTTATTGGCGACATCTCCATGAGTCAGAGCATTATTTACAACCGACTGGATAAAATATCTCCCATTGTTGGTATTGGATTCTTTGAAAATATGACATACATCTATTCAAAAAAATTTATGTTTTCGATCGGTCTGTTAATAAATTTTGGAATAAAGCTATGAGATGCAGTGCAGTAATAATTGCCATGCTCATCATAATTCCCCAAATCGCAAGATCGCAGCGATATTCTATTGCTGGATACGTGGCAGATATGGAGACAAAGGAAACACTCATCGGAGCAAACATTCTTATACAGGGTACAAAAAGAGGATCATCCACAGACATAAATGGATACTTCAGAATAACGGGTCTTGCTCCAGGCACATATCGACTGAAGATATTATATATCGGATATGAAGAAAAAGAGATTAAAATAGACCTCTATGAAAAAAGCATTGTTTTAAATGATATACTTCTCAAACCAAAACCAATAGAGCTAAACAGTATTGTAGTAAAGGCAGAAAGATCAGAGGTTGCCGATTATGAGATAGAGACCAGTCCAAGGGAAATCACTCCCATGGCCATAAGGCGGATACCCACAAGCAGAGGAGATGTATTCAAGGCACTCGAATATCTGCCAGGAATCGAAACCATCGATCCACTCTCTCCTCTATACTCGGTAAGAGGAGGAGACCCTGGAGAAAATCTGATCCTGCTCGATGGAGTAACAATATACAATCCCTATCACTGCGTCTCATCATCGAGCCTTTTTAACCTCTATGCCATAAAGAATGTTGAAATATTAATAGGGGGATTTGGTGTAGAATATGGCGGAAGGAACTCATCGGTATTGTACATATCAACAAGGGAGGGAAACAGCAAGGAGCTTCACGGAGAAATCGAACCAGGAAGTTCAAGCTCTAAAATGGTATTTGACTTCCCCCTTTCAAAGAATGCAACAATGATGGTTTCGGCAAGAGCATATTATGACCTAATATCAAAATTCCTTCTATATTCACCTGCATATCTCTACGATGCAAACATCTCAATAAACTGGAAATTAAACAAGAAAAACAGAATAAGCCTGAGATACTTTTATTCACATGACTTTATGGATATGAATTTTTCAAAGTTCTACTCATATCTTGCGACTACATTTGAAGAAGACATATTTGACAATTACGAACTTTTATATCAAAATATCTGGAACAACCAGGCAGTAACATTCATACTTAAATCGATCGTCTCACCAAGAGTCTATCTGAAAACACAGATCTCCGGATCATTTTTTTCTTCTAACAACATATCCAAGCTCGACTTTGAATACACCGACCCAGAAGACAACAAGAAATACAAACTCTACTATCGCACAGCAATCAAAAATAGGATCCAGGATATTACATCTAAAATCACATTAAATGCGCAGCTTAACAAAACAAATAGCCTTTTAATAGGATCGGAATTCAGCAGCTTTAACTTCAGCAATGGAGTGGCAATCTCTTATATAGATGAAGGCAGAACTACACGGAAACCAAACCTCATCGCAGCATTCATAGAAGATAAGATACGACTCGGAGGAGTCATTCTTCGTGGAGGAGTGAGGCTCTCAAAATTTGGAAATATTAAAAAGTTATATTTTGAGCCGCGATTCAACCTTCTGATTTATCTTCCGTACGATTTTAAACTCAGGGCAGCCTGGGGCAACTACTATCAATTCATAACGAGCATAAACTCTCAGGAATATGAACTCAGCCAATACCTTGATTATTACTATCCTCTGATTAACCGGAAGCCATGTAGCTCTGTTCATCACATAATCGGACTGGATAAATCAATAAACAACTCAATGCTTCTCTCTGTAGATTTTTACTATAAAGATATCCGCCGAGTATATACATTTGACTACAATCTTAGTGAAACAGAAGTCTATACATTTTCTGATAAAATAAGAAGCGGAACAGGAAAATCCTTTGGTTTCGAAGTTGTATGGAAAGGGACATGGAAAAAATTTGCAGGTTGGATAAGTTATGGATTCGGAAGATCGACCAGAACCTATCCCCATATAATGAACGGGGAATCCTTTCTTTTCGACTATGACCGCACACATGCTTTCAAGCTAATGATAAATCATCAGATACATCCACTGGTATCATACAGTGCAACCCTCAGAATCCTCTCAGGAGTGCCAAAGACGATCGAATCGATGGTAAAATCATACTACTATTACAATCCCATCTCAAATGAGATATCATCATTCCCTATCTATGTGACCGAGAAAAAAAATAACGCTCGTCTTCCGCTCTTTATCAGACTCGATATTGGCCTTAAAAAACGCCTTACAGCTGGATTTGGTGCACAACTGGCAAGATTCCTCGGTGCAGACCATTCATACCTCAACCTGACATTTGGAAACTTACTATTCTTTCACAGGAATGTATTGTTCTACTTTCCTGTTGGTAAAAAAAGGCTCTATGGTTTTGGAACAAACTACCTCCCTGAAGTAAGCATGGGATATACAGTCAAATTTTAAAAGGAGTTTGTTGTGATAAACATAAAACTACACTCATCATCCAGCCCAATATTGCTTATTATAATCATCACTTTGATGCTGACACTAAGCTGTGAAAAGTTGATAACAGGTTACGGTCCACAACCATGCTACATACACAAACCATCTGCAGATCCAAAATTAAACATACTTGGAGTGCTCCGCCCCGATTCCTTGAACAGCAAACCAACCTCATTTGTGCACATAGAAAAATCCTTCCCTGTAACAATTAGTGAAGACTCCCTGGAAATAAAAGATGCGGATGTAACAATATATCACTATAACCACGACGAGCTTGTTGATTCAATTAAATTTGTATGGACAGATCTGGATGGAACATTCAAAAAGTGTGAATACAGGAATGGCGACTTTTTCCCACTGTCAGGCCACACCTATAAAATAAAATGCAGAAGAGATGGATATCCAGAATTGATAGGAGAGACAACAATTCCCGGTAAACCTGTAATAATCGATGGATTCGAAAAAGGAGACGAAGAAAATCTATCGTTCTCAATACTGCGCGACTCACTGGCCTGCGTCTATGATGTATACCTTTTGATAGGAGAAAAGAGCTATTTCAAGAGAATAAAAAGACCAGACGAAGGAAATGTTCGAGTAGAGTTCAAAACAGACATAATCGATTCTGAAGACAGTGCAACCATATTAATATATGCATACGATTTGAACCTTTCAGAATATATTACATACAACGTAGGCATAAAACCAAATACATATAGAGACGAATACTCTACTGTAATTAATGGGTACGGGTGTTTTGGAAGTATAAATCTATTGAAAAATGAGATAGATCTGGGGAGCTTGAGGAAACTAAATAATTTCAAATCTGATAAATAGACACTTTCAATCAATCTACAGGGAATTCGAGGTGAACTTTCGTTCCCTCTCCAATACTGCTCTCAATATCAATCGATCCGCCGTGAGCATCGATAATTCTTTTGACCACTGCCAGTCCAAGTCCAGTACCCTCTTTCTTTGTACTGAAGAACGGATGAAATATCTTATCGAAGTGCTTTTTATCTATGCCTTTTCCATTGTCTATTATGTCTATTAATACGCTGTCCTTATTCGGATTGTATTCCGAATGAATCGTTATCTCTCCTCCACGACCAATGGCCTGTTTTGCATTTATCAGAATATTTAAAAAAACCTGATGCATACTCTTCATATCCATGGCAACAAGAGGCATTTCAGGTGCCAGATCATTTTTGACTTTAATGTTGGCCCTTTCAAAATCCTGTGTCAGTTGACCGAGCGTCATCACTATCACTTTGTTTATATCCTGCCTGATCAGTTTCAAATCCTTTGGTCTGGAAAAATTCAAAAGATCCTGGAGAACCTTTTCAAGATAGCTCATCTCCTCTGTTGCAAGTTTCAGCGAAAGCTGGTCCTTCTTGTCAAGATTTTTTCTTTTAAGAAGAGATGTCAGACTAATCTTAATCGAAGATAGAGGATTCCTTACCTCATGCACAACTGTTGCTGCCATCTCACCCAGAGAAGCGAGACTCTCCATCTGGCGCTTCTTCTTCTCCAGTCGAATCACCTCTCTGGTCTTATCCTTTACCATCTCTTCCAAACGCTCCGAGTATGTTCTCAACTGATTTTCAATCTCAATCCGTCTGGTTATATCTCTAAAAATACCCTCTACAATCTTTTCATCGTCATATTTGCAAAAATTAAGACTTACTTCAACAAAAAACATCTCACCGCCAATCCTTTTTGCTTCTATAACAAGATTATTTATCTTCTCACCAAGCAGAAGTTTCTTTACAACACTCCTCTGTATGAGTGGATTCATCAGAAACTTATTGACCCTGTACCCACCTTCTACAACCTCATCTGGAGAATTAAAACCAAGCATGCGTCCACCAGCCTGATTGATAACAATTATGCGACCCGTTCTGTTGCATTGAAACACACCATCTGTAGTCGAATGAAACAGAGCCTGAAACTTTTCTGCAATCTTTCTCAAATTATCTGAACGGCGCAGCTCGCTTCTCAATTTGTATGCATAATGGTAAACAACGAGAAGAGCAACAGAGAGAAAAAAGAAATTGATAAACAGCAGGATTTGAAAATATTCAATTCCCAAATTTATACTCCTCTGCCATAAAGAGATCAATAATCCTCAGCCATCCATAGAGCATCAGGATATCTACAAGCCCGCCCCATCTCATTGTAAGCATATTATACTTAATAATTAGCGGTATTGAATACCATATTAAAGAAACGAGAACAGAGTATTCGATCCATACATGGAGTTGTGATCTTTTTGTCTTTAAACACAATATTAAAACAAATAAAATCAAATTTAAGGCAACAATGTTCTGTCTATTAAAAGTTGATCCAATTACAACATGATCATAAAATTGAAAAAATTGTAGATTAGCCATTAAAAAGTTAAAAATCGTAATTAAGAACATATCAATATAAAAGAGTTTGCAAATAAGTGGATTCGAATAAGCTGGAGGATCGATCAGAATCCGCTTCCATAAAAAAAAGAGGCAAAAAGAGCCCACACCTGCAACAAGATAGTTCACAGGTGTCAGCCCTATTGTCTGCATAGATGTAGAAAACAGGATATCGAGAGTAAAAAAAAGTAAATAGAAGAGGGCAAAATACATATTATTCCCTATTGATTTTAATCAGGTTCCCTGCAGTACTTATAATATGGACAAAAGAAGCAAAACTTATATGGAGCGCCAGATTTAAAACATGTTGGCTTTGGTTCTCCTTCTATTTCTCCCTTAGTTTCACTATAGCCGATATATTTCTTTATGAACTCATCAAACAAATCAAACTGCATCATATCCCAACGTCTCTCAAGCATCTTGTAGTCCAAGTCTTTGGGACTCATGATGACCTCCTATTCCTTTTTTGGGGTTTAATTGATGACTCAGCCTCTCCCAAAAAAAGATCTAACATCGTGTGCAAACTCTCTATTCTTACTGATTGGTCTGATTAAAACTGAGATAAAAATCGGTTTAATCTTGGGTTTTGCAGGACCTGTATAGCCTCAAAAAACTCTGTTTGATATTCTCTCTTCTAGTCTCTAAAAACTTCCTGAAAGGCCCTCACAGCATATTTGATCTCTTTTTTTGAAACATCCAGATGGGTAACAGCTCGAAGAGTGTCAGGGCCTACAGCAAGGATCAGGACACCTCTTTTTTTCAGGGCCTCCACGATCCTAATTGAATTGTATTTTGCCCTCTCTATTTTCATAATAATTATGTTTGTCTGTACAGAATCCATATCAATAGATATACCGGGCAGCGATGCCACACCTTCTGCCAGCGTCCTTGCATTTTCATGATCCTCTGCAAGCCGCCGAACATTGTTCCTTACA
>Ga0190334_1000217_pt1 | contig 30184 bp, 22 predicted proteins | sample 48720478_MG_FD_161270 | JGI IMG/M metagenome (GOLD analysis project Ga0190334, IMG submission 161270) | Hydrothermal vent sediment bacterial communities from Southern Trench, Guaymas Basin, Mexico - 4872-04-7-8_MG | ecosystem: Environmental > Aquatic > Marine > Hydrothermal vents > Sediment ... | reverse complement strand
GCCAAGATCTTAGTGATAGCCGAGGTAAGGGTAGTCTTACCATGATCTACATGACCGATTGTACCTATATTTATATGCGGTTTAGTTCTTACAAATTTTTCTTTTGCCATTTTTTATTTTCCTCCTTAATGATTTCTATACTATTTATTTTAAAATTAACCTAACATTTCTTTAGTAATATTATCTGGTGTTTTATCATAATATAAAAATTGCATAGTATAAGTTGCTCTACCCTGAGAAATAGACCTTAAGCTAGTAGCATAACCAAACATTTCTGCCAGTGGTACATAAGCAATGATAACTTTTGATTTAGCTTTTGTTTCAATACCCTCTATTTTTGCTCTTCTACTACTTATATCACTTACTAAATTTCCCAAATATTCTTCCGGTGTTACAATTTCCACTTCCATAATCGGTTCTAAAAGTACTGGTTTCGCCTTCCTCATACATTCTTGAAAGGCCATTGAAGCAGCAATTTTAAAAGCAATCTCTGATGAATCTATCGGATGATAAGAACCATCTAATAAAGTTACCTTTATATTAGTAACCGGGTAATTAGCTAATACTCCCCTCGACATAGCTTCTTTTATACCCTCTTCTATTGCTGGGATATACTCTTTCGGAATTACACCTCCAACTATTCGGTTAATAAATTTAAACTTATTCTCTTTATAAGGCTCTATCTCTAATACAACATCCCCATATTGTCCTCTGCCCCCCGTTTGTCTAATAAATTTCCCTCTAGCCTGCGCAGATTTTTCAATTGTTTCTCGATAAGCTACCTGTGGTCTTCCAATACTTGCTTCTACTTTAAATTCTCTAAGTAAACGATCTACAATTATCTCCAAATGGAGTTCTCCCATACCTGATATAATGGTTTGACCAGTTTCAGAATTAAATGTCCTCTTAAAAGTAGGGTCTTCTTCTGATAATTTATCTAAAGCCAAAGCCATCTTATCTTGTTCTGCTTGACTTTTTGGTTCTATGGCTATAGAAATTACTGGCTCAGGAAATTCCATCGATTCTAAAATTATGGGATGTCGAGAGTCACACAAAGTATCACCGGTCACCGATTTTTTTAAGCCTATAATTGCTCCTAAATTCCCTGCCTGTATTTCCGAAACATCGGATTTGTGGTCAGAATGAACCAAAACTAACCTATTTATTCTCTCCTTAATGTCTTTAAGTGGATTATACACATAAGAACCAGATTTTAATGTTCCAGAATAAACTCTAACAAAACTTAATTTTCCTATATAAGGATCAGTCATAATTTTAAAAACTAAAGAAGATAAAGGCTCTTTATCTTCAGCTAGTCTATATATCCCTTTATTAGTTAAAGGATCTATGCCTTTGACTGGCGGAACATCTAAAGGAGACGGTAAATAATCAATTATGGCGTCTAAAAGCAATTGAATCCCCTTATTCTTTAAAGCTGTCCCACACAATACAGGAGTTGCTATATTTTTTAAAGTCAATTTACGAATTGCTGATTTTATTTCATTAATACTAATTTCTTCACCCTCAAGATACTTATCGGTAATATCTTCGTCAAGTTCAGCTAATCTTTCTATCATTTTATAACGGTATTTATTAGCTAATTCTTGAAAATCTTCAGGAATAGTCGTTTCTTCATAAGTTTTTCCTAAATTATCCAGGGTATAAGTATAAGCCTTCATTTTTATTAAGTCAATAATACCTTTAAAGTTATCTTCCTTTCCCCAAGGTAATTGAATAATAATTGGATTTGTAGCCAATCTATCTTGAATCATTTTTACTACATAATAAAAATCTGCTCCCATCCTATCCATTTTATTTATGAAAATTACCCGAGGAATACCATATTTATTTGCTTGATGCCATACGGTTTCTGATTGTGGTTCGACTCCTCCAACTGCACAAAAAATCGCCACTGCCCCATCAAGCACCCTCAAACAACGTTCTACTTCTACTGTAAAATCCACGTGTCCAGGCGTATCAATAAGATTAATACGATGCTTTTTCCAATATAAAGTGGTGGCCGCTGAAGTAATAGTGATACCTCTTTCCTTTTCTTGAGGCATCCAATCCATAGTTGCAGACCCTTCGTGCACTTCACCCATCCTGTGAACTCTTCCGGTATAATATAAAATTCTCTCAGTAACCGTGGTCTTACCAGCATCAATATGGGCCATTATCCCAATATTTCTTATTTTGTTCAAAGCAATTTTCGTATTCATAATTTAAAAACCCTATCTTAATTCGTATCTCGTATTCCTTATTTAGTTAGTTGGTTAGACGGCTATTCACTATCGACTGTTTGTTTACCACCTATAATGAGCAAATGCCTTATTTGCCTCTGCCATCTTATGAGTATCTTCTTTCTTTTTAACTGCCATACCCACACCATTAGCTGCATCTATTAATTCTAAAGCTAATCTTTCATGCATTGGTTTGCCCGTTCTTTTTCTTGCAAAACCGATTAACCATCTCATTCCCAGCGTAACCCTTCTATCAGGACTTACCTCAACTGGAACCTGGTAACTTGCTCCTCCCACTCTTCTTGATTTTACTTCCAATACAGGCATAACATTGTTCAATGCTTGGTTAAATAGTTCTAACGGCTCTTTTTTAATTTTTTCCGCTGCTTTGTTTATAGCCTGATAAAATATCTTTTCGGCCTTGCTTTTCTTTCCATCATACATGAGCTTATTTATAAAAGCAGAAACAGTCTTGTCATGATATATTGGGTCTGGCATAATTTCTCTTTTTTCGGCTCTTCTTCTTCTGGACATTATCTATCCCTCTCTATCTGTTATTAAAAGTTTCTTATAATCTGATCACTTTACAGATAAAATAAACTTTCTATCCTACTATAAAATTAGTATTTAGTTAGTTGGTTAGTTGATTAATCAGGAGATTGGTGATAACTGACTAATCAGACAACCAAGTAACTAGTTAATTAAGCACTTATTATTTATTAGTCGTCTTTTTTGGTGCCTTAGCACCATATTTTGAACGTCCTTGTGCCCTTTTTTCTACTCCAGTAGCATCCATGACTCCTCTTACGATATGATATCGTACTCCTGGCAAATCTTTTACTCGACCACCTCTTAAGAGGACAATCGAATGCTCTTGAAGATTATGACCTATTCCAGGAATATAAGCAGTTACTTCCATATTGTTAGTCAATCTTACCCGGGCAACTTTTCTTAAAGCGGAATTTGGTTTCTTGGGTGTTATAGTCCATACTCTTGTACAAACCCCTCTTTTTAATGGGCTGCTTTGCAGTGCTGGAGTATTACCTTTTTTAAATACTTTCTTTCTGCCTTTTCTAACTAATTGATTTATGGTAGGCATAGCTAATCATCCTTTATTTATATTTATTAATATTTATTTTAAACTTTTTCTAAAAAAATACTTTTATATTCTAACAGCATCAACATTTTATGTCAACTATTAATCACTAGATTTTTCATTTTTTGTTTCCTTGTTTTCTAAATTAGACTCCAATTTCTTATCTGATTTATCGGTTGCAATCGTCTCTTCATCTTCTTTTTCTTTTTTGAAGATATCTACTTCCTTTTCTTCCTGTCCTTTGTTTATATCTTTAAAAATCTCTTCCACCTTTTCTTCTTCTCGAGGAAAATCTATATCAATTTTATTATACATATTTAATCCTGTTCCTGCAGGAATAATATTACCAATTATAACGTTCTCCTTTAGACCATAAAGTCTATCTTCTTTCCCCTTAATAGAAGCATTAGTTAACACATGGGTAGTTCTTTGGAATGATGCTGCAGAAAGAAAACTTTCGGTAGAAAGAGAAGCTTGTGTAATCCCTTGAATTATAGGCACTCCTATAGCCGGAAGTTTTTTTCTTCTAATAAATCCGATATTTTCAACTATATTTACAGCTATCCTTTTTTCGTTTTTCCTGACACATATCAAATTTATATATTTTTCACAAATTTCTGTAGCATCATTTTGGTCTATTTTTTTACCAGCCTTTATAATAACATTACCTGAATCTGTATCTATAATATCTAGGGCTGCAATTTTACCTACTACATTTTTGTAAATAAACTCTAAAATTCTACCTTCCAAAGAAAAATATCTTCCGTCTTCTAAAGGTATATCACTTATTTTAGCTGATAGAGTCTTTTTAATTAAATTCTTACTTATGGGTTGGCCTTTGGTAGCAATTACATTCCCACTTACTGGGTCAACAAAGTCCTCACCGATTGGTTGGCCAATAATTTCATCTTTAAGTAATTTAATAAGGCCATCCCGGATAGATATTTCCTTAATTTCCTGCCATACCTTTATTTCATTTATTTTAGCATGTATAATTTTATCGATATCTGAAGAATCTAATTGTTTATTCTTACTTACTATAATTTGGCCATCTTCAGGATCAATGATATCTTCGGCAACTATTCTTCCTTCTAATTCTTCATAAATACCTGGCCTGATACAATTTATTAACCTAATATCATTATTAACAATACTTAACGCAATTTCATTATTAATAACCCCATTATTAGTTTTAATATTATGACTATTTTGCTCATTTCTAACTGATTCGTCCTGAATATGTTCTTCAATTTTATCTACCAAAATACTACCCATTATTCTTTCGATAAAAGAATTTTCACCCTTTAAAATAGTATATTTTTTATTTTCCTGATCTACCATATAAAGTTCATTGAATTCTGCAGCTTCAATTTTAGGAATAATTTTGCTATCGATAACTTCTCCTTCTTTTACTATTACTTCTCCTGTTTTAATATTTATCAGAGGAGAAATAAGTTTTTTATTTTCTAATAATTCTTTATTTTTATCAATAATTTTTTTGTTATCCTCCATTACTTTTTTATTAGCCTTTTCGAAATCAGATACATAAACTAATTCTCCGGATAACAATTCAGAATCACGGGCTGACCTGATATAAATCATATTCAAACGTGCAATTTGGCGGATTATTGTTTCGATATGTTTGTCGTTAATATTAACTCCTTGCGATCTATAAACTGCCTGTATTTCCTTTAATAAGTATTCTTGAACAGCTTTAATCCCTTGAATTTTCAATATTTCATGCGGATCAATAAATCCTACAGTTAGCCTCTCTCCAGCCTTTACTTTTTGCCCATTTTCTACTATTATTCTTAAATCAGCAGGAATATAGTATGTTTTCTTTTTTTCTTCGCTACTGTTTAGATTCACTTCTGAAGATTCAGGGCTAATTACTACTTTCTTTCGGCCATCATTTTCTTTAATAATTCCATCTACCTTTCCATTTATCTCGCTAATTACTGCTTGTTTTTTTGGTTTTCTTACTTCAAAAAGTTGTTCTACTCGAGGAAGACCTAAAGTAATGTCTTCCCCCGTTATTTTAATTCCTCCAGTATGGAAAGTTCTTAAAGTTAACTGAGTCCCTGGCTCCCCGATTGATTGAGCTGCAATAACTCCAACTGCTTCTCCAATATTTACTAGTTCTCCAGTAGCCATATCTTTCCCATAACATTTAGCACATACTCCATGTTTTGCCATACAAGTTAGAACTGATCTAACTTTTACTTCTTTTATCCCCGCATCCGAAATTTTCTTAGCCTTTTCTTCATCAATTTCTTCTCCTATTTTGACTAACACCTTTCCTGTCTTCGGTTCTATTACATCTTCCTGAACAATCCGACCTACTAATCTTTCTGACAGACTTTCAATTATATTACCATCTTCTTGGAAAGCGCGGATTATTATTCCATCAGTAGTACCACAATCTAACTCTCTTACTATTACGTCTTGGGCTACATCAACTAATCTCCTAGTTAGATATCCTGATTTTGAAGTCCTAAGAGCTGTATCTGCTAATCCTTTTCGGGCTCCATGAGTAGAGATAAAATACTCTAACACAGATAATCCATCTCTAAAATTAGATCTAATTGGAAATTCAATTATTTTTCCTGATGGATCAGCCATTAAACCTCTCATACCTGCTAGCTGACCAATTTGCCGCTTACTACCTCGAGCCCCAGAATCAGCCATAATATACAAAGGATTAAACTTAGTTAAATTTTTCAAAATAGCATCAACAACTTCGTTAGATGCTTTGGTCCAGGCATTTATTATTTTCTGTTCTCTCTCATCCTCCATAATTAAGCCATAATTATATTGTTCCTGAATTTTATCGACTTCTTTTTCAGCTTCTTCTAATATCTTAGTTTTTTCAGAAGGAATTTCTAAATCTACAACTCCTATTGACATTCCAGAAGAAGTAGAAAAATTAAAACCTAATTTTTTAATTTTATCTAAAACTTCAACAGTTACTTTCTTCCCATATTTACGATATATAAAAGATATGATCTTCTCTAAAGATTTTTTATTAATAGTCAAATTAACAAAATCCATATCATCAGGCAAAACTTCATTAAAAATTACTCTGCCCGCTGTAGTATCCTTTAAAGAATTTTGTACTCTACATTTTACTTTTGCATGTAAATCTATAATTCCTTCATCATAAGCCCTTATTATTTCATCATAATTAGCAAATATTTTACCTTCACCCTTTTTCCCACTTTCTCGCATAGTCAGATAATAACATCCTAAAATTATATCTTGACTAGGCAGAGCTATGGGCAAACCATTCGCGGGTGAAAGTATATTATTTGAAGATAACATTAGAATTTGCGCTTCCGCTTGTGCCTCTGATGAAAGGGGGATATGTATAGCCATTTGATCTCCGTCAAAATCCGCATTAAAGGCAGCACAGACTAAAGGATGAATTTGAATTGCATTCCCCTCCACTAAAACAGGTTTAAAGGCCTGAATACCTAGGCGGTGCAGAGTAGGGGCCCTATTTAGTAAAACAGGATGCTCTTCAGTTATATCCTTTAATATGCTCCAAACTTCGGGTCTTTCTTTCTCTACCATTTTTTTCGCTGTTTTAATATTATGAGCTAAATCTCGGGCTACTAATTCTCTCATCACATAGGGCTTAAATAATTCCAATGCCATTTTCTTCGGTAATCCACATTGATAAAACTTTAAATCAGGACCTGCTACAATTACTGATCTTCCCGAATAATCTACCCTTTTACCTAATAGATTTTGTCTGAACCTACCTTTCTTCCCTTTTAACATATCACTTAAAGATTTAAGAGGTCTATTTCCAGCACCCAATACTGCTCTTCCTCTTCTCCCGTTATCTATCAGGGCATCTACTGCCTCCTGCAACATTCGCTTCTCATTTTTTATAATAATCTCGGGCGCACCTAATTCTAGTAACCTTTTTAGTCTATTATTTCGATTTATTACTCTTCTATATAAATCATTTAAATCCGAAGTGGCAAAACGCCCCCCTTCCAATTGCACCATAGGTCTTAAATCTGGAGGGATAACTGGAATTACATCTAATATCATCCATTCTGGCTTACAATTAGATATACGAAATGCCTCTACAATTTGCAATCGTTTGATAATCTTCTTCATTTTCTGACCACTGGATTTTTTCAATCCTTCCCTAAGTTCTAAGGCTAATTTATCTAAATTTATTCCCTTTAATAATTCCTTAATTGCTCCGGCTCCAATTCCAGCCTTAAACTCTGGATCATAACGTTCTAAAAGGTTCTTCTCTACCTCTAAAATAATATCTCCTCTTTTATGAGAAGTTTTACCTGGATCTATTACAATATAACAAGATTCCTCAATATTTTGATTCGCAACTTTTGCCTGTAAAGATAAGCCTTCTTCGTTTTCAATTTTATTCAAATTAGATGCAGAAATTAACCCAACTATCTTAATAATTCGGTATTTCTTTTCACTATCTTCTAAAATTTCTTCTTTATTTTCTACATCTTCTCCTTCAATTATCTTATCTATTTCATTCTCTTCTTTTGCAGCTGGAAATACTAGCTCCCTTTGATAGAATATGCCACCAAATTTGGTTCTTAATTTTTGGTCATCTTTTTCTGAAATTATATTACCAACTTTATAAGGGAATATCTTTAATTTATTAACTTGATAAACAGGTTCTGCCACTAGTCTTTCATTATATTTTTTATGAATCTGGTATTCTAGATCTAAAATTATATCGCCTTTTTCCAATCCAGATCCATCAGCTTCGATAACTTCATATAATTGCTCCCTCTTTCGTTCTGGGGCAAAATATAAAATTTTCTCTAAATTACGAGGTGAAATATCTAATAATAAAGATAATGGACTGGGGATAGCTTTAAAATACCAAATATGAGAGACTGGAGAAGCTAAATCAATATGCCCCATCCTTTCTCTTCTAGTGATAGATTTAGTTACTTCAACACCGCATCTATCACATATTACTCCTTTGTACCTTATTCTTTTATATTTCCCACAACTACATTCCCAATCTTTAACTGGTCCAAATATTCTTTCACAAAACAGACCATCTTTTTCTGGTTTTAAAGTTCGATAGTTAATAGTTTCTGGTTTTTTTACTTCACCATAGGACCATCTCTTTATTTCCTCTGGTGAAGCTAGTCCAATTTTTATCGAGTTAAAATTCCCCGAATTTCCCAATACTATTACCCCCTATTTTAGTCGTTAGTAAATAGTACATAATCGTTAGTTGCTTAGTTAGTTATCTGGTTAACTAGTTAATTAGTTGGTTAAGCATTAATCCTTCAACTAGCTAGCGAGTTAACTAAATTAATGAGATACGAATTTAGATTTTAAGTTATTTCTTTCATCAAATTTTCACTAATTTCATCTTTAGATTCGATATCTTCTTTAATCTCAATTTCTTTGCCTTCTTCATTTAAAACTTTCACATCTAAACATAAACTACGTAATTCTTTCACCAATACCTTAAATGATTCAGGAATTCCAGGTACCGGTATATCCTCACCTTTAACAATGGCTTCATAAGTTTTAATCCTTCCTGTTACATCATCTGACTTTACTGTTAAAAGTTCCTGAAGATTATAAGCAGCTCCATACCCTTCTAAGGCCCATACCTCCATTTCGCCAAATCTTTGTCCTCCAAATTGAGCCTTACCACCTAACGGTTGCTGAGTAACTAAAGAGTATGGTCCGGTAGATCGAGCGTGAATTTTATCATCTACCAAATGAATTAATTTTAAAATATAACTATAACCTACTGTTATCTTTTGATCAAATGGTCGACCCGTTCTACCATCGAAAAGTTTTGCCTTACCATCTTTAGGCAATCCGGCCTTTATTAGAGCAGCTTCAATTTCTTCTTCTGTGGCTCCATTAAAAATAGGAGTAATTATTCTTATTCCTAAGGCCTTAGCCACCCAGCCTAAATGAATTTCTAAAATTTGCCCTACATTCATACGAGAAGGCACCCCCAAGGGATTTAATACTATATCTATTGGGGTACCATCCGACATAAAAGGCATATCACTCTCTGGTAATATTTTTGCAATAACTCCTTTGTTCCCATGTCTTCCTGACATTTTGTCGCCTTCTGATATTTTTCTTGTTTGCGCAATAAAAACTTTTACTAATTGATTTACACCAGGAGGGAGTTCGTCATTATTTTCCTGAGAAAATACTTTTACATCTATAACTTTCCCTTTTTCCCCATGAGGTACCCGAAGAGATGTATCTCTTACTTCTCGAGCTTTTTCCCCAAAAATAGCTCTTAACAATCTTTCTTCAGGGCCTAAATCAGTTTCGCCTTTAGGAGTAATTTTTCCTACTAAAATATCGCCTGATTCCACTTCTGCCCCAATACGAACTATTCCTTTTTCGTCTAAATTAGCTAAATTACCCTCACCTATATTAGGAATATCGCGGGTTATTTCTTCTGGTCCTAATTTAGTATCCCGAGCTTCACATTCATGTTCGCTGATATGAATAGAAGTAAAAATATCTTCCCTTACTAATCTATCACTAATTAAAATGGCATCTTCAAAATTATATCCCTCCCAAGGCATATAAGCTACCAAAACATTCCTTCCTAAAGAGAGGTTACCCCCCGAGGTTAATGATCCATCAGCAATTACCTCGCCTTTCTTAACTGACATTCCTTCTTCAACTATAGGTATTTGATTGATACAAGTTCCTTGATTAGAACGGACGAATTTCTTTAATAAATATTCTTTTTTAACATTATTTGCGGTTTGGATAATTATTTTGTTTGCATCTACCTTCTTCACTACCCCATCATCCTGGGAAACAATAACTGCCCCCGAATCAATTGCTACCTTACTCTCCATTCCTGTTCCTACAAAAGGTGCTTCAGTTCTTATTAAAGGTACAGCTTGTCGTTGCATATTTGTACCCATAAGAGCTCTATTAGCATCATTATGTTCCAAAAAAGGTATTAAACTTGCAGAAATACTCGTAATTTGTTTTGGCGAAACATCGATAAAATCTACTTCGTCCGAAGTGCACTCGATAATATCTCCTCTATATCGACAAACTACTTCATTCTGTAAAGTTTTCTTATTTTTATCATATACTTTAATATTTATTTGAGCAATCTTATAATTGTCCTCTTCGTCGGCAGAAAGAAATACAATTTCATCAGTAATTTTTCCGTCTACTACTTTAAAATAGGGAGTCTCAATAAATCCTAATTCATTAACCCTGGCATAGATACATAGTGAACCAATTAGGCCGATATTGGGTCCTTCAGGGGTCTCAATAGGACAAATTCTACCATAATGAGTATGATGTACATCCCTTACTTCAAAACCTGCTCTTTCTCTAGTCAAACCTCCCGGGCCTAAAGCAGAAAGCCTTCTCTTGTGAGTAATTTCAGACAAAGGATTAGTCTGATCCATAAATTGAGAAAGCTGACTACTCCCAAAAAACTGTCTAATGGTTGCTAATAAAGGGCGAGCATTAACTAAAGCTTGGGGAGTTATAGCAGAAACATCGGGTTGTATAGTCATACGCTCTCGAATTACTCTTTCCATTCTGTTTAATCCAATATAAAATTGATCTTGAAGTAATTCTCCTACTGTCTTAACTCTCCTATTTCCAAGATGATCAATATCGTCTATATACCCAATTCCTCTATATAAATTAATTAAATATCTTAAAGAAGCCACAATATCTTCTTTGGTTAGAGATTTACCTTTTTTTACTCTTATTTCTTTCTTGCACTCTTTTATTTTAATTAACAAATCATTGTCTAATTCACTACCAGCACTGCAAATTACCTCGCCTGTTTCTTGGTTAACTACATCTTCTGCTATAGTCATTCCGATAATCTTTTCATCAATCTCACCACTAATCTTATCCACAACCGGCATTAAGGATTCATCTTTTTCATTAAATACAGTTACTATTTCATTTTCAGAGTTTAATACTTTAACTTTTTCAATCCCCGCAGCCTGTATTGCAGTAATTATTTTTTGGTTAATCTTTTCCTCTGCCTTAATAATTACTTCATTGTTTTTAGGATCTATAATGTCTTGAGCCACGATTTTATCTAAAATTCTCTCTTTAAGATCTAATTTTCTATTTATCTTATATCTACCTACTTTGGCTAAGTTATATCTTCTGGGGTCAAAAAGTAATATCTGGATTAATTGTCGAATATTTCTTTCAGTAGGAGGTTCACTCGGTCTTAATCTTCTAAATATTTCGGTCAAAGCTTCTCTTTCATTAGAAGTGTTATCTCTTTCTAAAGTTGCCTCTATAATCTCATCATCATCAAAAAGTCCTTTAATCTCTTCATCAGTTTCATATCCTAAAGCCCTCAATAATATTGTTGCCGGAATTTTTCTCTTTTTATCTATTCGAACATAAATCATATTAGAAGAGTCAAAACCAAATTCTAACCAAGAACCTCTATTGGGAATAATTTTAAATTTGAATAATCCATTTCTATCCTCGCTTTTTTCTTCATCAAAATATATTCCTGGAGATCTTATTAATTGATTTACCACTACTCTTTCAGCCCCATTAATAATAAAACTCCCATTTTCGGTCATAAGGGGCAACTCTCCCATAAAAACATCTTGTTCTTTTATTTCGCCTGTTTTTTTGTTAATTAAATTTATCTTTACTTCTAAAGGTGCCGAATAAGTCAATCCTTTTTCCCAACATCCATAAGGAGAATCTTTACATTCACCGATAGAATAACTCCTAAACTCCAAAATATAGTTACCAGTGAAGTCCTGGATAGGGAAAATATTTAGAAAAACCTCTTGTAGTCCTTGCCTTTTTCTTTGTTCAGGTGGGGTAAATCTTTGTAAAAATTCATCAAAAGAATTTTTTTGTATATCTAATAGATCGGGTAATGGACATAATTCAGGTATTTTGGAAAAATCTTTAAATTTCTGAGAATTTTTTTTGCACACCACAAAACACCAACCTTACTTTATATTTACTTTTATTCGTAAACTATAATAATATCATTCTTTTTATAAAAAATCAAGAAGATATCCTTTAATTTAATTTTTAAAAAGATATCTTCTTGATTTAAAGATAATCTATTTCTATTTTATTTCAACAACTGCACCTACCGCTTCTAGTTTTTCCTTTATTTCATCAGCTGTTTTTTTATCTACGTGCTCTTTTACTGTTTTGGGTGCACCTTCTACTAAATCTTTAGATTCTTTTAAACCTAAAGCAGTAATAGCTCTAATTTCTTTTATAACTTTAATCTTATTCGGCCCAATCTCTTTTAATACTACTTCAAAATCAGTTTTTTCTTCTGCTTCCGCACTTTCAGCGGGCGCAGCTGCACTTCCAGCATTGGCAGGCATAACAGCGGGCATAGCTGCTGTTACCCCAAATTTATCTTCCAAGGCTTTAACTAAATCAGCCAACTCTAATACAGTCATCTTTTCAATCTTTTCTAATATTTCATCTACTGCACATTTTGAGGTAGTTTCTTTTTCTTCCGCCTCATTTTTTTCAGTCTTCTTACTATCTGCTTTCTTTTCTTCCGAAGCTACCTTCTTTTCTACCATTTATTTCACCTCCTTTCAATATCGTATTTCGTATCCTGTATCTTTAAAAAACTTTCATTTTGACCTATCTACCTGGGGCAATACTTCATATCACATTCTTATCATAATTTTTATGATACTTTAGTTTCTTTCTGTTTTTTTACCGCTTCTAAAGTATAGATTAATCCCTTAAGCGGTCCTTGCAAAACAAAAACCAAAGAATAAAATGGACTCTTAACTCCAGTAACCATCTGAGCGATAAGAATATCCTTTGAAGGTAGAGAAGCTATCTCAATGACCTTTTCGGGGCTTAACAATCTCCCTTCCACTAAACCAGATTTTATTTTCAGATCAATTTTATTCTTTTTCGCATATTCTTTAAGTAGTCGAGCTGGCTCTATAGGATCTTCACTGCTAAAAGCAATTGCTGTACAGCCAACTAAATCTTTAGTTATATCTTTTATTCCTAATTCTTCGCTGGCCTTTTCCATTAAAGAATTTTTAACTACTTTAAATAGGACTTTCTTTTCTTTGAGTTCTTCTCTTAGACTAGTAATCTGTGATACATCCATTCCTTTATAGTCAGTTAAAATTATTCCTTTAGAATTTTTCAGCTGTTCTATAAGTTCTTCAACTATCTTCTTTTTCGTATCTTTAGTTAAAGCCAATATTTACCCTCCCTTCTAACTTAATAATTTTTACAATAAAAAACCTTCCCTTAGACTTTAATTTTCTGGGAAGGTGAAATTAGTAATTTCTACTTACTGTTTACTCTCGCATTCTTCCACCTCGGCAGGATGATATTCTAATAAAATATCTATTAAGTTAATCCAAGATAGATAGTCAAAAAGTAATCCTCTTAAAAGTTAAAATATCATTCTTTAGAGCTATAACCTTTGTCCAACTATCTTGTGATAACTCCTGCTGTCTAAGGTATAAATATTATTTATTATTATATCCCGATTTATTTTTTGCGTTTTTCAATCCATGCACTTATTTTTAAAGGATCTATACGGATTCCTGGTCCCATAGTTGATGAGATAGTGATACTCTGTATGTATCTCCCTTTAGCAGCTGAAGGCTTAGCTTTAATAATCGCTTCCACAAAAGTTATAAAATTTTCTATCAGTTTTTCTTTATCAAAGCTCAATTTTCCTAAAGGAGCATGGACTATACCAAATTTATCAGCTCGATATTCCACTTTTCCAGCTTTTACAGATTTTATAGCATTCTTTAAGTCAAAAGTAACTGTCCCTATCTTGGGATTGGGCATTAGACCTCGGGGCCCTAAAATTCTTCCCAATTTACCAACTATTTTCATCATATCTGGAGTTGCAATAGTAGCATCAAAATCCGTCCATCCTTTTTGTATTTTTTCAGCTAAATCTTCACCTCCGACAAAATCTGCCCCTGCTTCTTCTGCTTCTTTTATTTTTTCGCCCTGAGCAAAGGCTACAATTCTAACCGTTCTTCCTGTACCATGAGGCAAATCTACTGCCCCTCTTACCTGTTCTTCAGCACGACGAGTATCAACTCCTAATTTGATAGCAACATCGATAGTTTCATCAAACTTTGCCCAGTGGAGTTCTTTAACTAAATCAAAAGCTTCCTCTGGTTCATAAAATTTATCCTTTTCAAACTTTTTAGCACTTTCTAGATATTTTTTACCTCTTTCTTTTGCCATGTATTTCCTCCTTGTGGTTTTAATGGATTTTCCTCCCACTTAATATCAGAATTATTCTTTTTCTATTTCTATCCCCATACTCCTTGCAGTGCCCTCAACTATTTTTATTGCACTCTCTAAGTTTTTGGTATTCAGATCAGGCATTTTTTTCTTAGCAATCTCCTCAGCTTTTGCCCAAGATAATTTTGCAACTTTTTCTTTATTAGGGACACTCGAACCTTTCTCTATTCCTGCAGCTTCTTTCAGTAAAAATGCTACAGGAGGTTTTTTGCATATAAAAGAAAAAGTCCTATCTTCATATACATTAATAATTACCGGTATAACAGTTCCCACATCCTGTTTTGTTCTCTCATTAAACGCCTTACAGAATTCCATAATGTTTAGACCATGTTGGCCTAAAGCAGGTCCCACTGGTGGTGCGGGATTAGCATTTCCAGCTGGTATTTGTAATTTTATTACTGAAACCACTTTTTTTGCCATTAAATTCCTCCTTAATTAGTTATCTGGTTAGTTAGTTAGTTATTTAGTTAGCTTGTTAAATTAATTTTCAATTAATTAATCAGTTAACCAAATAACGCAAATGGTTTTCAGTCTTTCGCTTTAAATTTTTAATTAATATTGATAAACTAATCAACAAAAAACTTAAGCTAATTACCATAAATCGACTTTATTCCCTATAAGCTAATTAACTAATTAACTAATTAACTAAATAACTAATTTAATATTTTTCTACATCATTAAAGTCTAACTCAACAGCTGTTTCTCGTCCAAAAATAGAGAGAAAAACTTTTAATTTGTTTTTCTCATAATCTATCTCTTTAACTTTTCCCGTATATCCTGTAAAGGGGCCAACGACAATTCTAACACTTTCACCTAATTCAACCTCTAGCTTAGGTGTTTTTTCGCCTTTCCCCATCTGTTTTAAAATATTATTTATCTCACTTTCCTTTAAGGGAACCGGCTTGCCGCCTGAACCAACAAAACGGGTGACACCTGGAGTATTTCTAACTACTTGCCATGAATCATTGTTTAATATCATTTCTACTACTACATATCCTGGGAATACTTTTTTTTGTACGAATCTTCTTCTCCCTGCTTTTGCTTCTAAGACTTTTTCGGTCGGTATTAATACTTGAAAAATTTGATCTTGCATCCCCATAGATTTAACTCTTTGTTCTAAATTCGCTTTTACTTTATTTTCGTATCCTGAATAAGTATGGACCACATACCATTTTTTTCTATTTGCATCCATTATAAGCGGTTAACCTACTTCCTATCATTTACTAACTTTAGTTATATAAGAAATCTAATACTAAAACATAATGCTAGTTCACTTTATTTTATTATTAAAGTTAATAATCGAACAAAGACCAAATCTATTATTCCGACAAAAGTTGAAGCAATTATTATAGTAGAAATAACTACAATGGTACTATTTTTTAGATCTTTGCGACTTGGCCAAACTACTTTCTTTAATTCTGCAATAGCTTCCTTTATAAAATCAATTAATTTTCTAAAAAACTTTTTATTTTGCATTTTACAAGATTGTCAAGGGAGTAAATTCCCTCTAAAAACCCCTCTCCCATATTTTTTTATTTCATTTTAACAGGATATAAAACTTTTTCGGATAATCTTATTAGAATTCATTGTTTTTTAAATTTGTACCTATAAAAACGTGTATAATAATCTAATTTAGAGCATCGGGATTTTTTGAAATCCTGATGCTCTAAATTAAATGGCAGGCCCGGCAGGATTTGAACCTGCAACCCCTGGATTTGGAGTCCAGTGCTCTAGCCGTTAGAGCTACGGACCTTCTTAACCTAATTTCTCAATAAAAATAAGCAAAATAATCAGGGAGCAAACTCCCATAAAATCCCTCTATAATCCTTTTTTATTCTATCTCGATTTTATAAAAACTTCTCTTCAGAATTTTGTCAGAATCTATTTTTAAATAAGTTCATTTTGGAGCATCGAAATTCATAATATTCTGATACTCCAAGGAACAAAATACTTAGATATCTTTTGTTTTAAAATTTATATAATCTTTTATAATAAACAAATTCCTTATTTTATCTCTTTATGCAAAGTATGGGATTTGCAAAACTTACAATATTTTTTGAGTTCTATTCTTTCGGGCGTATTTTTTTTATTCTTGTATTTATTATAATTCCTATTCTTACATTGACTGCAAGCTAAAACTATTCTCTGTCTCATTAAATAAATCTCCTATAATAAAAATGAATTTACACGAAAATAAATCTACCATACTTTCTATCTACTGTCAAGGATTTACTATCATGTATATTACCTTATAAGATGATCAGAGGAGTAAACTCCTTCAAAACCCTCTATTATCCTTTTTGTTCTATTTCGGTTTTATATAGAACTTCTCCTGAAAACTGATAAAAATCCATTAATTTCTATTTCAAACTTGTGCCTGCGAAAAGAGCCTAAGAATTCATCTTAAATTATCCGAATTCCAAGAATTCCGCTACTATCAAATAAAAAATAGGTAGGGGCGTATATTTACACGCCCCTATATAACCAGAGTTAAAAAAGATCCACTCCTTAGATTTTGCTTATTATTCTCGTATACCTTCTTTAGCTACCTAATGTCTTGTTATAGTGACCAACTAACTAGCTAACTATAACGACTATTCTATAATCTCACTTACTACTCCAGCACTAATGGTGCGCCCTCCTTCTCTTATAGCAAAACGGAGTTGTTTCTCCATAGCGATAGGAGTAATAAGTTCAGCAGTGATAGTCACATTATCTCCAGGCATAACCATCTCTACTCCTTCCGGGAGGGTAACGGTACCGGTTACATCAGTAGTTCTGAAATAGAACTGGGGACGATAACCGCTAAAGATGGGGGTATGTCTACCACCTTCTTCTTTAGTTAAGACATAGAGTTCGGCCTTAAACTTAGTGTGTGGGGTAATACTACCCGGAGCAGCTACTACCTGACCTCTTTTTACTTCATTCTTATCTATACCTCGCAGAAGAAGACCAATATTGTCTCCTGCCTCAGCCTGTTCCATAGTCTTACGGAACATCTCTACTCCGGTAATTACGGTCTTATGGACTTTGGGAGCAAGTCCGACTATCTCGGCAGGATCACCTACCTTAACCACTCCTCGCTCTAATCGGCCAGTAGCCACTGTCCCTCTACCAGTAATAGAAAAGACATCCTCTACGGATAAGAGGAAAGGTTTATCAACATCTCTTTTAGGAGTAGGGATGTAGTCATCTACCGCCTTGAGAAGTTCAAGAATTCCACTACACCAGGGGCAATCTTCCTTACCACAACCACACTCTTGGGCCTTTAAGGCAGAACCTTTGATTACCGGGAGATCATCTCCGGGGAATTCGTATTCACTTAAAAGTTCTCTTACTTCCATCTCTACCAATTCGAGTAGTTCAGGGTCATCTACCATATCTACTTTATTTAAAAAGACCACAATGTAGGGGACTCCTACCTGACGAGCTAGGAGAATATGTTCCCTAGTCTGGGGCATAGGACCATCGGCAGCCGATACCACTAGGATGGCTCCATCCATCTGAGCTGCTCCAGTGATCATATTTTTGATATAGTCGGCATGACCCGGACAGTCGATATGAGCATAATGCCTTTTTTCGGTCTCGTACTCGGCATGGTAGACAGAAATAGTAATCCCTCTCTCCTTTTCTTCAGGAGCTCGATCTATATCATCGAATTCTTTGGCTTCAGCTAAATTCTTGGCAGCCAAGATCTTAGTGATAGCCGAGGTAAGGGTAGTCTTACCATGATCTACATGACCGATTGTACCTATATTTATATGCGGTTTAGTTCTTACAAATTTTTCTTTTGCCATTTTTTATTTTCCTCCTTGGAATAAAAAAATACTATTTTTCAGTATCTGGAGCCCACGACCGGGATTGAACCGGTGACCTCATCCTTACCAAGGATGCGCTCTTCCGACTGAGCTACGCGGGCACAAAATTTAGTAATTTAATGGTGGGGAGGGAAGGATTCGAACCTTCGAAGGCGTTCAGCCAACGGATCTACAGTCCGCTCCATTTAACCACTTTGGTACCTCCCCATTATTCCTCTTTTGGAGCCGATGATCCGATTCGAACGGATGACCTGCTGATTACAAATCAGCTGCTCTGCCAGCTGAGCTACATCGGCGACTTAATACATTATAAATATTTTTTTTATCTGAGTCAATCTTTTTGGAAATTATTTTTCAATTAATTCTAATTTCCTTTTTATTCTTTGGAGAGCATTATCAACAGATTTCACTTGTTTTCCTAATTCATTGGCAATCTCTTTATAAGATTTAGCATCTAAATAAGATTCCAACACATCTCTCTCTAATTCTGATAATACACCCTTAATTTTTTCTTTAAGATTATTTAATTTCTCGTGATTTAAAAATAAATCCTGAGGATCATTAATATTTAAACTATCAACAATATCCAATAAAGTTCTATCTGAATCTTCGTTATAAATAGGTCTATTAAGAGATATATACGAATTTAGGGGAATATGTTTTTGTCGAGTAGCCCGTTTAATTGCAGTTATTATCTGACGAGTAATACATAATTCAGCAAACGATCTAAAAGAAGAAATTTTCTTAAATTGGAAATTTCTAACTGCTTTAAAAAGTCCAATCATTCCTTCCTGAATAATATCTTCAGTATCAGCACCAATTAAGAAATAGGAACGAGCTTTCATTTTAACTAATTTTTTATATTTATTAATTAAATACTCTTCCGCTATTAAATTTCCTCGGTTAGCCAGATAAACAAGTTCCTCATCATTACATTTTCTACAATTGAAAAAAGATTTTTCATCCTCTTTTGATGTCATTAATTGACCCTCCCTAGAAATTCGTATAGCATATGCTTTATTAGCGCAAACTAAAAGTGCAAAATTATAGTCTTTCGCTTTTCGTTTTTAGCTAAACGTGATACGCTATTTTATTTTCTTCCATCTTACTCCTTCCAGTGTATCTTCTAAAATCACTCCTTTCTCTCTTAATAAATTTCTAATTTGGTCAGATTTTTCCCAATTTTTTGCTTTTCTAGCTTCCTCTCTCTCATTGATTAAATTTTCTATTTCTAATTCAAAACTTCCTTCTGATTCAGCTTCTTTTAAAATACCTAATATCTCATCGCCAAATTCCTTATAAAATTCATAGCTCTCTTCTAATATCGACTTATTCTTCAATCCCGGAGAATTAAGATATATATTTAGTTCTTTCGCAAAACCAAAAAGTTGACTCAAAGCAATAGGGGTATTAAAATCATCATCCATTGCTTCGATAAATTGACGTTCACTTTTTTTTCTCTTTTCTGAAATTATCTCATCATCTTTATCTCTTGATCCTTTAAATTTACCCTGATGTAATCGATGTTTAATATTAAAAACTATATTATTTAATCTCTGTAAACTGTTTCGTGCTTGTTGCAATTGTTCTTCACTAAAATTAAGAGGATTTTTATAGTGAGCTGATAAAATAAAATACCTAACAACTTCTCCTTTGTATTTTTGGCATATCTCTCTCACTTTCATTATATTCCCCAATGACTTAGACATTTTTTGATTGTTTAGACAAAGATAACCATTATGCATCCAATACCTTACAAAAGGTTTATTGGTAGAGGCTTCACTTTGAGCAATTTCATTTTCATGGTGGGGAAATATTAAATCCGAACCACCGGCATGAATATCTAAGGTTTTCCCTAAATATTTCATTGACATAGCTGAACATTCAATGTGCCAACCCGGCCTTCCTTTACCCCAAGGACTATCCCAAGAAGGTTCTCCATTCTTCGCCTTCTTCCATAAGGCAAAATCAATCGCATTCCTTTTTCTTTTATTTATTCCTACTCGGGCTCCCGATTTTAATTCCTCAATATCCTGTCCCGAAAGTTTTCCATAATTATTAAATTTAGACACGTCGAAAAACACATCACCATCTATTGTGTAAGCATATCCCTTCTCTTCTAAATCCTTTACCAACTCTATTATCTCTTTAATGTGTTCTGTTGCTCGGGGATGAATATCGGCTCTTTTTATATTAAGAGAATCTGCATCAATAAAATATTCTTTAATAAATTTTTTGGCTAACTCAGAGACACTCACCTTTAATTTTTGGGCATTGTTAATCATTTTATCATCTATATCGGTAAAATTTTGGATATATTTTACTTTGTAACCTTTAAATTTTAGATATCTTCTTACTACATCAAATACTATAAAAGGTCGAGCGTTTCCTATGTGAATAAAATTATATACTGTAGGCCCACAGACATACATCCCCACTTCTCCTTCTTTTAAGGGGACAAACTTTTCTTTTTTTCGAGTTAAAGTATTATATATATTGAGTGACATTTTTATTACCTTTCAAATATTAATTATTCTATTTAGCCGTCAGTATTGGTTAACCAGTTACACGAATTTACTTTCTGTTTATTCTATCTTGTTTGGCTAAAGATGTCCTTACCGAATCCTTTAATTTATCTGATCTATTATTTACCACCATTTTTATCTTTCCGAAGATCATTCTACCTGCAGGAGTTTGTAAAATGCTAGTAACTAAAATATTTACTCTTTTCCCAATATACTTATTTCCATCTTCTATTACTATCATTGTGCCATCATCAAGGTAAGCAACTCCTTGTTCTGGCTCTTTCCCTGTCTTTATGATCTGAGTATTTATTTCCTCACCAGGTAATATAACTGCCTTTAGAGCATTAGAAAGATCATTGATATTTAATACAGGAAGTCCTTCAAGCTGAGCAATTTTATTTAAATTATAATCATTGGTTATGACTTTGGCATTAATGTCTTTAGCAAGCTTAATTATCTTGGCATCTACTTCCTTTAGTTCCTTATAGTCTTTTCCAATAATTTTTATTTTGTTCTTATTAATTTTCATCATTTTATTAAGTATATCTAAACCTCTACGCCCTCGGTTTCTTTTTAAAGAATCAGAAGAATCTGCAATGTGTTGAAGCTCAGATAATACAAAACGAGGAATTATCAGATCTCCTTCCAAAAAACCCGTCTGGCAAATATCTAAAATACGACCATCGATTATCACGCTCGTATCCAAAATCTTTTCTGAACTAGATCTTTTATTCTCTCTTTTTTTTATTTTATTAATATTTTTAAAATATCCAAAAAAATTAATTATCTCGCCTTTTTTATTAAGTCCAACATTAATCCCAATTAATCCCAGTATTACACTTAATACAATAGGAAGATAAGAACCTATTATCGGAATAAATGAGAGTGAGTAGGCTAATAAATTTGCAATGATAAGTCCAATAACTAACCCTATGATAGCAGCAAGAATGTTTTGGGTAGGCGTTTTTTGTATATGATAAATTAATTTTATAAATAAAAGCCGAACTTTAGTTTCAAATAAAGACGAGATCAAAAAACCAATCATTCCTCCAATAATTATTGCCAGAAAGTTAAATAAAATATTATAATAAATAGATGAGTCAGAAATAAAATAAAATTTGTTATAAACCTGATAGCCTATCACTGCCCCAATAACAATGAAAATAATTCTGATAAATTTTTTCCCCGGCATATTATTCTCTCCTTTTATTTTATTTATTTTTTAAAAATGTTAGTGCACCACCTCCAAATTTTTTAATTTTGCTTTCCCTTTGAAAACCTTTTAAATTATAGCATGCTCCCATAATTCTGTCAAAATAAGGGGTACGCTAAAATTATTTTTCCTCTTTTATTTATTTGATGAATTATTATGTTTTAAAGCAATATTTCTTGACAAAGAGATTAACCTCTAAGTATAATTAAATAAGCAATTTTCCTATAATTTACAGTATTGGAATTTCAACAATTTCTGACAATATATAAATGAACTCATATTAAAAAAGAATGAATCCCAACAATATTGCCAGGGTAATTTTTATATAAATATAAAACAAAATACAATAAAAAAAAGATGTAAAAGGAAGGTATTTATGGAGGTTATTATACTATTATGAATAAAAATATTAATTTTCAAAAGAGCGTAGACCAATTTTTAGTCCAGCATAGGAGCATCCTCGATGTTATGACAAAATACCAAGAATCTAACTCCCGAGTAAACAGAGCAATTGCCAAAGCAGTTACCCAATGTGGTTGCATAAAAATCAAGGCAAAAAAACAAGTTATCCCTTCCAATACAAAATTGATGGAAATTCAAAAGTTTATGGATAATCATTTGGAAGGCTCCCTATGCGACAACTGTAAAGAAATTATTGAGACAGAATTGGGTTCTAATATTTTCTACACCACTGCCTTATGTAATATGTTAAACCTGGATTTTGATAATATAATTAGAAAAGAAGAGGAAAGGATCTCCACCCTTGGTATTTATAATTTAACTTAGTTAATTAGCCAATTCTCCTATTTACCAATTACCCAATTAACTTTAGATGGAATTAACCAAAGTCGCTAAATATAAAAATTAAACACTACATAATATTTCCGATATACAAATTACGATATACTATATACCAACAACTATTCACTAACGACTAACTAAGGACAAGATTTATCGCTTCTTGCACTGCCTTTACCCCAATTATTTTAAAATCCTTTTTCGATAAAAAGCTATTAAGATTCTTTAAATTTCCTTGGGGAACAATACACCTTTTAAAACCCATCTTTAGTACTTCTTGTATTCTCCTTTCTGCATAGTTTACCGTTCTAACTTCACCTGCTAACCCTACTTCCCCAAACACAACCATATTTGGGTCAATGGGAATATCTTTGAAACTGGATGCTACTGCCATAATAATTGCCAAATCTAAAGCCGGCTCCAATACTTTTATCCCACCCGCAATACTTACATGAACATCTTGGGATTGTAATGAATATCCTACCCTTTTTTCCAACACCGCCAAGTTAAGTAAAACTCGATTATAATCTACCCCGGTAGTCATTCTTCGAGGAATTCCTAAATTACTATAACTTACTAATGATTGTATTTCCACTAATATCGGCCTTGTACCTTCAAAAGTAGCTGTGACTACTGAACCAGAAATCCGAGTAGGTTTTTCAGAAAGGAGTAATTCAGATGGGTTTAAAACTTCTGCCAGACCTTTCTCTCCCATTTTAAATATTCCCAATTCATTAGTAGAGCCAAATCTATTTTTTACTGAACGAAGTATACGATAAATATTATACCGTTCACCTTCCAGATATAAAACAGTATCTACAATATGCTCAAGAACTTTTGGTCCAGCTAGTATTCCACCTTTGGTTACATGGCCTACAATTAAGACCGAAATCTCTTCATCCTTAGCTAAGCGCATTAATTGAGCAGTACATTCTCTTACTTGGCTAATGCTTCCTGGTGCGGAAGTAATCTTGTAATCATTAATTGTTTGAATAGAATCTACTATTACCACTTTAGGTTTGATATCACTAATATGTTTACTTATTGCTTCTATATCAGTCTCAGAAAGTAATAAAAGTTTCTCTGATAGGGTTCCTAATCGACTGGCTCTTAATTTAATTTGGTAAGGTGATTCTTCAGCAGAATTGTATAATATTGACCCATATTTATTGCTTAATATATTAGCAACTTGTAAAAGAAGGGTAGACTTTCCAATACCCGGTTCTCCTCCCACTAAAATCAAAGAACCAGGTACAATTCCACCCCCTAGTACTCTATCAAACTCCGACATTCCGGTTTTGTATCTTGTCTTAGTTTCCTCTATATCTATCTTATTAATTGGTAATGGTATAGGATGACTTTCTGAATGAAGAGAATATTTCTTATTCTCCTGCAATACTTCTTCAATTAAAGTGTTCCATCCTCCACAATCAGGACAACGCCCTAACCATCGAGAAGATTCATAACCACACTGCTGACAACGGAAAATGGATTTTTCTCCTCTGGCCATTTTATCCTCTTTATCTACTTTTTTCTTTTTCTTTTTTTGGAAAATATTATTTTGTTATCTTTCGCATTAATTACTATGCAATCTCCTTCTTTAAACTCACCCGCTAATATTTTTTCAGAAATAGGATTTTCAATTAATTTTTCGATAGTCCGTCTTAAAGGTCGAGCCCCAAAGTTAGGGTCATAACCTTCTTTTGCCAATATTTCCTTTGCCTTATCTTTTACTTCAAGGTCAATCTTTTGCTCTTTTAATAATATTCTTACTTCGTCCAACATCAAGTCAGCTATTTTCTTAATCTCCTCTTTAGTTAGGGATTTAAAAACTATTACTTCATCAATTCTATTTAGAAATTCTGGTCGGAAGGTTTTATTTAATTCTCCCATAACTTTTTCCTTTATTTCTTTGTAGGAGATCTCTTCAGATTCATTGGTTCCTCTAAATCCCAATGTTGCTCCTTTTTTAATTAAGGTAGCACCCACGTTAGAAGTCATAATTATTACCGTATTTTTAAAATCTACTACCCTACCTTGGGAGTCAGTTAATCTCCCATCTTCAAATATCTGCAACAATATATTAAAGACATCGGGGTGAGCTTTTTCTATTTCATCCAATAATACTACTGAATAAGGTTTTCTTCTAACTTTTTCAGTCAATTGACCCCCTTCTTCATACCCTACATAACCAGGAGGAGCACCAACTAATCTAGATACGGCAAATTTTTCCATATACTCGGACATATCCAGACTAATTAGGGCATTTTCATCACCAAAAAGAAATTCAGCTAGGCTACGTGCTAATTCGGTTTTACCTACTCCAGTAGGTCCTAAAAAAATAAAAGAACCTATAGGACGTTTTGGGTTTTTCATCCCAGCGCGAGCCCTTCTTATTGCTCTAGAGATAGATATTATTGCTTCATCCTGCCCAATTATCCTTTTATGTAATTCCTCCTCCATACGAAGCAATTTTTGAGCTTCCTCTTCTTTCAAAGAAAAAACTGGTATTCCAGTCCAACTGGAAACAATTTCTGCAATATCCTCTTCACTAACTTCTGCTTTATTTTTCCTTCTGCCAGCTTCCCATTTTTCTTTCACTTTTATCAGTTCGGCTTCCAATTTCTTTTCTTTATCTCTTAACTGAGCAGCTTTCTCAAATTGTTGCACCTTTACTGCTGATTCCTTCTCTTTTCTTATTCGATTTAATCTTTCTTCCATTTCTTTTACATCTGGAGGAGAAATAGTATTTTGTAATTTAATCCGCGAAGCTGCTTCATCTACCAAATCAATAGCTTTGTCTGGCAAAAATCTTCCCGAAACATAACGAGCTGACAGATGAGCCGCTGCTTCTAAAGCCTGATCAGTAATCTTTATTTTATGATGGGCTTCATACTTATCTCGTAATCCCTGCAATATTTTGATAGTCTCTTCAATTGAAGGTTCAGAAATATAAATGGGCTGAAACCTTCGCTCCAAAGCAGCATCTTTTTCAATATACTTTCTATATTCATCCGCAGTAGTTGCCCCAATAACCTGCAGTTCTCCTCGCGCTAAAGCAGGTTTTAATATATTGGAGGCATCTATCGCTCCTTCAGCTGCTCCTGCTCCAACTAGAGTATGAATCTCATCAATAAAAAGGATAATCTCATTTGACTCTTGAACTTCATTTACAATTTTCTTCAATCTCTTTTCGAATTCTCCTCGATACTTGGTTCCCGCTACGATTAAAGCTAAATCAAGGCAAACAATTCTTTTATTTTTTAATATCTCCGGAACATCATTATTTTCTATCTTTTGGGCTAACCCTTCTACTATAGCAGTCTTTCCTACTCCCGCTTCTCCTATTATACAAGGATTATTTTTCTTCCTTCTACTTAAAATCTGTATTACTCTTTGAATTTCAGCACTCCGACCAATAACCGGATCTAATTTGTCCTCTCGGGCTAATCTAGTCAAATCTCTTCCAAACTCATCTAAAGCAGGAGTTTTAGTAGGTCTTTTCTTTAATCCAGAAGTAAAACTTTGAGTCTCACTCTCCATTAGAACTTTCATAACTCCTGAATAAACATCCTCTGGGTTAACCCCTAAATCAGCTAAAATTCTTATGGCCACTCCACTTCCTTCTTTTATTAATCCTAATAATATATGTTCTGTTCCAATATAATTATGTTTCAATTGGCTCGCTTCTTGAGAGGCTAACTCTAATACTTTTTTAGCACGAGGGGTAAAGCTGACTTCATTGGCTTGTTGATACTCTCCTCTCCCCACTAAGCGCTCAACCTCTTCTATAACTTTATCTATATTTACTCCTAATCCGCTCAAAACTTGCGAGGCAATTCCCTCCTCTTCCTTTACTAAACCAATTAGAATATGCTCGGTTCCTATATAATCATGATTAAAATTTATCGCTTCTTCCTGGGCTATCATTATAGCCCTTTTGGCTTTCTCGGTATATCTTTTGAACATTCTATATACACATCCTTTCTCTTAAATTAAATAAGTAACTTTGTTTTTCATCACTCTTCCAAAATTTTCCCCTTTACATAGTTAACTAATTAACTGGTTTAATATGAACTCATCAACTAACTAGATAACCATTAACTAGCTAATCAAATATACTAATGGCTAATTTTATCTCTAATTAGTCTTGCCCTTTGCACATCTCTTTCAAAAGGGCTTAAGCTTTTACCAGATAACATTTGTAAATAAGCAGGTTGAATCAATAACATTATTTTATTTATCGTTCCTAAATCAAGATGAGTGATCATTTCTAATTCAACACCGAGTCTTAATTTAGATAAAAGCTCCATTGTTTCTGATGAAGATATAATTCGGGCATTGCTCAGAATGCCATAAGCTCTCCATACCTGATCTTCCAGCTGACTTCTAAATTCAGATAATAGTTCTTTTCTCGCCTTCTGTTCTTGAGTTACTATTTGTTGATTAACTTTTTCTAAATTATCGATAATCTCCTCCTCGGATAATCCCAAAGTAATCTGGTTAGAAATCTGAAAGAGATTCCCCATAACTTCTGTTCCCTCTCCATAAAATCCTCTTACCACATATCCTATTTTAGATATTGCTTTTAATATATCATTTAATCTATTCAACTTAACTAAGGCTGGTAAATGTAACATCACTGAAGCCCGCATACCTGTACCTACATTGGTTGGACAAGAGGTTAAATAGCCTTCTTTCTCACTAAAGGCATAAGTAACATCTTTCCCAATTTCATCATCAATTTGATTAATAGACTCCCATATCTTGTTAAGCTGTAATCCAGAAAGAAGATATTGGATCCGAAAATGATCTTCTTCGTTAATCATTATACTAAAGGTCTCTTCTTGGTTATAAACACACCCTCTGTAAGGGTGTTTCCCTCGAGCATGGTATAGACTAACCAAATGTTTTTCTACTAAAAATTGACTCTCTATAGGACTTAGCTCATCTAATAGAAAAAAATTTAAATCTTTAAAAAGAGGATTCTTTTCTATTACTTGTTTAGTAATCTCATAAATATTTTTTAGATCTACTTCTTCGGCTCGAGGAGGAAAAGGAATATCTTCAACATTCCGGGCCAATCTAATCCGTGAACTTATTACTATTTCGGAAAGCGGTCCTTTTCCACTTGTCCATTCTGCCACAGATTCTGTTAAACTCTGTAATAATTTCTTCTTATTGCTATTTTGCATTTTATTTCTTTAATGCCCCTTCAAGTTTTAATATTTCATCCCTTATCTTGGCTGCTTTCTCATAATCTTCCTTTATCACTGCTTCCTGCAATTCCTTTCTTAGTCGTTTAATCTGTTTAATTTTTTCCAATTTACTTTTTGCTTGGCGGGGGATCTTGCCCACATGCTCACTATTACCATGTAATCTTCTAAGCAGAGGAGTCAATTGTTCTCTAAAATCGTGATAACACATGCTACAACCTAATTTCCCAGATTGGGTAAAATCACTATAGGTTAAACCGCAATTGCTGCATTTCATTTCTCTGGTGGGGATTATACCTTCTTCTTTACCATAAATATCGATTGTCTTTAATAACCCGCTTAATAGATTATCAAAATTAAACTGAGGGAAAGAAAATATGGATAATTTATCACCAAATAGAGCAGCACAGTCTTTGCAAAGATGATACTCAGTCTTTTCACCATCTACTACTTGGGTAACAATAATCGTAGCTTCTTTTTTTTTACAAAATTGACATAACATAATAAATAACTTTTCCTCCAATTTTTTTATTTATATTAATTTTAATTCTTTTTATATTTTTGTAATAAAACATTCTCCTGGTTTAAGATTTAAAAATTTTTCCTATTATATACCTATATACACCTAAAACCAAACAAATCAAGAGAATTATTTCTTCAATTATGCATTCTCTTTTATCTACTTTATCATATATTTTTCTCTTTTAATAGTAGTCTTATCTTATCTTAGGAACTTTATTATTAAATTCATTATATCTGTAATGGTATCCTGAGAAATATCTTTTGAAGAAAGGGATGAATTAAAGCATGAATTTACATGATTTTCCACAAGTAGTTTATTTACCTGATTAAGAGCTGCTTTAACCGCAGCAATTTGAACCATAATGTCTGAACAAGATCTCTCATCAACAATCATCTTTTGAATGCCTCTGATTTGCCCTTCTATCCTTTTTAACCTACTCAATATTTTTATCTTTTCTAATTGACTAAACTGTAAATCATTCATAATGGCAGTAATTTATCCTATATTTATTATATATACCCTAAGGGGGTATATAAATAATATAGCTAAATTTCTAAATTGTCAAGCTTTCTTACCTACAAAATAAAGTAAACCTTTTATGATTTCTTAATCAGCAGATTGGCCGATCGGGCAATTGGTAGATTGGTAGACTGGAAGACTAACAAACTGGGTAACTGGTAAACTGGATAACTGATATAATTGGCCAACTAAATAGTGTTGTGTTATAATAATTTTAAAAGAAAGATAATAGAATAAATATCATCAAATAAGCTTGGCTTATAAAAATGAGAGAAAATAATAATAAAGAAAAAATAAAATTTTTAGCCGATAAAATGCTGGGCAAACTAACTAAATGGCTCCGTATTTTAGGTTATGATACCACCTATCCTATTTTCGATGATGATATAACCCTTATTCTTACTGCCCAAAAAGAAAATAGAATATTGTTAACCAGAGATACTAATCTGATTAAAAGAAAAAACATTTGTGATTACTTATTCATTAAAAGTGATCAATGGGAAGAACAATTATTAGAAGTGATAAAAGGATTAAAGCTAATAATCGATTTTAATTTAAATATCTTTTCCCGTTGCTCCCTATGTAACACGCCCACTATAAAAATCGATAAAAGAAAAGTTGAGGACCTTGTTCCTCCTTATGTCTTTCTTACTCAAAAGGAATTTTTCTATTGTCCATCTTGCCAGAAATATTATTGGAAAGGAACTCACTGGCAAAGAATGAAAGAAAAAATTGAAAAACTTATTCTAAAAAATATTTAAGGGAAAATTTTTCTATTTAAATCACTCTTTATTCCTCTCCAAATCTTTTTTGCTTTATCAAATAAGAAATAACAAAGGGTATAAAAATAACTCCAAAATTACTCAGTCGATATAAATTATCTGTTCGGTAAAACCTCAATCCCCGGAAGTTTTTTCCCTCCTAAAAACTCTAAGGAA
>Ga0190334_1000216_pt1 | contig 30291 bp, 26 predicted proteins | sample 48720478_MG_FD_161270 | JGI IMG/M metagenome (GOLD analysis project Ga0190334, IMG submission 161270) | Hydrothermal vent sediment bacterial communities from Southern Trench, Guaymas Basin, Mexico - 4872-04-7-8_MG | ecosystem: Environmental > Aquatic > Marine > Hydrothermal vents > Sediment ... | reverse complement strand
TTCTTACATCATGTGCAATTTCTTCAGCCCCTTCTCCCACAAGCAAAGAGATATAAACGGGAAGCAGGGGAAAGATGCAGGGCGTAAAGAAGGTTAAAAATCCTGCAGTGAATGCGACTGTAATAGAAAAATCCATTTCTGCCTCTCCTATAATAAATTGATATGAATTTAATTATAACACAAAAGGTCTAATTTATTGGACCGTGTAAGTCTATAACATAGGTAAAATACCTGTTTTCCTGCATCCGTTTTCGAACTTTTACAATTAAATTTACAGGTTTTATAAGGGAGAATGGATTCTTCCTATAAATAGAATTGCCCCTGTTTTTCTATGAAGTATAAAGAAAATGAATGGGTGGTCTGCTTTAAATACTGGTATTTTCCCTGGCACCATAGAGGTAGCTTTAAAACTTACTCCGGTGGCTGCTGTGGCTTCGGTTCCTTCTTCATCAACTTTTATAAAAGCCTGATGAATTACGTTCGATATATAAAGGTCTCTTTTTCCTGTAATTCCTGAAAAATCTGCCTCTTTTTTGAATGCAGTGATCATTCCCATATCTGACAGGACTGGACCCAGCTCATATCTTTCTTCCATCTCAAATTTCGGGATATATACCTTAACCTCTCTTTTGTGAATATTAACAATCCATTTATTTAATGAATCAAGAGATAGGTCTTTCTCAATAGATAATATCCCGTTTATCTGTCTTGGGAGCAAAATTATCATGGATAATTCATCGCCTGAGTAGGGAAGTTCCAGACACTGAACTTTTTTATTCTCAAAATAACCAAATTTATTCTTCTGATACATCATAGGAACTCTAATGGTTTTTTCAGCAGCAATAAAAAATTTATCTTCTTTTGTATTGTTCCTGTCAAACTTTAATTTCCAGAGCCCCCTGAAGTAAATAGCGGTTGTTATTATTAATCTGGTAAGATAGGAGACGTCTCCCTTTGTTAGAAGTTCCTTTATTTTTCCTGCTGTTTGTTTTTCTACCCATTTATTAATCATTTCTCTCGCTTTTTCCGGTGAGGAGGAAAAGTCAACCTGAAACAGGATGTTTCCATAGAAGTTTTCTACAAGAGAGGCATAAGTCTTTAAAATTTCGAAATTTCTTTGTAACCACAGGGCAGTTGCAATTCTCAGGGTTGAAGAATCCCTATTTGCTTTTTTAAGGGTGCGTATCAGACAGGAAAGGTCCCTATGAAAATTTTTCTGTGGAAGGTAGAAGTTAAGAGCGGTTAACATTTCAGACTCAGTTTTTCCCCTTGCCCCTGCAAAAGCTAATGCCAGTGCTTGCGTTACATTAAAAGGAGAAATAAAAACATTTTCCTTTCTCTTAGTAGAAATTTCTGTGTAAAGTTTTAAAGCAAAGGAATTGTTTGAGTTCACAATATTTTTAAGCTCTGCTTTACAGCTCATAGGGGTTCTCTTTGTTGCATAAGTTGTTTTTAGGGTAAAAGCAAGAAAAAGAAGCAGGATGGTAATAAACCTTATTTTTCTTTTCTGCATGTTTCCCCTCCATAAGAAATCTCCTATTGAAAGTATAGCACTGAGAGTTAAAATATTCTTGGATATGAGGTTAAAAAATTACATAATGTTAACAGTTTTTTCAATTTCCTTCGCATATGTGGAGTCGGCTGTAGTGGTTTACCTGAGGAGTTTAGCTGGAAAGTTGATGGATATATTCCCGATGCCCTTTCTTTCTCCCATGATTTCAGCTATAGAACTCGGGAGGGAGGCTTCCACAATTTTAATTTTGATTGCTATTGGATATATTGCGGAGAAGACTCCAGTTAGAAGGTTTTATGCTTTTCTTTATGTCTTTGGACTATGGGACATTTTGTATTATGCGTGGCTGAAGATTTTTATCGGGTGGCCTCAGAGCATATTTGATTTTGATTTATTATTTCTAATACCTCTTCCCTGGATAGGTCCGGTGATTTCTCCTGTGTTAATTGCTTTAATTTTTTGTTTTACAGGAAGTCTTGTTCTTTTAAAAGAAGGTGAAGAATTCCATTTTAAATTAATTGATGGAATGATGGTTATTTTCGGAGGACTTATTTTAATCCTGAATTTTTTGCTTTCTTCTATAGAAATAGTGGCAATTTCTGGAGTAAAGGGATTGGAAAGCTTTCAACCTCATTCTTTTAACTGGGAAATTTATCTTGTGGGAATAATTCTTTTATTTTTGGGTCTTTTCCTTCCTGTTTTAAGATTTTATAAAGGCCTGAAAGTTAAACAGTAGTATCTTTCATAAATAAAGTGCTCCAGTTATGAAAAACATTTTCAGGAAATCCTGCGGTTTTCAGCAGTTTTACATATAAATCAAGGGGATTGGATGGTTTATCCTTAATTTCATAGCCCAGGGTTGAAATGGGAATCGGATAATCGCTTCCGAAAAACAACCTTTCTGCAGGAAAGTTATTCAGTATTTTTTTTATATAGGGTATTCTTGTTGGTGTAGCCAGCGCTGATACATCTGCATACAGATTCCATCCTCTCTTTTCTCTTTCATTAAAAAGTTCTATGAGATTTAAAAAATGCTTTTCATATGGTGCATCAAATACCCAGAAATATGGAGTTGCACAGTGAGCTGCAATTATTATGACCCCTTCATCAAGAGCTGAAACTAAATATTTCGGGTCGTTATATTCATTAAATTTTTTGTCGCTGGTTGGAATTGCGTATTCAGGACCCGTGTGTATAAGAACTGGAAGTCTGAGTTCAGCTATCTTTTTCCAGTATTTTACAAGAATTTCAGAGGCGGGATTGAACATCTGTGATGAGGGTATAAGTTTTATCAGAGAAGCTCCTTCTTCCTTAGCCTTTTCCAGAAGTTCAATGGCATCCTTTCGGTAGGGGTGTATTGAATACCCTTTTAATATCCTGTCGTTGGAAGATGAAAACTCTTTTATTAAATCGTTTGAAACGAATAGATTTGTAAGGTCTTTTCTGAGATTCCCATTTTCGTCGTAAACTTCGTCCAGAGCAAGCAGGACAACTTTTTCCACTTCAGTTGAAGAATTAATTATATTTTCCAGATGGGAGACTATTTTTTCCTCTGTTATTGGCTGGAAAAGGTGTCCTATCATTGCTTTCATTGCAAAAAAGGCAGGAGTATTTTCGAACTTTGAGGACCAGTAAGCCTTTCCGTCTTCCCTGTAAGGAGCACCAATATGCATGTGTATGTCAACTATCATTCTTTTCCTCTCCACATATTGATGCGACATCTCAGCATTTCCTTGAAAATTTTCAGTATTACTCCAGGACGTGCCATTGTGGATTTTCCCCTTATCCTGGGAAAATAATCTGTTCCAAACTGAAGAATTTTGAAGCCCTTTCTTTTTGCCTTTATTAAAAGTTCTGCGTCTATAAAAGACCCTGTTGAAAGGAGATGTATATTTTGTATAACTTCCTTTTTTATTAGCTTGCATGCAAAATTCACATCTCTTACTTTAAGCCCGAAAAGTAGTTTTATTAATAGATTATAAATGTTCGAATACAGAATTCTTATAAATCCTTCACTGGTTCTATCAAACCTATAGGCAAACACTATATCGGCATCGTAGGTTTCCATAATTTCCAGAGCATATAGAAGAGCTGAAGGAAGACAGGGTAGATCACAGTCTGTATAAAAAATAACATCTCCTGTTGCAAAAGAAAGCCCCCTTTTTAGAGTGTAGCCGAGCTTCATGTTTTTTTCATTCCTGTAATGTGATAAAGGGTATTTTCTTGCGAGTTTTTGTAGTATTTTTGGCGTTCTATCTGTAGAAGAATCATCAACTATTACAAATTCGTGGGCAATTTTGTGGGAGGAAAGAGTTTTTTCTATTCGACTTACAGTATTTTCAAGATTTTCCTCTTCATTATATGCTGGAATCACAACTGTTAACTTCATTTTAAATTATCCTCAATATCTTTTAATTTAGTTAATTCCAGTTTTAGAGTTTCCGCAGGATCAAAATATAAGTAAAAATCTATGGGACCTCTGCTCTCAGCTGCGATAATTTTATACCATCCCGGTGTATCAATCCAGATAATGGGGCTTAAAGGCTTTCGGGTTCCATTTTTTGATACAAGAATTCCCTTAAATTCAGCTGAGAGTTTGTAAACTCCTGGAAACAAATAAAAGAAATTACTTTCTTTTTTGTTTTTTGAAAATTCGGGGTATATCCTCTGGGAAAGATAAAAATATCTAAGGTCAAAGCCGTCTGCCATATAGTTTTTTTGAAAATCTTTCGTAATGGATTCTCGAAGGATAGCGGCTTTACTTTTTATAAGAGAAAGCTTTTCTTTTGCCCTTGGAACATTTCTTGATTTCATATAGAGTTCTGCAAGCATCCTATTAGCCTCAAAGGAATAAAATTTATCTCTGGAAACTTTCTCAAGAAAATGAATTGCTTCATAAGGATAGTTTTCAATAAGTATCTGAGCGAGATTTAAGGGGGAGGTTGTTAAAACAATGTTTAGAAACGCACCCTTTGATTTTACTCTTATTTTTCCTGTTCCTTCCGGGGGTGTTTCGCATTGATAAAAAACATTATCTTTAATATTTTTCCATTTGTTTAAGCTGGTATAAACGCTATATTTTCCTCTGGAAAGTTTCTGAATCAGGATGCAAATTTTACCTTCGCCAGTGCTGAAATAAAGCTTACTGTAAGATTTGTAGGGTTTAAGAGAAATAATAACTGAATCTTTGACATAATGGTTTCCAGGAAAGAGGAATTTTGACTTCCCGGGCAGTTTAACAAGTACAGGATACTGAATTTGAGGTTTTCTTGCCGGGAAGTTTCTTTTATAGAGGGAAAGTGGATAGTCAAGCACGTATTCTGGAATATGATGTTCCTTCAGTTCGAGGACTGAATTATACCCTGCCATTTTATTTTTTAGGTCTTCGCAAAATTGCATATATTTACTCTGTGGCCAGCAAAAATAATCTTCATAGAATCCATAAACGAAAAATTTTGGTCTTTTAAAATTCAAAACAAATTTAGGGTAATTCAGGAATTGTTTACTTTCCAATCTATATGCATGGTATGATATAACAAGGTTGTTATCAGGTAGGCTATTTTTAATAAAATCATTCATTATCTCTATATTTGTTTTACCCACCGTAAGCCAGGTTGCGGCTCTAAATGATGGAATTGCCTCAGGTAAAACAAAAATTATAGCAAGGGCAAGAGCCAATATCCTTTTCTTTGATAGTTTTATTAATGCGTATCCAGCATAAAGAGAGATGTAAGGAAAAATGTATACAAGATACCTTGGGCCATAAACCTTTGAAATGCACAGCATAAAAGTATAAATTAAGGGGAAGGCAAGAAGAATAATATGGGTTTTCCATTCTTTTTTAAACGCCATGATTATTCCAGCGATTGCTAATAGCAGAATTCCATAGCCAGTATATTTAAGCAGGTCTTTTGCTACAAATGTGTAGGTATGAAAAACAGGAACAATATAACCCCCTGTAAAATTTTGCGCTCCGGTAAAAGTCTTTATTAAATTCTTGTAATCGATTATGCAAAAAGGGCAGGTGACTGCAAAAAAGACAATAGATGCAATTCCTGCTAAAAAGAGATTTTTAATTTTTTCTCTGGTTTTTTCCTTTTTAAATAAAATGGCTAAAATTAGTGGGGCAGAAGATATAAAGAAATATTTGGAAGAAACTGATAGCCCCACAAATAGCGAAGCGAGATATAGAAATTTTTTATTTTCACTTTTAAAATACTTAATACTGAAATAGACGGATAGAAAAACCATAAGGTTTACCAGGCTATCAGGCTTTGCCAGTCTTGAATTAATGACATCTATGTAAGAAAAAGTAAGGAAGAGAGATGAAATTAGAGCAGTGTCTTTATTAAATTCTTCGGAGGCTAATTTGTAAAGAAAAATGAAAATAATAAGTGTAAACAACACAGATAACAATCTGCCGGTAACATAGACGTTATGCCAGAAATGAACGGAATTCAAAAATCGGTCAATATCAGGGTAAACTCCCAGAAGAAATAAGGTGTAATATGCAACTTTTTGTGCAGTGATAGAGGCATAATAATAAAGAGAAGGATAAGCAAATTCCTTCTGTTCTAAGGTGCCTCTTTCCCACATATATATTGAATTTGAGAGGATGTTTCCCTCTGCAGGGGTTCTTTTTTCTATGTAGGATAGAGTGCCTGCAAGCCTTAGAATCGTAGCAGTTGCGAAAATCAAAATAAGGATTTTTTTATTAAGATTTTCTATCATAGAGCAAGTTTATATGATGGCACAATTTCCGTCAATAAATAGTTTAACTTCTTTGAGGTTTTTGAAAATGAAGTTCAGGGCGACAAAATTCTATCAGAGCCCTATTTTGGCCATCGCTTTTGCAATTGAGTGGGCTTTTTTTAGAGGCGGAGGGATTTTGTTTGTAGAAATTTCAAAATAAATTTTCAGGGCGCTTTCAAGGGAAATTAAATTGCCAGGAGAAATATAGATAGGTTTTTTCCAGTTTTTTCTGCATACAGCAGCTCCTTCATTTCCTATAAGTCTTATTCTTTCCTTGCATGCAGAGGGTAATCCCCTCATTGGGTTTTTTGAAAACCCTATTGTAGAAATTTCGGTTTTTACCCCCACAAAGACGGCAAGACCTGCTTTTAATGGGTGTAATCTTCCATTGCCGTCAACGAAGATTAAATCGGGTGGATGCTTTAATTTTCTGATTGCAGATACCATCCAGGGCCCTTCTCTGAAGGCAAGGAAAGTAGGCACATAAGGGAAGTAAACTTTGCCCGATATCATTGCTTTTTCGGTGATTATTCCTTCTGAGTTCATGGAGACGGCCACGCAGAAAATGTTATCGTCTTTATAATGACAATCCACTCCTGCAATTATTTCTACGTTTTTTGGTTCGGATTCTTTGAAGAGCTTAGCGTATTTCAGCTGGATTGCCTTTAATTTTTCCAGGTCAAAAAACTTCAATTTTTACTTTAGCTCCGCAGAAGAAACTTTTTCCTCGTTTTATCAGCTCCCTTGAAAACATAGATTTTATATTTAACTGGACAAGTTTGAAGTTTTTAAGCAACGTCCATCTTCTTAAAGGCACTTCAAAGGTTTTTTCTCCATTTAAGTTCATTTTTCTTTTTATGCCCTGAAATTCAAATATTAAGGGACCCTTGCCCTTTAACCAAAATCTTATTTTTTTGGCCTCCAGGGGTAGGGCAAGCACGATTTCAGATTTTGAATTGCCCTTTAGTAAAATATACCTTTTTTCTATTCCATAGAAGTTGTCATCGAGATGATAAAGGAAAATTTTGCCATAAGGAACTCTAAAGGCATGAGGATTTATATTGGTTGGTAATGAATTTATCTGGGTCATTTCCACGGGAAATAAATCTCTGAATCCCATTTTTCCGATTGTAGCAGGGAAAGAAGATGTGTAAATAGGCGCTAAATATAGCGGGTAAAGGAAGAGGATGGCTATCCAGGAGGGTTTATAAAACCATTTCGCTGCATAGGGTATGAGGAATATAAACAAGGGATAAATGTTAGGAAAATATCTATTGCCAAGACAGCCGCCTCCTCCTATAAAGTTATCAGGCATCAGGGAAATTGAAGATAAAATGCCAATAAGTATTGAAAGGAATAAAAGCCAGGGTTTTAGCCCTCCGCCTCTAAACGCCACCAGAATAAGCAAAGCAGGAAGAAAATATATAAGGAGTCCGGCAAATCTGCCTGTGAAGAAGTAATAGAGGTTTAAAATAAATACTTTTGGTGTAAGATAAAACCTTTGCCAGTAGTCTTCGGTGGTCATTAGATTACCCTTTTTAAATGTTATTTTCTTGCTTTCGTAGGGGAAATGGTAGTAGAAACTTCTTCTCTCTCCTCCCATATAGTTCCATTCACCTGTATGAACTTTTTCTATTAAAAAGAATGTTCCTACCGAAGATACAAATATGACACCTAAAAGAACGCTTTTAAGAATTTCTTTCCATCTAAAGGAAAAAAATCTCACACCAATTAGAGGAAGGGCGAACAGAGCGTTTGTCAGTTTTGAAAATGTAAAAAATCCGAGTATAAAAGCAGCCAGAGCTGGATAAAGAAACTTTTCCTTTTCAAGGCCCCAATACAGAATAATCAGACCAAGTGAAAAATTGAAAAATTCCGTTGAAATCCAGAGTGAATACCCCCAAATAACTGATAAAAACATTACGCTTAGAGCAATTAATAGGGATGTGTTCGGAGAAAACTTTTTTCTGGAAACAGAATAAATAATTAGAAGGTCTATTAGCAAGAGAATAGCCGCCAGGACAAAAAATCCCCTGTTTTTGAAAATACGAACAAATGGAGCAGTTATCAAAGGATAAGCATAAGACTTTGCAAAAAATATTCCTTTTTTGGTTTTCTTTAGAAAAATTCCCTGGGGAAGACCACCATAAAACTCCGACGTTCTCATCAGGTCTTCTTTTGCGTAAACAAGGTCTCCGTCAAAGGCAATAGAATAAGCCATCATGTAGTAGACTGCTTCGTCATCAAAAAATCCATGGTTCTGATATGTTTCTACTTTAAAACGAAGAGAAAAAGCAAGAAAAAAAGCAAACACCAGTATAATTATTCTTTTTGCTTGTCTATCATCCATCTTGCTTCCTTTTCAGGAGTTTGGTTGGATTTTTATGAAATGTCAAATGTGAAGACCTGACCCCTTTAATCATGGAATAGCTCCCTTGCTGAGACGGAATAGACTCTGGAGGAACCATCTTCTGGCATGCTTACTCCGTATATGTAATCTGCTCTTCTCGCTGTAGTAATGTTATGAGTTATGAAAATTATCTGAGTTTCTCTTTTCAATTCTTCCAGCAGATTGAGTAGGTTTGTAAGGTTTGGGATATCCAGAGGTGCATCCACTTCGTCAAGAACCATAAATGGTGCCGGCTTTATCCTGAAAAGGGATATGTGGAAAATCAAAGAAAGAAGTGCCTTTTCTCCTCCGGAAAGCATGGACAGATTCTGTTTTCTTTTTCCAGTAAATCTTGCTTCAATCTCCAGGCCCTTTTCAGAAATTGATATATTTGCCTCTCCATCCTGTATTATAGAAGCAAAAAGGCCAGAAAATTCTTTACTGAGTTGCTCAAAGGTCGCCTTAATTTTTTCTCTATAAATTTTTTCCATTTTGTCAGCTGCTTCTCTCGCTTTGTCAATAGACTGTTCTAAGTCCTGCTTCTGGGTTTTTATAAATTCAAGCTTTTCCCGTATTTCCATTTCCTCCCTTTCTGCAGCGAAATTCAAATCTTCAAAGGAGTTTCTTTCATTTTCTTTTTTTTCTATTTCCTTTACAAGTTCTTCTTCCTGAAAGTCATGATACAGCTGTAGTTCCTCTAATGTTTTACCTGTTTTTTCCCTTGCTTCCTGCCTGAGGAAATATAATTTTTCGTTTATCTGAGCCATTTCCACGTCAATTTCTTTGGTTCGCGCCTTAAGATCTTCTTCTTTCCTCCTCAAACTTGTGAGTCTTCTTTCTACTCTTGTAATTTCATTTTCAAGGTTCTGACTTTCCTCCAGAAGTCTTTTAAGCTCTTCTTCAACTTTGCTTAAGGATTCTGAAGTTTCTTCCATTTTCTCTTCCATGGATTTTAAATCCTCTTCTGCCTTCTTTACCTCTTCCTTGAAATGGTTAATTCTTGCTGAATTCTTTTCTTTTTCCCTGAGTGTGGAATCAAGGTTTCTTTTTAATCTCTCTATTTCCTTGCCAAAATTCACTATTTTTTCGTTTGAAACAGCCAGCGCAGTTCTCTTTTTGCTTACTTTTTCCCTTGAATTGTTAACTTCTTCCTCTTTTTTTAGATTTTCCGTTCTTATAAGTTCAAGTTTTTCAGAAAGCTCGTTAATTTCTTGCTCTGATACCGTAAATTCAGGTTCTTCTTCTAATTCGTATATCTCCTCCTCTATTTTGTTTAATCTTTCCTGGAGTTTCAAAATCCTGTTTTTCTGTTCTTCAGACCTTTTCAGTAACTGAGAAAGATTTTTTTCTTCTAATATAATATTTTGCTGAAGATTTTTAAGCTCTTTTTCCCTGGTTTGTATTTTCTCTTCAAGTTCTTGAAGCGATTCTGTTGTTTGTGCAAGTTCTTTTTCTATTTTTTCTGCTTCAAGCTTTAAAGAAAGAACCCCCTTCTCCTCGCCTTTTATCCTTAAAACCCCTTCTGGATATATAACTCCTTCTGGGAAAGCAACCGCCTTTCCTGTTTTTTCCCATATGTCTACAGCCTCTTTTATGGTATTTCTCCAGAGTGCATCTCTGAAATTAGTTTTTGCACCGGCGATATTTGAAAATTCTTCTCTTTCCCAGTGTTTTTGAAGAAGATAAAATCCAGGCGAGAGCTCTTTACCGCTCTGAAATGGAGTGCTTTTTAATTCCCTTTCCCAGAGTAATTCAGCAATGTCTGCATATTCCTGTTTTATTTCTATGTCTATTTTTGGAAGACTCTGACCCTTTAATGCTTTCTCTATAACGTTAAAAGCTCTTTGAAGGTTAATCTTCCTGTCTTTGAGTCCCCTGTATTTCCCTTTAAGTTCTGAAAGCAAGTCTAACAGGGCATCCCTTTCTTTTTTCAGTGAGTTTACCCTTTCTTTTTGTTCTTCAACATCTATTTTCTCCTGAAGGTTTTCAAGTTGTTCTTCAATTTTATCCTTTTCATATCTCAGGGTTTCCAGCCTCTTTTTTCGTTCGCTGGCAGCTTTCCTTTCCTGAGAAAGAACCGCCTGTTTTTCTTTTAGCTCAGTTAATACTGAAAGATAGTTCTTTCTGGCAATTTCTGTTTTCTCTTCTTTTTCCTTTAATTCAGATTCAAGTTTTTTTAATTCAGCGCTGATTCTGGAATAATTTATTTTTTCTTTTTCCCTTTCCTTTTCCAGGTCTGAAATTCTACGTCCAAGGGAAGAAATTCTGTTCTCAAATTCCTGAGCTTTTTGCTGTAGATAATTTATTTTTTCTTTGGAAGATGTAACAAAGTCCCTTTTTTCAAAAAGATGTGGTTTTATCCTGGTTTCGATGTTTTTCAACTCGCTTCTGCGAACTTCAAGTTCGTTCATTTTTTCAAGGATTTCTGCTCTTTTGACACTTAACTCCTTTGCCTTTTCTAGGTGAGATTCTTTTTCTTGCCTGAGTTTTTCCATATTGCCGGAGATTTTTTCTGCCTCATTCTGGAGTTTTTCAAGTCGGGATTGATACCTTTTCAATTTTTTTATGAGAAGGCTGGAATATAGTTCCTCAATTTCTCTTGAGAGCTGTCTGTATTTTTTCAGTGTTTCAAGCTGCTCCTTTAGTTTTTGATGAGTTTGTTCAAGTTCAGTTTCCCTCATCCTTACTACTCCCAGTTCCTTTTCGGTGTCCCAGATCTTTCGCAGTGCTTCTCTTCTTCTTTCCTTATATTTCCTTACTCCTGCAGCAGCTTCGAGAAATATCATTCTTTCTTCGGGCGACATTTTTAAAAGCTGTTCTACCTGACCCTGTTCTATAACCACATATTCCCTCGCTTCTACTCCAATTTCCCATAATTTGTCCTGTACATCTTTTAATCTTACTATTTCGCCGTTGATCAGAAACTCGCTTTCGCCATCGCGGTAAACCCTTCTGCCCACAGTGATACTTTCCTCATCTTCCACAAAAGTAAGCTGAACTTCAGCTCTTGCAAGAGGTGCCCTTGTCCTGGAGCCCTTAAAAATAACATCTCCCATAGTTTCGGCTCTCAAAACAGAGCCCTTTCCTTCTCCCATGGCCCACAGAATTGCATCTACAATATTGCTCTTTCCTGCCCCATTTGGTCCAATGATTGCAGTTACACCTGGATGTAATTTTATAAGAGTTCTTGAGGGGAACGATTTGAAACCACTTAAAAGAATTGAATAAAGATACATAGATATATTATGCCATTTATTATGGTATATTTCATATATGGGAAATTTTAACATTGCTGAAGAAGTTAGAGTAGAGGAAAGATTCTGGCATTATGTGCTTGAAAACCTTCCAAACAGAGTTTTTGTCCTGGATAGAGAGGGAAGAATAATATATGCAAATAGAGCTGGCCTTGCAGGAGCTTATCTTGAGGATGTTAAAGGCAGGAAATTTTATGAGGTTGTTTGTGGAACTTCCGAGCAGCCGGAGGGATGTAAAATTAAAGGGAAAAAAGGATGTATAAGATTTGAATTTAAGGGAAAATCAATGGTGGGGTTATACAATAAAATAGAAAATGGCTTTATCCTTTCGATTTTTGAAGAATTTGAGCGAGAGGATGTAGATGAATTAATTCTGATGATAAGACATAGTCTCGGGAATGCAGTTAACTCTATTAAAACTTCAATTCAGGTTTTGAGGGATTTTTACGAGAAACTATCTGAAGAAAAAAAGATAGAGTTTATTACAAGAATAATGGAAGATGCTGGAAGGCTGGAAAGATTACTTGCTCATCTAAGAGACCTTTCCTATTTAGATAAACAGTCACTGAGGATTTTTAATATAAGGGAAACCGTAAGGGAATTTGTTAATTCTGCTCAGATAAGGTGTTTATCCTCGGGAATTGATTTCGTTTTTGATGTGGAAACCGATGACATTTACATAAATGGTAATCCTGACTGGCTTTATGAGATGCTTCTGGTCCTTCTTGAAAATTCATTTGAAGCTCTTCAGGATGCTAAAAAGAAAATGATAGAGTTAAAAGTTAAGAAAAAAGACAATAAAGTTCTAATATCCTTTTTTGATACAGGAAAGGGGATGTCAAGAGAAGTTATTTCAAAAGCGTTTAATGTTTTTTATTCAACCAAAAAAGGAGGTGAGGGTATAGGTCTTTTTCAACTAAAAAAGATGGTGGGGTTAATGAATGGACGGGTGTGGATAGAAAGTAAGGAAGGAGAATGGACAGAAGTATTTATAGAACTACCACTGGCTAAAAAATAATGTTAAAATTTCAATATGGGAAAGGTATTAATAGTTGACGATGACACTAACTTTCTTTTAAGTGTACAGGAAGGGCTTAAATTTTATCTCCCTGAAGTGGAACTTTTGACAGCTACCACAGGCGAAGAGGCATTAAAGGTAATGAAGAATAAAAATGTGGATGTTGTTGTCACTGACCTTAAGATGCCGGGCATGTCAGGACTGGAACTTCTTTCCGCATTATCAAGGAATTATCCTCAAACAGCAGTCATTTTCATAACAGCATATGGAACTCCCAGGGTGAAGACCGAAGCAGAGCGTCTCGGTGCAATAAAGTACATGGAAAAACCAGTTGAATTAAAGGAGCTGGCGGATGCAATAAAATCTTCTCTTGAATTAGCCAGGCAGGGTGGGAGAGTGCTTAGTAAGATTCCTTTACCCCTTGTTCTTGAAATGATAAATATTGAAGGTTCTAGTTTGACAGTAGTGGTGGAAAGTTCAGGAAGGAAAGGAAATTTACACTTCAAGAATGGAAAACTTATAAATGCTGAAACTGAAGATACTTTTGGTCTGGAGGCATTTAAGGAAATAGCAAAATTTGAAAACCCTGTTTTCAGGATGTTCCCCCTTAAGAAATCCTCTCAAATAATTGACAAACCTTTCGAAGAGCTTATAAGAATAGCAACTGAATGGCAGACGGTAGGCCATGCAGAGAAGAAAAAAGCTACTGGTGTATCTGAAAAACCTGCTAAAAGGGAATCTAAGGTTGTGAAAGTTGCCAACTTCACAATAAATAAGGTTTTAAAAAGTTTTACCGCTCTTGAAGCATTTAGGTATGCTTGTATTACAGATTCAAATGGAGAAATTTTGGGGGAGCTCGGAGAAAAGGTGAATCTGAAAAAGGTCTTAAATTTTATAATTTCAAATCAGGCTGCACTTTCTGAACTTTTCCCAAACGGAATTAAAATGGTAAGTCTCGAAGGCAGCGAAAAAATTCTGTTGATTTCCAGGGTAAACGACGGGCTTTGGATTGCTCTTATGGTGGGAGGAGAAGTCAATCTGGGAATTGCAAGACACCTTTTAAAAAGAGCATCTTCAGACCTGGGAAAATAGAGAATTACAGGGAGATTTCTCCTTTCCTGAGTTTATTTATAATTTGCTCGAGGATTTCTATGATTTTTTCTCTATCCATTTCTTTTTTGAGCCTTATTCTTATATGAAAACCTTCATCTTCTGAAGAAAATTTAAACGTTTTTACACGAGGCTTTCCTTTCCTTGCGAGCTTTCTTGCCTCATCCCTTGAAAGACCCTCAGCTGCTATTCTTCTTGCCAGTTCTTCCATGGTTTTTTCATCTTTCTGCTTGGCAATCAGGAGAAGCATGGAATAGGCAGTTATACCAAGCTCCATACACAGGTTCTTAATTTTTGGCGGCATGTTTGCAATTTCTATCATTTCAGTTACAGTGGAACGGGCTTTTCCAACCCTTTTTGCAAGTTCTTCATGAGTATATCCATAAAGGGCAATCAGTGCTCTGTAGGCCTCAGCAACCTCAAATGTTGTAAGGTCCTTTCGATGGATATTTTCTATAAGAGCCAGTTCCATGGCTTCTCTATCGTCAACCTCCAATTCAATACAGGGAACGTGAGTTAGCCCCGCCATAAGGGCAGCCCTGTATCTTCTCTCCCCTGAGATTATCTCGTATTTTTCTCCAGATTTTCTCACTATGATTGGCTCTATTATTCCCTTTTCCTTAATGGATTCAGCGAGCTCAGAAAGGTCACCGAGCAGGTCTCTTGGTTGATTTTTTCCGGGGATTATTCTCTCTACAGGAATGTCCTTTAAAGTTTTTTCGCTCAATTTTCCTGTATCTGGGAAAAATCTGCAAAATCTTCTAAAATATCGTTTACCTTCCAGAGCAGGGCTATTCTGTTGTTTTTAATTTTTTCGTCTTCGTGCATTATCATTACGTTGTTGAATAATTCATCAATAAAGGGACAGAGCCAGAGAAGTCCATTTAGTATTTGCGTATAATTTTCCTTTTCCTTTGCATTTTCTACTTCCTGAGCCACCACTGACAGGATTTCGTTCAGTTCTTTTTCGTGGGGATCTGAAAGCAGAGATTCATTGAATTCCGGACGTCCTTTCCCTGAAAGTATATTTTTTACCCTTTTATGTGCTTGTATAAGTGTCGGGAGTATTCCTCTTTCCTTTAGTTCCATTAAAGCGTCTAATTTTTGAAATATAGATTTTATTTGAAGTCCTGAAGAGTTGATAACAGCTCTTATCATATCAATCCTGTGTCCATCTTCTGAAAGTTTGTTTTCGAGACGCACCGAGATAAATTCCTTTATGTCATCCATTAATTTGTCTGCGAGAGTGATTTTTTCGGCTATTAGGCCCATGGAAACAGAGATCAGTTCCTCCAGATCTACCACAAGGTTAGATTCAGACAGGATTCTTATTATTCCGAGCGCAGCTCTTCTGGTTCCCAGAGGGTCACCGCTACCAGTGGGTCTGTAACCTGTAGAAAATGCAGATACAAGGTCGTCAATCTTATCAACAAGTGAAAGAACAAGGCCTTCCGTAGTTAAGGGGAGAAAATCCTGTTGTGAGACTGGTCTGTAATGTTCATACACAGCTTTCCACACAGCCTCGTCTTTCCCCTGGTGCTTTAAGATAAGTCCGCCGGTTATCCCCTGAAGTGATGGAAACTCTCCCACAAGTTCTGTTACAAGGTCTGATTTGCAAAGTCTCGCTGCTTCCTTAAGATTTTCAGGGTCTATTCCTATCTGCTGAGCAGCCTTTTCTGCAAGGGCTTCAAGTCTTTCTGTTTTTTCATAGTAGCTTCCGAGTATGTCGTTATAAAGGACAGTTTTTAACTCTTCTCTGAGTTCTTCCAGAGACTTTTCTCTGTCCCTTCTCCAGAAATAAAGAGCATCTTCAAGCTTTGCCTTTGCAACTCTCTCGTTACCTTCTATCACGTATTTTAAATCTGAGTTGGGATTGTCTGCGACTCCTGCGAATGCGTTTTTTGCCCCTGACTCATCTCTAAGAAGATACAAGCCCATTTCCCTTTCCAGAGAAGTGGAGATTATTTCTTCAGGAAGTTCCATGTATTTTTCAGGAAATTCTCCTCGAAACACGTTCGGAAATTCGACAGAATCCCTCCAGTAGTCAATGAGAGTTTGAGACGGAGGAAGACTATCTTCTGCCTTTATTTTAAGTGCTTCTTTTATTTTTTCTTCCCTTTCGCTGTTTTTTGCGATAACAAATGCTTCTTTCAAAAGGGAAAAATATTCTCTGGAGTTTGTTATTTCCATAAAAATGGGGGAAAAGATTCTATGGCCATGGGTTATTCGGTTTGCCTGAAGTCCAAAGGCTTCAAATTCCACAGGTTCGCCGTCCATTATAGCAAGCACGTTTTTAACCCTTCTTGAAAATCTGTATTCATTCCATCGCATTGTTTTGGGGAAAGGTATTGAGTAAAGTGTTTCCCTTAAAAATGGGAGAAATGTTTCCAGAAAATCGGGAGCCTCTCTCTTTTTGGCAAATGCAAGATATTCCCCCTTTTCTTTTTCCACCCTTAAGAGATCCTGGACGTCCACCCCCATTCTTTTTGCAAAGCCGAGGGCAGCCTGAGTGGGATTTCCATCTTCGTCAAATGCTATATTTACTGGGGGTCCAAATACGATTTCTTCCCCTGCTTCTGCTTTGAGCTCTCCGTTAATTATAAGGATTATTCTTCTGGGAGTTGTATTGAGTTCTATATTTTCAAAGGAGAAACCTTTATCATTTAAAAATTCTTCAACTTTTTCCCTTATGAACTCTTTTGCCACCCACTGATGAGAAGGGGGCATCTCCTCGGTTAGCAATTCAAGAAAAAACTCACTCATTTTCTCCTCCATTAACAGCCATTTCGGCTATCTCACAGGCTATGTCCCTTATTCGTAAAATATATTTTGTTCTTTCTCCCACGCTGATAGCGCCTCTTGAATCAAGGAGATTGAATGTATGAGAGCATTTGAGTATGTAATCGTATGCAGGAAGTATTAGTCCTTTATCTTTGAGTCTTTTTGCCTCAGCCTCAAATTTTTCAAATAGCTCGAAAAGCATGTCTTTATCAGCCTCTTCGAAATTGTATATAGAAAATTCCTTTTCTTCCTTATACCTGAGGTCTCTATAAGTTTTGCCTCCTCCCCATTCAAGGTCATAGATGTTGTCTTTACCTTCCAGAAACATTTCAAGACGTTCAATTCCATAAGTAATTTCCACCGGGATTTCCTTAAGCTCTATGCCACCACTCTGCTGGAAATATGTGAACTGTGTAATTTCAAGTCCATCTAAGAGTACCTGCCAGCCTATTCCCCATGCTCCGATGGTTGGAGATTCCCAGTCGTCTTCAGCAAATTTCAGGTCATGCTCCATAAGATTTATTCCAAGATTTTCAAGGCTTTGAAGATAAACATTTATGATATTGTCAGGAGCTGGTTTTATAATTACCTGAAACTGAAGATGCTTCTGGACCCTATTAGGATTTTCTCCATAACGACCATCAGTTGGTCTTCTTGATGGCTGAACATATGCCACTTTAACTTCACCTTCTTCAAGAACTCTGAAGAAGGTATCGGGTGACATTGTTCCTGCTCCTACTTCTATATCGTAGGGTTGAGCAATGTAGCAGCCCTGACCAGCCCAGAACTTTTGCAGAGAAAAAATTAAATCCTGAATGCTCATCTTTACCTCCAGTATTGGTAAAAAGATAACACAGCGCATGAGAAATTGCAAGAAGTGGGATAAGCATGCAGTAATTTAATTTACCAGTGGTTTAATTCCTGAATTGTTCTAAAATTAAAATTGGGAGGTGTGAATGAGTCAAAGTTTTGATAAAAAAGGTAGATTGAAAATTCCTGCGAGGGAGGTTCCCCGCGAGGAGCTTATAGTTACAAAAGCAATGTGCGCTGAGGGGCATGACCTTATCTCAGAGGAACATAAAATAAATGGCTATCCTGGAATCGAACTGGCCTTCAGGAAATTAAATGGTGAAGAAGGGGTAGTTGTCCTTTCTCCAATACTTGGAGACAGCACATCTGTTTTTCTCAAGGGAGAGGTTGAAGAGGGAGAGACTGTAAAATTTCTGTGTTTTATTTGTGACAGGGAACTTCCCATTTTATCTACCTGTGACCATTGCGGAGAGGGGTATATTTATGTTCTCTTCCTTGATGATACCTTCAGCTTTAACAACGCAATAACCTTCTGTAGCAAGAAAGGCTGCCCTAATAGTTCAATAAGAAAGTCTGACAAAATAATAACAGCCCTGGGGCTTTAAAATCGCTTTAAAGGACCTGGGATGGAGAGACTATGATAGAAGTCCCCCTGAAGATATGAAAGTTTTGCCTGTAGAGTTTTTTAAATTCTTCCCAGTGGCTTTCCCCTTCGAACTCAACAAATATATGAGCTCTCCATTTACCAGCAAGTTTTTTAAAGGGAGCCATTGCAGGTCCCCTTTTCCTGAAATCCTTCAATAATTCAAAGATTTTTCTTGACTTCTCTCCGAGATTTTTCCTGTCCTTATCCTCAATCAGAATTCTTACTAATTTCACGAAGGGTGGGTAGAGGAGTTTTCTTCTTAATTCTATCTCCCTTAAAAAGAATGCTTCATAGTCCTGTTCAGCTGCGAGTTTTATTGCATGATGCTCAGGAAAGTTAGTCTGGACAAATGCTTTGCCTTCCACAGTTCTTCCGGCTCTTCCAATCATCTGTGTTATAAGTTGAAAAGTTCTTTCTGAGGCAGTGAAATCAGGAAAATTTAAAAGAAGGTCGGGAAAGAAGACTCCAACGAGTGTAACTCCAGGGAAATTATGTCCTTTGGAAATAAGCTGAGTTCCTACAAGCACGTTTATTTTTCCGTCATAAAAGTCTCTGAGAATCTGTCGGGCTCTTTTTTTGCTCCTTCCAACATCGGCATCAAACCTTTCCACTCTAAGATCGGGAAATCTGTCTCTAAAGGATTCTACGAGCCGTTGAAGGCCCGGGGCCCCTGCGGGTTTCATCTCTGAATCGCAATGAGGACAGACTGAAGGAGGTTGTTCCCTATACCCACAGTAATGGCATTCAAGGTAATTTTCTTCTTTATGGTATGTTAAAGGTATTTCACAGTGGGGACACAATGCAACATATCCGCATTGAGGACAGTAGTAGTAAGAGGAAAAACCCCTTCTGTTCATAAGGACCAGAGCCTGATTTCCCCTGGCGTATTCCTCTTCTAGGGCTCTTGCGAACTCATCTGATATAAGATGCTTCTTTTTCCTCATTGATATGACAGCTGCTCTTGGCAGTGGCAGATTATTTAATCTTCTGGTAATTTTGTGGAGAGCAAATTCTCCTTTTTTAGCCCTATAATATGTCTCAATGCTGGGTGTGGCAGTTGAGAGAACCACTGTGGCATCTTCAATTTTCGCCCGTTCTATCGCCACATCCAGGGTTCTGTATCTTGGAGAGGTTTCCTGATCATAGGAAAGGTCATGTTCCTCGTCAACCACAATAAGCATCAGGTTTTTCACAGGAGCGAAGAGAGCAGAGCGGGGACCAAGAGCGATTTTTGATTCTCCTCTTTTAAGTCTTTCCCAGCTGCCACTCTTCATGCCTCGTGTCTGTAAAGAGTGAATAACCTCCACGTTACCGAATTTCTTTGAAAGAAGCTGATATGGGAAAGGCACCATTGAAATTTCAGGAACCAGATAGATAACACCTCCGCCTTTATTTATAACTTCCTCTATTACATCAAGTAGGACAAAACTCTTTCCGCTTCCTGTAACACCAAAAAGCAGATGAGTGGAGAATTTTCCCAGAGATTTTTTTATTTCTTCTGCAGCATTCTTTCCTTCAATGTCTATTTCTGCATGAGGTATTTGAGGAAAAAGATAGGGATCCCTTTTACCTGACCACGATGTAAGCTTGCTTTCCTCTTCAAATCCTATTATAAAACTAAGGGATAAAAGTTTTCTCAAGTAATAATCGATTCTTTTTCCGAGTTTTCTTCTTATGTAAGTCTTTGTATAAGGAGCTTTGAGAAGGAGCGTTATTAGTTTTTTCTCTGTTTCATTGCCATCAATAGCGCAGAAAATTCCTTCAGGGGTTGGAGCAAATTTTTTTATATCGGGAGAAAGTCTACCAGGGGGTACCATTAATTGTGCATACATCCCTCTGGGGTGCAGATAAATTTCTTCCAGTTTTTCAGCCAGCCTCATCATTTGATGGCTGATTCTTTCTTGATAAATAGTTAAAATTGGTTTTACCTGGAATTCCTCTGGTAGTGTTCTTTCCCACACAACGCCCTGGAGTGTTTTACCTCTAAAATTAACTCTGACAATTGTACCCGGTTGAATTTGCTCTTCAGAATAATATGTGAAAAGAGATGGGATGGGAACAGGAAGAGCCACTTTATAATAATTCATTTTCGGATTATCATTCGCCCGAGAGAAATTATAGATAGAAAAGCAGGAGAAAGGAGAAGAAATGAAGTTGCGATTTGTTGAAAACTGAATAAAAGTAACTTCATTGCCTCTATTCTGAGTCCATGGGCTATATTTGGTCCGACAATTACAGCAAGCATTACAAGAAAGCTTGAGATAAGGAAAAAGGCAAGTGCGAGCAGAAGAGAATTTAGAAATGATTTAACCAGATTTTCATTTGAGTATTCTATTCTGTAAAATAGAATCGAAAATACTGAAAAGACCAGGGATATAGACCCACCGATCAAAGCTTGTTTTAAAGTAGCAGCGTGATTCAGAATTACATATGATAGGGTTAATGAAGCAAAGAAGATAACCAGAAAGAAGAGAGCTATAGACCAGTGAGGAAATTTTTCCCAGAACTTTGTCTTTTCTTCAATGTCAAAAAGCATTATTTTTCCAGTAGGCTTCATCAGCCTTTTTAAATACTCTGAGGAAATTCTCTCCCAGGATCTTTTTTATTTGCTCCTCTGTGAAACCTTCTTTTAGCAACTCATACACAAGGTTTTTAAACATTGTTACATCCTCCAGACCTTCAGGGGTGAATGAGATTCCCTCAAAGTCACTTCCCAGTCCTACGTGTTCCACTCCAACAAGGTTGCTTATGTATTTAATGTGTCTTACAACATCCTTTACAGTTGCCTTTGGTAAGTTTTTCATTTCCTGCCTTATTATTTCTCTCGCATTTTCTCCGTATTTTTCCCTGAGCTCATTGTATCTACTCATGAGTTTTTCCCATTCCTTACTTACCTTTTCTGAAAGAAACACAGGGAAGAAGTTTATTCCTATAACTCCGTCTTTAGCTGCTATGGCCTTTATCAAATCATCAGGGAGGTTTCTTGCAACGTTGTTAAGAGCTCTGACGCAGGAGTGAGAAGCCACAGGGGGTAAAGTGGTAAGCTCAATTGCCTGTGCCGCAGCTTTATCAGAGAGATGGGATACATCAACAAGAATGCCAAGCTCGTTCATTCTTTTAACCATTTCTTTACCTTCGGGACTGAGTCCTCCCCATTTTTCTATATCCGTGGACGAATCAGAATATTTGTTTGTTTTCATGTGAGTGAGTATTGCCATTCTAAGGCCAAGTCTTTTCCAGATGAGGAGTTGAGAAGGATTTTCTATTGGAGTGGAATTTTCCATGGTGATAATAATAGCCATCTTTCCCTGTTGTTTGGCCCTTAGAATGTCCTTATAAGAGTATGCTATAAGAACCCTGTCTTTATTCTGGTAGGCGAATTCATAGACCTTTTCAAGTGCATGAAGACCCTGTTCTGCAGGGTGATTATTGTCATACCTGTGGTTGGTATAGATTGCAAAACACGGAGCAGTGAGCCCTCCAAGGAAAGCTCTCGGAAGGTCAAAATGGCCCTTTGTCCTTTTTACGGAAACATTTTCTTTAAGCATTGTTGTTGGAACATCCTCATGGGCGTCTATTATTATGGAGTTTTTTACTATCTCTTCAGCTTTTTGCCATAAAGGGTCAGTTTGTTGAGAGAAGAGCAGAAAAGGAATTAATAAAATTAATAATAAAGTGGCTATTTTTTTCATGTTATTCCCTCCTTTTTCATTTGTTCTATTTCCTTTTCATTATAACCCAGCCAGGTTAATATTTCCCTGGTGTTTTCACCTAAAAGAGGTGGATGATTTTTAATCGGTGCTCTTTTACCATCGTAAATTCCGGGATTCCTCATTATTCTGATACTTCCTGCAGTAGGATGATTTTTCTCAGTTATAAGACCAGATTTCACTCCGAAGTTTTCAATTGATTCAGCGACATTTAAAACAGGGCCACAGGGGATGTTTAGTTTTTCAAGGTTTTCAAGCCAGAATTTCATGGGTTTTCTTTCAATTTCCCTTTGAATCAGGGGTATTAATTCTTCTCTGTTTTTCAATCTGTCCCTGTTAGTTGCAAATTTGCTGTCCTTCAGTGCTTTTACATTTAGGAAATCCACAAATTTTTTCCACTGAGAATCGTTGCCTATTCCTATTATTAAATAACCATCCGAAGCCCTGAAGAGCTGATATGGAACTATATTTGGATGCTGATTTCCCATTCTCTGAGGGATAAGTCCTCCTATTAAATAGTTATAGGCAATATTTACCAGAGAAAAAAGAGAGGTGTCCATAAGAGAGACATCTATTCTTGCTCCTTTCCCTTCTTTTTCACGTCTATAGAGTGCAGCTATTGTAGCATAAACAGCTGTGTATGCGGTAAGTACGTCGGTTATCGCTACCCCTACTTTCATAGGTTCATCCTCTGGTTTTCCAGTTATGCTCATTAGCCCGCTCATGGCCTGAATTATAATGTCATATCCAGGTCTGTTGGAAAAGGGGCCAAATCCACTTATGGAGACCCAAATTATGTCTGGCTTTATTTTTTTAACCTGTTCATAGGATATTCCGAGTTTTTCCTGCGTTGCTGGTAGAAAATTATGGATGAGAATGTCGCTTTTATTGATAAGTTTGTGGAGGACATCTTTACCCTTTATAAGGTCAAGGGTAATTGACTTCTTCCCTCTGTTTGCGCTCATGTAGTAAGCTGCTTCTCCTCCTGCAAAAGGAGGACCCCAACCACGTGTTTCATCTCCTGTTCCTGGTTTTTCTACCTTAATAACCTCGGCCCCAAGGTCTGCAAGTATTGAGCCAGCAAGAGGTCCTGCAAGGACCCTGCTCAAATCAAGTACCGTTATTCTTTCAAGAAACATATAAATATTTTACTCTCTTTTTCAATTTTCAGTTTAATTGTTTTCTGTGGTTAAAATAAAAGTTTTATCAGAAAACGCTTACAGGAAGTTCAAACCCTTTGAGAAGTACCTGCCGAAAATTGCCGTGAGTATTTCCATGACAAAACAGGCTTCAGTTATCCATAGAAATTGATAAAGCCCACAATAAGTGAAGCCATTTTAATGGTTCTTTAAAGCTTATTCAAACTGGGTTTTTCCACCTAACAAAGGAAAAATTTTAAAGATATTCAAGATTTTTTAATATATTGAAAGCAAGCTTTTCCCTGTTTTCGGGAGTTAAAATAAAAACTCTACAGGTTCTTTCTATAAGTTCTTTTATTTTCCTTTCAATTCCCATTCCATAAGTTAACAGAATGTTTTTCTCTTCTTTAAGGCTTTTAATGATAAATTCTCTGAAGGAAGGATTTAAAAGCTCCATTTTGCCAATTTCGTCTATGATTAATATAGAAGCGGGCTGGAGAAATTCTATGGCTTTTTCAATATTTTCGACGAACACCCTGTATTTTCCAATTCTCGGAGCCCCCTCTTTCTTTCTTGCAAAGATAAGGCGTTTTTCGGATGGGAGCATTACAATATCAAATCCTGTTCTTGTGCGATTTTCTCTCACTTCTTCGGTGTAGAAACCTGAGATTTTGATACCCTTTGCAGAGAGTTCCCGATAAATTCGTTTAATTAGGGTTGTTTTTCCTGTTCCTGGCTTTCCCGTGATGGCTATTTTCAAGAAGAGGGTGAGGCGGCGGCCGGATTCGAACCGGCGAATAACGGTTTTGCAGACCGCTGCCTTACCGCTTGGCTACGCCGCCATAAATAAAAAAAGCGGGAGACGGGATTCGAACCCGCGACCCCGACCTTGGCAAGGTCATGCTCTACCACTGAGCCACTCCCGCTTCCGAAAAAAAATTTTACTTAAAGGTATTGATTTTGTCAAGATAAAGAAAACTTAAGTCCACCAAAAATTGAAAGAATTAAATTGGCTAAAAGAGCCAGAATAAATCCTATAAGGAAAAACAGGAAGAAGGAGAATACTCCTGTCAGGAGAGAGTATATAAAGGATTTCCAGAGAATTCCAAGGTTGGGAAAAGTCAAACCTAATTTTACCAGCAGTTTGGGTGCGAGGACTTCAGCAAAAGCACCTGCTATCACTCCTATTATTATTCCAAATCCACCAATTATAAACGCCAGAGAAAAGGGTTCAATCTTTTTTAAAGAATATTCCCTTTCTATTGCTTCTTCGTCCTCTCGTATTCTTGCTCCACAATAGGGGCAGAATACATAATATGCAGGAACCTCCTTACCACATTTTGGGCATATTAACGAATTTTCTTCCTCTTCATCCGGGAGTAAATTTTCTATAATCAATCTCTGCGTTTCTGTTGTTCTTGGCGGTTCTGTTCTCACCCACTCATTTCCTACTTTTTTGTACCATTTCCCTGATTTTATCCCTATGCTCCAGATGTTTCCATCGTGGTCCTTTACGATAAGGCTCTTTACCTGAGCTTTAAATTCGTCCAGGGTAATGAGACCGTCGTCGTAATCTTTCCTTAACTTTGCGTATTTTTCTTCTGCTTCCCTAAAATTCATATTACAATTTTACCTTATAATGGCCTAAAATGTTAAAATTTTTAAAGGAGGTGCAGGATGAAGGTTACATGGATTGGGCATGCTTCGCTTTTGATAGAGGGTTCTATAAGGATAATGGTTGATCCATTTATCGAGGCAAACCCGTCAGCAACGGTAAAAAAAGAAGACATTCCTCGACTTGATGTTATTGCAATAACCCATGATCATGAGGACCATATTTCAGATGCCTTTGACCTTGCAAAAAGGGACAATGCTGTTGTCGTTGCAATGCATGAGATTGCTGTAAAAGCAGGAGAACAGGGGATTACTGCAGAGGGAATGAACATAGGTGGGACAGTGGAGGTTAAGGGAGCAAAATTTACCATGGTTCTTGCAGTCCATTCTTCTTACTCAGGTCATCCTTGTGGCTATGTAATAACACTTGATGGGAAAAGAATCTATCATGCAGGTGACACAGGGCTCACAAGGGATATGGAGATTATTGGAGAGCTTTATACCCCTGACATAAGTTTTCTTCCCATTGGAAGCAGATATACCATGGATATTGTGCAGGCAGCGAAGGCGGTTGAATACACAAAAACGAAAAAGGTAGTTCCCATTCATTATAATACATGGCCTCCTATCCAGGCTGCGCCAGAGGAGTTCAAAAAACTGGTCGGCAACAAAGCTGAAGTTATCATTCTCAAACCCGGCCAGAGCTACGAATTGTAATGCCATATCTTGTAGATGGGAATAACTTAATAGGAGTAAATCCATCTTTAGAAATAGGTTCTCAAGAAAGCCGGGAATACATAATAAAAAAACTGTTAAGGTTTCATAGAGTTACAAAGAAAAGGGTGATTCTGGTGTTTGATGGAGCGCCGGACCCTTTTCCTGCCAGAATGGAATTTTCACCGAAGAATTTTGTGGTTATTTTCCCGAAGTTTGGAGAAAGTGCAGATGATGTTATAAGGAGAATGTTGAGGCAAGGAATGATACTTGTAACGTCTGATACGGAACTCATAGAGGAAGCGAGAAAGAAACGAATAAAATGGATAACTTCAAGGGATTTCTGGCATCTTATATCCTCAGCTAAACAGGAGGGAAAAGAAAAGCCTGACTGGAATCCCACCCCTCAGGAGATAGATGCTTGGCTGAAAATATTCGAAAAAAAATAGCAATTATTGGTCTGGGTAGAGTGGGTTCCTCTCTTGCCCGTCTTCTTGTAGAAAATGGCATAGAATTTATAGGTGGATTTTCCAGTACTGTTGAAAGTTCGGTTAAGGCTATAAAAAAAATTCAGGCTGGCAGAGTCCTTTCCATAGAAGAACTTAAGGATGCAGATGCAGTCTTTGTATGCGTTCAGGATAGAAATATAGAAAAAATAGCGAAAAAAATCTCCTTTCAGGACTTCGCATTTGAAAATATGACTTTTATTCACTGTAGCGGAAGTTATGGCCTGGATGTTCTGTCTCCCATTTCTGAAAAAGGGGGAGAAATTGCTGTATTTCATCCCCTTTTCCCGTTTATAGATTTTGAATTTTCTCTTGCAAATATAAGGGGAGCTTACGTAGGGGTTGAAGGACCCGAGTGGCTTTATTCTTTGGCAAAAAGGCTTGGTCTCGTACCATTTAGTCTCCCGAAAAATAGGGGAAAATACCACCTGGGAGCGGTTTTATCATCAGGTCTTTTGCTGAGTCTTCTTTCTTATCCTGAGGAGATAGCAAAAGAACTTGGTATTCCCGTTGAGGCATACCTTAAACTGGCTGAAAATGCCATAAAAGGGGCTATGAACTTTTCTATAATGGATTCAATAACAGGACCATGGAAAAGGGGAGACGATGAAGTCATAAAGAAACACTTGAAAAATTGCTCTGATCCCATACTTTATTCAAGACTTCTTAGAAGAATTAGAGAAGTCCTCAGAGAAAATAAGCATTAATTCCCTTTCAGTCAGCTTTCTCCATTTCCCCTTTGGGAGCCTGCCAACAGAGAGGTTGCCTATTTTGTCTCTGTAAAGATATCTGACTCTGAATTCGATGGCTTCAAAAAGTCTTTTTACAATCCTTTTCATACCTTCGTGAATTACCAATCTATATTTGTGCTTACCTTTTTTTTCTATTGAATCTATTTGAACTCTTTTTCCATCGATAATTATTCCGCTTTTGAGTTTTTTCACATCCTTTTCTGAAAGTTCTCCATTCAATACCACAAAATAGGTCTTTTTTATACCGTATCTTGGATGCATAACCCTGTTTGCAAAGTCACCGTCATTTGTTAATAGAAGAAGTCCTTCAGTATCAACATCTAGCCGGCCTACGGGAAATACTCTTATCTTTAGCCCTTCAAGCAGTTCCATTACTGTTTTCTGACCGAACTGTCCCTTTGTTGTGCTTACATATCCGGAAGGTTTATTGAGCATAATGTATACTTTTTCAGGGAATTTTATGAGTTTTCCCTTTACCCTGATTTCGTCCTTGTCGGGATCTGCTTTGTCTCCCAGTTTTGCAACCTTGCCGTTGATAGTAACTTCCCCCTTTTTTATAAGTTCTTCTGCCTTTCTTCTGGAACATATACCGGCTTCGGCTATTATCTTTTGCAATCTTTTTTTCATACCCCATTTTACCACACACTATAAAATTAGCTGAGAGAAGCTAATTTTCTGGCGGTGATAACGAAACCTTCTGCCGGATTTCCATGCATTGTTGTGAAAGGAAGTTTCTGGAATTTTATGATCTTAAACCCCGCTCCACTAATGAGTTCTTTTATTTCTTTCTCTGATACATGCCTGAAAATTCCCCCGGAATTTGAGCGGAAAATTCCGTATTTTCCAAATTCTTTTATTCCGGCTTCATATTTTTCCTTGTAGTACCTGTTTATAGCGAAGGCAGAGACAAAAAGGATTCCGTTTTCTTTTGAAATCCTTGAAGCTTCTAAAAATACTTTTTTTCTTTTTTCGTCTTCCAGAATATTGGATAAAACACCTACCAGGAAAGTTCCCATGAAAACTTTCTCTTTGAAGGGCAGAGCCTCAGCATTTGCTGCCACTACCTTTGCATAATTTATACTCTGGAGAGGTTCTGTTATAAAGTCCACTCCATAAAGGTTATTGAACCCCATTATTCTAAGATGATTCAGCAATCTTCCGTAGCCACATCCTATATCAAGGAGAGGAGCTGTTCTCGGCAAGCCCTCAAGATCATTAATGGAAGGCAGGGGAGCCGAGTATGGTCTCCCCTTCTTCCATATTTCCAGGTTATTTAATCTCAATTTCCTTTGTCAGTTTTCCACCTTTCTGGGAGTTGAACGTAATTTTCGCTTTCCCCTTGCCTTCTACCAGCCATTGCACTCTGACAGCTCCTTTGCCCGGCACCTGGTCTATCCAGATTTTCCAGGGCAATTTTTCTTGAACCTTAAGCTGAGTCGAATTAAAGGGGGATTGAAGGATTCCGCCCGTTATAACCTTTACTCCTTCTATTTTTGCATAATCAGGTCTTCCTATTTTTTTAGTAACAGCCCATGAAGAACGGGTTGGAATGGCAGCCTCGTTCATAATAGTTGCTGTTACTCTGAAGATTTTATTCTTTAATTTCTCTACTTTGACTTCATCAATCTTCACATCAGGAAGCTGAGAAGCATGGAAAATTACAAATTCTGCATTTCTGTGGATTAGTTCAGGTAGCATGAATACAGGAGGAAGCCTTCTTGAGAATTTTTTCCATCCTCCGAGGAGTATTTCGCCAAGTTGTGGATGGTTGAATTTGTGCCAGTTCACGAAATTTGCCCCATTAAGAATATAGTCGTTCCACATCATTCTCTCCTTATCGCTTACTTTTCCATCTCCGTTAAAGTCTTGCTGTAGTTTCCATTCTTCGTTTGTGAATGAAAAGATGCCAAAGGTCCCATAGGCAAAGTCATCGCTTGCTCCATAGGTGGTGTATAGACCCTTCCAGCTTACTACGTATTTATAACCTGGAAGGATTTTTTCTCCTATATTTCCTATGTAATCGTATACCTTTACGTCAGCGTAGTGATATCTTACATTAGGTGCTCCAGGTCCTCTGAGTATCCATCCTCCAAAGTTGTGGAAGTCCTGGAATCCCATAATGTTAGGATGGGTTTTTAAGAATTCTGCCACTGCTCTTGTTTCAGGAATATCAAATGGGTATTTGCCTGCGCCCATCTGCACGTAGGGTGGCTGCCAGTTAAAGCCCCAGCTTCTGTTGGGATCATAATATCCGTATCCATCTTCGTTGAATAAACCATCTCCATCGTTATCTATACCTTCATCACCTATTATCTGATATTCTCCTATTTCGTCGGGTTTTGCGGGTCGTAGAATTCTCGGGTCTTCCTTGTCAAAAACGAATCTTCCACCCTTTACCTTTTTTACCATCATAACTATGTTTCCATCTCCATCCAGGTCCTCTGATGGGTCTTCATCAACAAGGCCGTCACCGTCGTCGTCTTTTTTTACAGAAATACCCCTAAAATCGTCAGGTGTTGCAGGGTCATGGAAGAAATGATAACGACCGTCAACGTTGAGAACCGGAACTATGTAAAATACAACCCTGTCCACAAGTTCCCTGACCTTTTTAATTTTTCCGTAATTTGATAACAGATAATCCGCAAGGTATAGACAGGTTTCTCCACCCTGAATTTCATTTCCGTGGATGTTCCCCTCCACATACATTGCTGGCTTGGAGAATTCATCCCCTGTTTTGGGATTGTTTATTTTTATCAACCATATATCCCTTCCCTCTGTGCTTTTTCCAATGACCTTTATGCTGACGAACTCTGGATATGTGGATTTTAGTTTCTTAACAGCTTGAACCACTTCTTCATAGGGATAATAATGGTCGAATTTTAGAACCCCCGCAGTAAGAGTAAAGCTAAGAATTACGAATGCTAATAAAAATTTTTTCATTTCCCCCCTCCTTTAGTTTAACACTATTGTCCTTGTGGCTTTTCCGGATTTGGCATGAAAAGCTGTTATTGTAATTTTTGCGCCCTTCTTTCCCATAATCACCCATGAAAATTTCCTGGTGCCAAATCCATCTATTTTGGAAGTTCTGTTCCTTTTCTTTCCGTAGAGGATTTTTCCACCGCTGATTTCAACAAATACTGCCGGGACCTGTCTATTTGTTATTCCGTGCATCAGAGAGGTAGGGAGAAAACCTTCATTGCCTACCCATACTTTTATCATGTAAATGTTTTTATCCAGCTTTTGTATTTTGACCTTTCTTATGGTCAGTTTCGGAAGCTTTTTAGCAAGCTCAAGGGCGAAATTCTCATCAGCCTTAAGATTCTTTTCCACAAGTTTTAATGGTGGTGCAGTCTGGATATATGGAACAAAACCACCTATTTCTACTTCCCCAAGGGTGGGATGGTTGAATTTTTTCCACGGAATAAATCCTTTACCATTAAGAGATTTGTCTATCCATGCCAGAATGTCTGCTTCTCTTCCTTCTGCAGAGGGTTTCTGCATTTTCTTTGCCATTTCAGCCATCCTTTTGGGAGTTATCATTCCACTTTTTACTGCGGATATAACCCTTTCTGCAGTCATCATA
>Ga0190334_1000215_pt1 | contig 30419 bp, 29 predicted proteins | sample 48720478_MG_FD_161270 | JGI IMG/M metagenome (GOLD analysis project Ga0190334, IMG submission 161270) | Hydrothermal vent sediment bacterial communities from Southern Trench, Guaymas Basin, Mexico - 4872-04-7-8_MG | ecosystem: Environmental > Aquatic > Marine > Hydrothermal vents > Sediment ... | reverse complement strand
GATTTTATCAAAATCTCGGTAGGAAAATATAAAATTGGAATTATTCATATATTACCTGAAGATCTTGAACGGTTTTTTAAAGAAAATGAGATTAACATATTAATTTTTGGCCACACTCATTATCCATTAATTCAAGAATTTAAACCGCACGGCTTATTATTAAATCCAGGAAGCCCTATTAATCCAAAAGCACCTCCACTAAAACCCGGTTTTCAAAAACCTAAAGAAAGAAGAACTGTAATGCTTTTAAATATTGATGAAAATGACATCATTTCAACGTTCATAATCGAATTAAAAAAGAATCTCTAAAATACATTAATTATTACTCCATCCCAATTCTTTATAATTTACAGATTAGTACATTATCATCATAATTTAAAAGCTAAAAATCAAAGGTTCAACAATGCATGTAAATTGATTAATTTCCCATTACCATTAAGAATTAATCAATGGTTAAAATTAAATAATATATATGTTATTATTATTCATACTGTTTAGATGTTCGTCGATATTTAAATTTAAAATCATATAAGATAGATGGGATATTTTTATGGTAAACAAGCTTGAGATGATATTAAAGGAACTTAATACAAATGGAAACTTTAGAGCTTCTTTATTTGCCACTTCTACTGGTTTAGTATTAGCTTCCCAGAAAGCAGAAGATGTAGATGACAGAGTAGTTGCAGCAATGGGATCATTGTTAAGCGATGCTGCATTTAAAGCTTCTGAAGAATTAGAACTTTCACAATTAGATACAATGAAGATAAAATATACAAACGATTATATTATTTGCCGAAATATTTTAATGTCCGATAATAAAACCCAATTCATATTAGCAGTTTTAGGAAAGCCCCCCGAATCAGAAGAAGTAGAACGATATCTTGATGAGCTTTTGGAATGGGCAGTACAAAACTCTAGTCAAGATTTAGAAAAACTTTCAAGCATTTAAACTTGATTTAATAACATTAGGATTAGATTTTAAAACCCTCCTTATAAATTTGTAAATTCTTCCCGACTATTAATCAATAAATTAAAAGTGGAAGAGTTAAATAAACTACAAGATATATTTTTGATTTAATTATGTAGATGTTTTAATCTTAATGAGAGGTAATGTTTATCTATAATAAAATTTAATTTATTTGGAATTGATTAAATTTTCATAGAAAGAAACGACTTCATTTGCGATATTTTCTTCATATCCCCAGTAAAAATGATCAGCACCATGAATGATTACTTTTTCTTTTGGGTCCGGATACTCATGGTAGTGTTTCAAGAACCTATCATATGGGGCAATATTATCTTGGTCCCCTTGGATGAACAATTTTGGCTTTTCAGTTAAAGACATTTTTTTATATTTTGGGTTCATGAAATCCCAAGGGAAGGAAATCGCACAAAATCCGATAATTTTATCAGAATTATTGACTATTGACGTGCCGACTGCTGCACCATAAGAATAACCGCAAATCAGAACCTTTTTAACCTTTTTTTCCTCTTGTAAGAAATTAAAACAAGCTAAAACATCTGAAATATTTCCTTCTCCATCTTGAACCATTCCTGTAGATCTTCCAACCCCTCGAAAGTTAAACCTTAATGTGGTTATGTCTTTTTTAATTGTTTTTTCAAAAATTGTAGTTACAACATTATTATTCATGTTGCCACCGTACTTTCCCTTCTCTGGAGCCTACTTCCAATAGAATTGAGGATGCGGGTGGCAAATTAGAATTCCTCCTTTAAAGGGGTTTGTTTTAGATTGGAAATACTCTGCTTCTAGTCTTACGTTATTAACAGTGATAAATAATTTTTCCACATCTAACATAATTTTAATTAAATTTAATCCTATTAATAATATACGATCAGAGTTATCAAGAAAATGAGCTATAATCGATTTTTGATAGAAAAGAAGATTAAAGAATTTTTAGAAGAAGATTGTTCCTACTTTGATGTTAGTTCATTAGTTATTCCTGATGATTCAAATTGTTCCGCCAAGATAATAGCAAAAAATCAAGGATTCATTTCTGGCATTGAAGAATTAGAAATAATTTTTAATTTTTTTAATCTCTCATCAAAACTTTATAAGAAAGATGGAGATAAAGTTGGAAAACAAGAGATTATAGTAGCTATAAATGGAAAGTGTCGTGATATTCTTTTCGTTGAAAGAACTGCTCTTAATTTAATAACTCACATGAGTGCCATTACATCCACCACTCGTTATTATGTAGATCTAATTGAAAAATCAGGAAAAAATGTAAAAATTGCTTGCACGCGCAAGACTTTGCCAGGTTTAAGGATTTTTGAAAAAAAAGCGGTAATGATTGGAGGAGGAGAACCACATAGATTTTCCTTGGACGACCTGATACTCTTAAAAGATACGCATTTGAAGTTTTTTGAAGGAAATATTAAAAAAATATTACAGAAAGCGAAAGAAAAAGCTAGTTTTACTAAAAAAATTGAAATTGAAGTAGAAAAAGTTGAAGATGTAATAATAGCTGCTGAAGTAGGTGCTGATATAATCATGTTGGATAACATGACACCAGAAGAAGTTAAAACTTCTATTGACTTGCTAAAACAAAAAAAACTGCGAAATAAGGTGATCATAGAAGTATCTGGAGGGATAACAAGAGATAATATTTTAGAGTATATTTTAACAGAACCAGATGTAATAAGCACGAGTGAATTGACGCAATTTCCATTCAAAAAAGTTGATTTTTCGCTAGAATTCGATTAAATTGATAATTACGATTATTTCAATCAATCACGATTTCATGGACAGAACAATTGACTTCTTTTATCTGAGAAATGGCTAAATATAAGTCCTTAATGATTCCCACTTCTCCAACAACCAACATCAATTCAATCTTTTTTCCAGCAATCCTCCAATCAGTAATGGCTTTAATTATTGAATGAAAACGAGATGCAATTTCCGCAATCTTATCAGAAATGTTTTCTTTTAGCACATAAACTAAATTTAGCGCCATAACTTTATACCCTTGTAGATTTTCAAATTTTTCATGGGTTTCTATAAATTTCACAATCGCATCGCGAAGTGCTTCACTTTTTGATCCAAATCCCGCTTTAATCCTAACGGATTCAAACCTTTCTAAAAGGTCATCACTAACCTGTAAAGAAATTATTTTCATGATACTTTATCTCAAAAATAATTATAATAACAAATTTTTATCATTCCTAACAACTTAAATTCAGATTTTTAATTATTTTTTTCTCTTTTTTCCAAGATTTACTAAAATATTAACTCATAAATTCTAAAGATAATTTTTGGTATTTATAGTAAAATTAAAAATTTCATTTAAATGAAAGTTTCTATTAAAAAAATTCTTTTAAAATTAAAAGGATTTAGAAAAATGGATTTATTCTTTCTTTAAGGCTTTTTTTGGAAAATTGGCAAAAAGGCTCTTAAAATGCTTTAAAAACCGATCTACATTTTCTTGTGAGATTTCATAAGGTTCTCCGATTTGGAGGGCCCCCCAATAAACTTTAGCTAGCTTTTCTACGAGCTCAGCAAATTTTACCGCATGATCAATGGATTTTCCACAAACTATTACCCCGTGATTGGCTAATAATGCTGCATTTTTAATTCCAAGGGCTTTTAAAGCGACTTCTCCTATTTCTTCGGTATGAGCCTTTCCAAACTCCGAAACATCTATGGAACCTCCTAAAAATATGACTTGTTCTTCCATTATGATGGGAATACTTTTATGGACTATTGATAACATCGTAGCATAAGTAGAATGCGTGTGTATTACTGCTTGTACTTTAGGTCTACTTTCATAAATGGCTAAATGCATTTTTATTTCTGTTGAAGGGAGTTTTCCAGTACTTAAAACCGTACCATCAAATTTTAAATGGACCACATCTTCTTCCTTTAAAGTTTCATATTGATTGAATGAAGGAGTAATGAATATTTCATCTTTCTTCCCAAATCGAATGCTAACATTTCCTTCCCCAGCTTCAACTAACCCTTTCTTAAAAATAGCTTTAGCAGCCCTAACTACTTCTGATTTATATTGTCTTATTTTATCATTTTCCATGATTAGAAGTAATTTAAATTTGTTTAAAAAACTAATTCACAATCTAAAGGATTAAAATCATTAATCTTTTTACCTCTCATTATTTATGTAATTTTTCAGAAAAACTTACTTAGGACTCTTTAACATAAAAAATTGCTAATATATAATAGATCAATCATGATAATGCATTGCGATTTAGATTGTTTTTTTGCTTCAGTGGAAATGCGAGATAATCCAGATATAAAGCAAAAGCCCGTAATTATTGGTGCAGATCCTAAAAATGGATTGGGAAGAGGCGTGGTTTCTACTTGTAATTATGAAGCCAGAAAATATGGACTGCATTCAGGAATGCCAATTTCTATTGCTTTTAAAAGATGCCCGAATGGAATATTTTTAAGACCAAATTTTAAAAAATATGAAAAGGCGTCCAAAGAAGTAATGGAAATATTAAAATTTCATGCTGATTCTTTTCAACAAGCTAGCATTGATGAGGCATATTTAGAAATTTCCAAAACTTGTTCTGATTTCAATGATGCGTATGAAATAGCCAAAAAAATACAACAAGAAGTTTTTAAGAAAGTTGGATTAACGATTTCAATTGGATGTGGTCCAACAAAAATGATAGCTAAAATGGCTTCTGATTATAAAAAACCTAATGGCATTACAATTGTGGAAAAAAATCAAGTCAAACAATTTCTTTCAAATCTAGAAATTACAAAAATCCCTGGGATTGGAAAAAAGTCAAAATTGCATTATAATGCTGATGGAATTTACTTTATTGGAGATTTAATGAATTTTGATTTGAAATTCTTATCAGAAAAATATGGAAAACAAGGAGAATGGATATGGAAAGTTATTAATTGCCTTACGGAAAATAAAATAGTAAGAGAAAAAAGAACTAGAAAATCCATGAGCAAGGAAAAAACTTTTCAAGTCGATATCGATGATTCTAAAATGATCCTTGAATGGTTTAGAAAAATAAACAGCAAATTGCATGTTAAGTTAAAAAAAGAGGATCTTTTTTATAAATCAGTTAGCATAAAAATTAGATTTGAAGATTTTAGCACTTTCACGAGGTGCAAAACATTCAATTCTCCCATTAGAAATATCTCAATTGCTTTTGAGACAATAAAGGAATTATATAATGAATTCATTTCAGGTTCTAAAAAAGTAAGGTTAATAGGAGTGAGATTTTCTAATCTTGAAAAAAATAGCTTTAATTATCAAAGTAATTTACTCCAATTTATAAATAATCAAAAAATTTGCTTAAATAGTGAGTAAATGGGAAAAAATTTCATCTTTTAAAACATTTAACAAGGATGAATGAATTTGTTTATTAGAAGCAATTAAACCAGAAGCCGTAATTTGGCATTTTTCTCCTTGAAACTTGATAGGATTACCATTTAAGTCTGAAACAATTCCTCCTGCTTCTTCAACGATTAAAATGCCCGGTAAAAAGTCCCAGGAATAAGTTCGATCTTTAGCGAGGGGTTTAATGTAAATATCAGCTTTTCCACTTGCAATCAAGCAAAATTTTGCCATGCTATCCATTTGAATAAAATTTGATATTCCTGCCCTTTTTGCTAGAGTCATTACCCAAGGTTCATCATAATGGAGTGAATGGCATAAAATAGCATCATTTAGCGAAATTTCTAATCTCATCTTGATTTTTTTAAAGTCATTATCATTTTTATAAGAAAATTCTGAACCAGATCCTTTAATTGCTCTAAATATCGCGCATTTTCCATTATCATAGTTAGGAGCGGCAATTACTCCTAATTGTGGCATTGAATCCAACATTAAGCCAATTCCAACCGCATAAGATAAATTTTTTTGAAAGCCTTTTGTTCCATCAATTGGATCTACAGTCCATTGCCTTTTGGATTTTGAACCGCGATAATTAAGAATACTTTCATAATCTTTAATAGAAATTTTTATGTTTAGCTCGCTAAAACATTTATTTATAACTTTTAAATCTTCGCCATCTAAATCGATCTCAGATTCTTCCTCAGCGATAATTTCATCTGAAGGAAATTGATTTTTTAATTCGTTTAAAATATAAATTTGAGACCCAAAATCTGCTATAGTCACGGGCGATTTATCTTTTTTCTTGTAAGACTTAAATCCCTTAACTCTAAACCATTCAGTTATCTCTGTTGCTCTCTCCGCTAACATTGTAGCAACTTTTATTTCTTTATCCAGCAAATTCATAACTCCTAAATCTCCCTATCAATTAATCCCCTAATGAGCTTTAAAAATGACTAATTAAATATTTTAATTAAATTATATAAGATATTAAACACATGCCATCTAAAAAATTTTCAAGTATCAAAAAAAGTAACATCCTACAATGATAATTATGGTAAGTATGACGATTAAAGAAAGATTTTTGAAGACTTTCATGAAGAAAAATGTTGATGAACTAGTTTTTAGTCCACGAATTTATTATTGGTATCTTGGAAATAAGATTTATTTGAAATCCAAAAAAAATATTCGGCAACATTGCCACATACCACTAAAATATTTTGGGATGAAACAAATTGAAATATATAAAGATTTAAGAGCAGCTCCAAGGTATGTTCCAGAAACTCTATACTTTCCTTTATTCAAAGAAACCATAAATCATCAAGCAGGGATCCATATAATAGAAAAATATGGTGAAAATAGGTCTGAAAAAATAACTATTTATAAAACTCCAAAAGGGAATTTGACAAGAAGAATGAATAACGGACATATTATTGAGTATCCAATAAAAAGTTTAGAAGATATGAGAATAATGAAATATATCATGGAAAATACTAATTTTGTTTTCTTAAGAAATAATTATAAAAAGGCAAAAGAAGTCATTGGAGACCTTGGAGTTGTTTCTACATATTTTCCTCGTAGTCCTTACATGAAATTAATAATAGATTTTATGGGTTTTTCAAGAACAATAATTTTTCTTAAGAAACATAAAAATGAAATGGAAAATTTCATGAGTTTCATGAAAATTTGGGATGATAAAATGTATGAAGTTTTGACAAATAGTCCTATTAAGATATTCAATTTTGGGGAAAATCTCGATTCAAATCTATGTCCCCCTCATTATTTTGAAAAATATTTAAAACCATATTATGAAGAGAGAGTAGCCCAATTTCATTCTAAGAAAAAATTTTGTCACATACACATTGACGGAAGTTTAAAAGATTTACTTCTATATTTAGGAGAACTTCCTTTTGATGGATATGAAGCATTAACATCGAAACCACAAGGGGATGTTTCTTTAATTCAGATTAAAAGAGCTATAAAAGATAAGATTTTTCTTGACGGAATTCCCTCAATTTTATTTTTACCACAATATTCTAATAATAAAGTTAAAAAGTTTTTGCATGAATTAATGGAACTTTTTGCTCCATATCTTATAATAGGAGTTTCTGATGAATTTCCTCCTAATGGAAAAATGGATAAGTTAGAACAGATTTCAGAAATAATTAGGTTAGAATCTTCTAAATATCTTTAAAATTAATTTGAGAATCCTAATTAAAAATTCTTATTTAATAAAATTGGCAAATATAAATAATCAAATTTCTATAATTTTTTTATGGATATATTAATGTTTAGTGGAATGATATTTGAATCAGTCATTATCATTTTGACATCAATCTTCTTAGTGTTTATTCTATCAAAATATTACAAAAAACGGCATGAATTAACATTGTTACTTTTTATAATTTTCTTTTTCTACTTATTATCAATAATCTTTTCTTGGTTATCAAAAGTACTCGTGCTATTTTCTGGAGAAGAGTACATTTACAATTCTTCTGCGCCTGATCCCGGCACACCTTTATCTTGGATAATTCTTAGGATCTTGGATTTTCGCATTAGTTTCATTTTTCTTACTGTAGCAGTATATCTTTCACATATTTTTGAAGTAAAAGTATTTGAAGTAGCTGCCAAAAAGGGGCATCGAATTACCATATTGATATTTGGTTTAATAACAATCATCTACTCACTATTCATATATAGTAGAGGCAATACTTTATTAGATGCCATAGCATTCTTACTTGTTGCAGTTTATATGGGCATTATTTATGGACCATTTTGCACTAAATCGTTTAAATTACGCAAACAAGCCAGTGATGTAGCAATTAAAAAAGCATTTTTTTCTCTTGCTATAATGTCAATCTTTTTCATCTTAGTTTTAGTGAACTTTTTCTTAGATAGGCTCACAATCTTGCTTGGTGGTCCTGGTTTCTCGGTTTTCTATTTTCTTGGATGGATTTGTGTGTTAGTGGGAATGTTGTTTGCATATTATGGTTATATTAAACCAAAAGCTAGATAATCTTTTTTTTTTCTTTTTTATCATTAAAAGATAAAATAAAATACTCCTGTATTTTTCATTATTACTTAATAATAATTTCTGGATAATACATCAGTGGAAAATCAATATATCAAATATTAGATTAATCAACATGGGAAATCTTTTATTTTTTATAAACTACAATTATTTCAATGTTAAAATACATTAATAATTATACATAAAGATAAATAAGAAGAAAGAGAGATTTATTTCATGAAAGCAATTGGAATGGTTTTTTTATATGATAGAGAAGTTGGTTCGCCTGAAGAAGTTTCTAAAGATTTCCGTAAGTATTTCGCATCCGTTAATGAAAACCTAGTTCTAAATAATGTTCTAAATTTGGTGGATTTAAAAGAAATCTTAGATGAGCACAGGATTTATTGGGCGGGAATTAAGGATATTTTTTTAGAAGTAATAAATAATGATGAATTGATGGGTAGCATTGCATGGAAAGTCTTTGTTGATAAAAGTGGAATCGAACCTTCAGATCAAATAAACGTAGTTTTTTATGATAAAAATGAAGTCCCTTGGAAGTTTTCCTTACTAACTTGTATCTTATATGAACAGGAAATGGAAAATAATTAAATTTATTAATAAATCCGATAAATTAGTGGATTAGCGTTTAAATATTATTCTTTTTTTAAAATTAAATAAAATTATCATGTTTTTTAATGGAAATAATTAATGAAAAATGAGAATAAGGGGATTAAGATGTTCTATGAAATTAATAATATTAAAATTCCTTTAATTTCCACTGGTACTAGTCCATTCATAGGTGCTGGACAATTTGGCAAAAATGCTTTAATTTGGAGAAAGAAATTTCTTGAAAATGAACAGGAAATTTTAAAGATATTAAAAGCAGGCTATGAAGAAGGAGCAAGAGGTATTGAAGTGATTCCTATAGGAAAAATTTTAGAAGCCGCTAAAATAATGAGAGAAACTTACAAGGATTACATCATTACTGGCTCTACTTATCCCAGTCACGATAATGGGATTAAAAAATTATTAGCAATTGAAACTAAAATTATTTTTGTTCACGGGATTATATCTGATAAGCGAGATAATAAATTAATCAAGTTAATAGATGAAATTAGTTCATTGGGGATCATTCCTGGCGTTGCAACACACGACCCTATTAAAACAATCATTCATGTATCAAATAATTTACCAGATGTAAAGTTATTTTTAGTGCCATTTAATGCTATTGGAAGATTTATGGGAGATAAATCAAAATTGGAAAAAATAGTGGATGATTTAAAAGATAAAATATTTATAGCGATGAAATCATTAGCAGCTGGAAAAATTGAACCTCTTAAAGCTTTTAATTACATAAAGAATCACAACATCGCTGCACTAACAATAGGCATGGTCTCTGAAGAACAAGCCCGAGAATCTACAAAATTGGCTCTTAAAGCTTTAACAACAAAACAATAAAAAAGATTAAAAAAATCAATATTAAATTTTCTTAGACTCTTTAAAAATGTCAAAAATATCCATTTCATAATCAACAGTATCTTCTGGAAGGAGTGTTGGCTCTCCAATCAATTTAGCCAAATAGTAGATTTTAGCCCCCCTTTCTAAATATTCTAATACTGTATATGCTCCTTGAAGATGAGTCCCACAACATATGTTTCCATGATTTGCTAAAATTACTGCCATTTTATCTTCTAAAGCTTTTATCACATTCTCTGCTAATTCTTCACTTCCAGCTTCTCCATATTCAGCAACAAGAATTTCTCCCCCCAAATATGGAACTAATTCTTCAATAACAGGTGGTAGTGATAAATTTAAAGTGCTTAAAATTGTAGAATAAATCCCATGAGAATGAATAATGGCATTAATATCTTCTCTACTTTTATAAATTCCAAGGTGTAAGTGTTTCTCGACGGAAGGATTTCTAACACCTTCGATAACATTTCCTTCAAGATCGATGAGTAAAATATCTTTTGATTCCATTTCTTCGTAATTTACATTACTGGGGGTAATGAGAACAAGTTCATTTTTGTCGTCCTTAATTCGTACGCTAATATTGCCAGCTGAACCTATGACATGGCCTTCCTTCAATAATAATTTACCCATTCTAACGATCTCTTCTTTCATATTCTCAATCTTACTGATATTTTTTGAGATTTTAATTTTTTCTTGCCCAAAAACTTCTGGATTTAGCACATTCTTTGGTATTTTTCCATTTAACCAAGTTTTGATATCTTCTAATATCATATGGGACTGTCTAATTACGACTTCTTGCGTGTTTCCTCCAACATGAGGAGTAACAATTACATTTTCTAACTCTAAAAATTCATTATCTTCATCAATCGGTTCTAAAGGAAAAACATCTAATGCGGCTCCAGCTATTTTCTTTTCTTTCAATGCTTTATATAAAGCATCATAATCAACCAAGCTTCCTTTTGCAAGATTTAATAAGAATGCAGAATTTTTCATCATTTTTATGCGCTCTTCATTGATGAGATTATCATTCTCTTCCGTAGCTACTGCATGAATTGTAATGAAATCAGAATTTTTCATTAAATCATCCAACTTTACCTTCTTACCATACTTTTTAATTAAAGTTTCATCTGCATATGGATCATAGATAAGAAAATTTACTTCAAATGGTTTTAATCTATCTGCAACTCTCCTTCCAATTTGTCCAAATCCTATTATACCAATTATCTTATTTTTCAGTTCAATCCCAGTAAATCTATTAAAAACATTTATCCAATCCTCAAATTCAATAATTTCAAACTCATCTGAATGTAAAAATCTATCTAATTTGGTCAGGTTCCTAGCAAGTGCGATCATTAATCCTACAGTATGTTCCGCAACAGCATCCACATTTCTAAGGGGAGCGTTTAAAACAGGAATTCCATGTTTAGTAGCAGCTTCAAGATTTATGTTAAATGGATCTCCCCTACAAGATGCGATTAATTTTAGATTAGTTTTTTCAAATAGTTCTGCTTTTTTTAGATCATCAGCAGTAGTGATAAAAATATCGTAATCTTTTAGTTTCTGGATCAATTCATTTACATCAAAATATATAATTCCAGTATCCCTCCAATCTTCATAGTCCACGTCTAAAATTTTATTTAACTCTTTTAATGCTTGTTCTGATAAGCTAGCAGTTATTAGGGCCCTCATCATATATTTTCCATTATTTTATTATTGGGGTTAAAATGTCTTAAAAATAATTTAATTGATTTAAAATAAGAGAAAAAAAATAAAAAATTTTAGTTTTTTAAAACATTAGGCTTTTCAGTTTCATTAAATTTCGAATATTTCCCTTGACTATTTTGATTTTTCAGGAGTTAGAGAATTCTCTTTACTTTTCCTGAAGAATATGCCTTTACTGCGCCTAATTCCTTGTTGAATAAATCTAACATGACTTTTTCTGAGATAAATTCTATTTTTACTGGTGCATTTTCATCTTCCTCATCAAGCTTAATTTCCATGCCTTGATCTTTATTAATATCCAACACGATTTTCTTTCCTGAATCCGAAAAAATTAATTGAATAGTATCTTGAAAATTAGAAAGTTTTTTTCTAACTTTTTCAACAGAGTTGTAGCGATTTTTTATTTCTTTTATGCAATCTTCAATAGTTTCAAAATTTGAAATTTAAATTTCACCTCTTTAGTAAATTTTTAATACTCTTTTATTTCATAATTTATTTTTAAATTGAAAATTAAAAAAGTTACATGTCGTCAACTTTATTCTTATAAAATTTCCAATTCATAAAAATCTCAGAATATTTTCTTGAGATATCCATTTCAGGTTTTATAGTATTTAAATTTAAGAACTTCTCCATTAAAGAATTAATATTTTTAATGAGACCTAATCCCTTCAATGTATTAATAGCAACACCTATGAATGATGAGTCTTTAATTGAAGGTGTCATCAATTTTTTATTAATAACATTTGAGATTAATTGACAAAATTTGTCTGATTTAGACATGCCTCCTGCACAATAAACGCGAAATAGTCCATTTCCATATTTTTCAAGAGCATTTAAATTTTCTTTTATGCCAAAAGCAATATTCTCCATTAAACTACGAGAAAAGTGTTTTATTCCAGGAAATTCTTCGTTTATCATTAGTGGAGGTTGAAAAATGAATGCACCTCGTTTAATTGAAGCTTGTTCATTTATATTCATCATCTCTGGTCCCAGGTATGCAAAAGTAGAAAGAGAACCTGGTTCAGTTTCATCTAAATACTCCTCCATTAGTTCATCAGGATTATTAGAAATTAATTTTAGAAAATTATTTTTAAACCAATCATAAACATAACCTGTTACCCCAACATTGGCTTCCAACAACCATTTATTTTTAATGCAATGAACTGTTGTCCAGAAATTACAGCTTTTATCTATTATTGGTTCATTCATTACAAGATGAATTGGTGTTGTAGTGCCTAAAGAAATGCCAATATCTCCCTCGTTCATTACAGACATGCCAAGCAACATTGCCTGTGTATCACCACCAGTTTTTACTACAGGAATTGCTTTTTGAGAAATTCCTAGTTTTTTATTTAACTCGGTTTTTAAATCCCCTATAATAGTTCCACTGGTAACTAAATCTGGGAAAAAGTAGGGGTCTAAATCAAAAGTATCTATTATTTCACTGGACCAATTTAATCTTTTAACATCATATATTTGAGAGCCTACTGCAGTTGTATGGTCAGAAACGTAAACATCAGTGAGTTTAAAGGTTAACCAATCATCTAACATTAAGACTTTTGAGATTTTATTGTATAATTCTTCCTTTTCTTCTCTAAACCATAATATTCTAGCTAAACAAAATAATATTGGTGGCGTGTGAGCAGTTATTTCAAAAAGGGAATTGTCTGGAAAGGCATCCTCTATAATGTAAGCCGAGTCAATCCCTCTCATATCAGCATTAGGTCCACCATATATTACATTCCCCTTATCATCTAAGAAGACTGTCGCTATTCTCTGAGCACATGAGGATATTCCAATTATCTCAATTTTTTTTCCTTTTGATTTTGAAATTACTGTTTTAATTCCTAACTTAACTTTATCCCAGAGGTCCTTCATGTCAATTGATTTTGCAAATCCTTCCTGATTTTCATTGTAAATTTTTAACTTAAAGTTAACAGCATCATCAATGGTCAATTCTTTTGTAATAAGCGCTACTTTAATTGATGTAGAAGAAACATCAATGACCAAGATTCTTTCAGCAGAAGACTCCATTATAAAACATGCATTTAATTAATATATTATAATTTACTTGTTTTTAGGTTTTAAATACTTTCTCACAACTTTTCCTCTAGGTTCGGTTTCTTCAAAAATTATTGATTGAAATGAATATATTTTAGTATTGAGGTCTCTCCAAGCATCTTCCGGCAGCCAAGCTTTCAAACATGTATGTTTTAGAAAAGTTTCTACATCCCAATTTCTGCCGTGCTCGACTGGTACTTGAGGTAATAGCAGTCCTCGTCTCATTCCTTTTTCAGCGATTAAGCCATCACGGCCTATAACAATTTTCTCTAAATATTCTTCGGGTTTATTTACTTTAATACGTTTTGGAGGCGTTAAAATCGATACTTCGATTATTATCTTGTCCATTTCTTCTAATTCCACTGGAGGAAATCTTGGATCCTCAATTGCAGAACTTATAGATACCTTATGGATGACATCATATAAAGGATATATTGGTTCTATATAGCCAATGCATCCTCTTAATGGGTTTCCTTGGACATCTACTCTATTTAAAGTAACGAATGCTCCATATTTATTTGAAAATTTTTTTTTAATTTCTTCAGGAATAGGAATTCTCCTATTATTTTTCAAAAAAAATTCAATATTTTCACGAGCAAATTTAACGATAGCGGTACCTTCTTCGATAGAGAATTCGTTTTCTTCTGACATTTTTAAACATGTATTTTTTTTATAATTTTGATATTAATTTTTTAGTATTTATTTATTATTTTTAAAATGTAATAATATTTCCTAAAGGTTTTAAATCATCCAAATTAACTTCCTTACCTCTTAAAAATACCTTCCAGATCTTCACATTGATTGCGTTTTCTTTCATGTTCTTATTAATAAACGGTGTATACTTAGCCTTTGTTTTAAAATTCTTGGGATTAATGTAATGGTCTTTTACGATATCCACTATTATTAAATCAGCAAAATAACCTTCCTTAATAAACCCTTTTTTAGATAAGTTGAAAATTTTTGCGGGGTTTTCTGAAGATGTCCTTATAAATTTTTTTAAAGGAATTTCATTTTTAAAAACCTTGTCTAAAAATAATCTCGTATATGTTTCAAATCCTGGAAATCCGGATGGAGCTTCAAAAAAGTTCTTTTGCTTTTCTTCTAAAGAATGTGGAGCGTGATCCGTTCCAATTAAATCAATTTTACCTTTCTTTAACATTTCAAATAAAAATGCTCTATTTCTTTCACTTCTCAGGGGTGGAAGTACTTTACCATGAGTCTCATTTTCCAAGATAATCTCATTGGATAATAGTAAATGATGAGGCGTTATTTCAAAAGTAATTGGTGTAGGTTTATACTCTTGGCTCAATCCGAGAGCCTTTTCAAGTTTTTGCTGAGCTTTTTTAATTTTTTTAAAGCTTTTTTTAGAACTAATATGACAAAAATGAATTTTAGGGATTAAATACGTTTTTTCATCACGTAGTTGTTTAACAACACGCTTAAAAAGTTTTAATGTGTATTTAATAAATTTTAGTTCATTTTTTATTGGATGTAATTTATCTTGAATTCTTAAATTCGACCAACCTTTCAATCTTCCTTTCTTTATTATCTTTAATTTTGAAGACTCACTTAAAGGCCAATCAGCGTGAATAAATATGGGTTTTTCGTATCTTGCTGAAAAAGACAATAATTTTATCATATTATCAGGTTTTGTCCAATTAATATTAGTTAAAGGTTTTAAAGGATAAATTTTAAAACCTAATATTCCTAATTCCTTGATTTTTTTCATTTCTTCCACATCAATTTTTTCTGGAACACCAGATATAAACCCTACATCCACATAAATTTTATCTCGTGCCTTATTCATCCAATTTTCAACCCGTTCTTTAGTAGTAGATGGAGGTATCGTGTTTGGCATGTTAAATACAGTCGTTATTCCTGAGAAAGCAGCTGCTTGGCTACCAGATAGAAATGTTTCTTTATATGATTGACCCAAATCTCGTAAGTGTGCATGGATGTCTATTATACCGGGTAAAATTATCTTTCCAGAACAATCTATTTCTTTCCCATCTAAATTTTTTTCAGAAATTAATTGTAAATCCTCCTTATTTGGATCAAGAATTATTTCTTCAATAATTTCTCCAGTTACTATGATACAGGCTTCCTTTAACTTTCCGTCTAGAAAAACTCTTGCGTTTTTTAATAAAATCTTTAATCACTCTCCTTGAGTTTGTTGGTCTATTGTGATATTTATCAATAAAATTTTCTCTTCAAGGGTCAGATCACAATTAACTTTAATGAAAAAAATCTTAAAGCGTTCTTGTAGAATATTAATTATGTGTTTTAAACTTGTCATTTTCTCACTGAAAAATAAGATAAACTCATCTTTTTCCTGAAATTTTATATCTGATAAATTTGCCATACTTGATGAGGTAATCGATTCTTCCGTTTTATCTATCAATATAAAAAGACGATTTGAAATATGAATTGTATTTTGTAAAAGGGAGTCAATCGAGTTAAATTTTTTAACAAAAATCCCTGGCGTGGACTTTAACCAATGAGTTGATTCTTCTTTAGTGAGATTTCTTACCAGATCCAAGGCTTTTAATAATAATAGTGATTGAGACCTCTCATCTGGCCCTAAAAAGCGCAATTTTTCTCCATTTAACCTTACGACCGTGAGTTCATTTAATAGGATTAGATGAAAATTGTTATTTTTTCTTATTGAAAACGAGATGCAAAAAGCTTCTTTGATTGCAGAACAAATGGAATATACATCTAATGGGGTTTTTCCTTTATCAATCTCCTTTTTTGTATAAGACGATAGATTATCAATTATTACATTAAAATTGACCAAAGTTATCAATAATTTATTTAATTAAGAATGTTCTAATTTGTTAAAAATTTCCTAATTTTTTCATCAAATCCGCCATGGATTTCCCACCCATTCCTCCAGGAGGAAATGGAATTCCTTTTTTACCCTTGCCGCCTTTTAGAACTCTTTTAAACATCTTTTTCATTTGATTATATTGATCAAGCATTCTATTTATTGTTGCATAATCCGTCCCGCTTCCAATTGCTATCCTTTTCTTACGAGATTTCTTTATAATCTTCGGATCTCTCTTTTCTTCTTTAGTCATTGAGTTGAGGACAACTTCCCATCGCTCTAAATTTTTCTCAGCATCTTCTTTTAAAGCATCTGGAATATTTCCGCCTCCTAACATGGCAAAAATCTGCTTAATTTTTCCCACTTTTTTGATGCTCTTGAGTTGATAATAGAAATCTTCTAAAGTGAATTTTCCATGCATCATTCTTTTCATCATTTCAGGATCGGCTTCTATTTCGGCTTCTTGAACCCTTTTTACCAATGTTTCTATATCTGGCATCCCTAATAATATTCCAACGAATGAAGTGGGATTAAATTCTTCTAGATCTTCTATTTTTTCTCCAACTCCAATAAATCTAATGGGCTGACCAGTTGCCGCACAGGCAGAAAGAGCGCCTCCACCCTTGGCAGTGCCATCTAATTTTGTAACTATTATGCTACCAATATTAGTTGCTCTTGCAAATTCTTGAGCCTGCGAAAAAGCTTGTTGACCAAGAGTACCATCAATAACCAAGATTACTTCATTGGGTTTCAATACTTTCTCAATCTTTTCCATCTCTTCCATTAATTCTTTTTCTTCTTTATGTCTTCCGGCTGTATCGACTAAAATTATGTCATGCCCATCGTTGATTGCTTTTTTCGTCTCGCTAACAGCAATTTTTAATGAATTCTTTTCTTTAGGATTTCCATAACATTTAACTCCAACTTGTTCCGATAATTGAACCAATTGTTCATATGCCCCAGGTCTCCACGTATCTGTAGTTACCGTGGCAACTTTATAACCTTTATTAGTATAATAACGAGCTAGTTTAGCAATCGTAGTGGTTTTTCCAGAGCCTTGAATTCCTACGAGTAGGATTACATTTTTCTTCCCGGGTTTTATTCTAATCGGTGCTGGCTTTCCCCCCAGAACTTTAACTAGTTCGTCATGAATTAACTTAATTACAAAGTCTCGGCGTTTGGCTCTTTTTAATTCGGTATTCATCGCTGCTTTTTTTATATTCTCAGTCATTTCTAGAACTAATTCGACTTTTACATCAGCAGAGAGTAGAGCTCTTTGTAAATCTTGAATTAGAGCAATTATTGCATCCTTATCAATTTGTGGTAATCTTCTTAACTTTCGAATTACATTGTCAAGAGATCTTCCTAATTTTTCTAAAACCATTAGCTAATCAATTATTATTTTTCTTTGTGTGTAATATTTTTAAAAGCTAAAAATTTTTTTCATAATAACATTTTTTTTTATGATTTTATTATTAATGTTATCGATAAATTCATTTAGATTTTTGAAAAAGAACTATAAAGGTGAACAAAATATATCAATCAACAGAGTAGAAGTCCAAAAGTTAAAAGTAGGTAATTATATAATGGTTGATGACGAACCCTGCGTGATAAAATCAACAGAAAGATCAAAAAGCGGCAAACATGGTCATGCAAAAGTGAGAATCGTTTGCGTGGGTCTTTTTGATGGAAATAAAAGATCTCTTACGATCCCATCTGGTCATATCGTTGAAACTCCTGAGATTTTAAAGGGTAATGCACAAATAAATTTTATTGAACCAGATGCAATAAATATCATGGATTTAGAAACATATGAATCAGTTGATGTACCATGGCCTACAGATGAAAATCTTGTTGCTAAATTAAAAGAAATCCAAGCAGATCCTAGTAAAATTTCAAATACACAAGTAGAATATTGGAGGATCGCAGGGAAAACTCTTATCAACAGAGTATTTAGTAATTAGGAGATAAAGCATATAAAATAAAAAATTTTTGAGAATAAATTTTATTTTATTAAAATAAAAAAGTTTTTTTAATTAAAATTTTTAATAAATTTCAATTTAAGTACGAATCTTGAGCCAAATGAACAAAAAACCAATTTCTTTAGCGTGTCGAATGGATTCTGAAAGGGCAGTTAAATTAACTAAGAGGATTTTTGAATTTTTAGTCAAACAAGGTGAAATAGTACAATTAGAGACTAGAATAGCGCCCAAAATTTTTCCTCATAACGGCATGGATTTAAGCGAGATGACTTCTAAAAATACAAAATTTATTGTTTCTACTGGGGGAGATGGTACAATCCTAAGAATTGCAAATAGTTTATCACAAGATGATCCTCCACCTATATTTGGCGTCAATATTGGATCGATTGGATTTTTAGATGAAACGAACGAGAAAAACGTTTTTAAGGATTTATTGAAAGTTTTAGAAGGAAATTATATTATTGAAAAATGTTCGAGAATCACGCCATATGTAATAAAAGGAAATGAAGAAATAAAATTAAATAATGCATTAAATGAAATTTTAATAATATCTTCTAAGAGTTCTAAAGTACTTCAAATAGCAGTAAAAATTAATGGTACATTTCTTAATAGAAGTTATTTAGATGGGATTATAATTTCTACATCTACAGGTTCCACGGCATATAACTTGAGTGCTGGTGGTGCTATTATAGAACCCTCTCTAGAAGTAATGCAGATAACTCCTTTAAACAGCTTTGCAAGAAGCGGATTAAAACCAATTGTCATACCTATTAATCAGGAGATTGAACTCAAATTGTTGAGACCTCGTTTAAATGCAAAAATTGTTATTGATGGTCAAATAACGTACAGAAAAATTCAACCAAATACAATCATAAAGATCCGGAAATCAGATAGTTACATTAAATTCATTAGGTTATCTGATAATTTAATCAATAATTACATCAAAAGATTGAGAAAGAAAATTATAGGTGTCTTAAAGGTACCCTTAGATGACAGTCCAGAAGAGGAATTTGATTCTGATTTTTGATACAAACATTTTTTTAATCGGGATTGATATTAATTTAATTCCTGGTAAGATTTATACAACTCCTTTGGTTTTGAATGAATTGGATGTTCAAAAGTATGAAGATAAAAATAGACCAGCATTAAATAGGATTAAGGCTGCTTTAGAAACCAAGAAACTTTTAGTAAAATCGCCAAGTAAGGAACATATCGAGTTAATCAAGAAAAAAGCAATTAAAACTGGAGATTTAAACGTATTATCTGAGACTGACATTAGCATAATTGCTTTAGCAACAGAATTCTTAAAAGATGAAAAAAATGATGTTGTTGTATGTACAAATGATTATTCGATGCAAAATCTATGTTCTGAATTAGGCTTAAAATTTAAATCAATCCATAGGAAAGGTATAAGTGAAAAAAGAATATATGAAACATATTGTCCTTTTTGTGGAACGATTTACGATCCAGAATACTTGGATAATGTTTGCGAACGTTGTGGAATAAGATTGAAAAGACGTCCAAAAAAATAAAAAGTATGGCGAACCGTGTAAATTATAAAGGAAAAAAATAAAAGAAATTATTAGAAAAGGAAATAAATTCTTCTATTTATAGTGATGAAGTGAGATCTATATGGGAGTCAAAATAAATGACTTGGTAAAAGATGTGAGAAAAACCATCACTTTTGAGAATTTATTCAATAAAGTTATAGCAATTGATGCCTTTAATACAATATATCAATTTTTAGCCATAATCCGCCAGAGAGATGGAACTCCATTAATGGATTATGAAGGAAATATTACATCTCATTTATCAGGGCTTTTCTACAGAAACATAAATTTTCTTGAACACGATATTAAGCCAATATACGTTTTTGATGGCGAACCTTCTAAACTAAAGCTTAGAACATTAGAAGAAAGGAAAAAAGTTAAACAAGAAGCAATGAAAAAAATGGTTGAAGCTCAAGAAGCAGAAGATTTTAGAGAAGCTCGAAAATATGCACAGCAAACTTCTAGAATAACTCAAGACATGATTGAAGAAAGCAAAAAATTGATTAAATTTATGGGAATTCCCGTCATTCAAGCCAAATCTGAGGGAGAGGCTCAGTCTGCTTATTTAGTAGAAAAGGGGGATGCTTGGGCTTGCGCATCTCAAGATTATGACACGCTTTTATTTGGAGGAAGGCGATTATTGAGGAATTTTGCTGTAAGTAGAAGTAAAAAAGTAAAAGATACGACTGTAACTTTAGATATAGAATATATCACGCTATCAAAATTATTAGAACATTTAGGAATAACTAGAGAACAATTGATTGATATGGCAATTTTAATTGGAACAGATTTTTACGAGGGTATTAAAGGAATTGGGCAACATAAAGCATTAGATTTAATTAAAACGCACGGATCTCTGGAGAACATAATTGAAAAAAATGTTTCTATCGCTAAGAAAAAAATAGATTTGAACATGGAATTAGTTCAACAAATAAGAGACATTTTCTTGAACCCCGATGTAATAACCGATTATCCAAAATTAACTTGGAAAAAAATAAACTACGAGAAAATAGAAGAATTGATGATTGAAAAACATAATTTTTCAAGACAAAGAATCGAAAATGCTCTTGAACGCTTGAAAAAAAGAGAATCTTCAAAAAAGCAAGTTTCATTAGATAGTTTTTTCAAAAAATGATCAGAATATTTTCAATTATTATAATAAAATTTTTACAAAATCAATATTTTTAATAATTATAAACTTAATTTTTTTACGATATTAGATGTAAAATGCCGAAAACCAACAATTCAAGCAATAAAAAAGAAGAAGATAGCCCTAATAAGATAATATTAAGAGTACAGAAAGCTAAAAAGAGAGACATTGGCAGGAACATCATTCGCATAGATCAACAAGCCATGGAAAGATTAAACATAAAAACAGGTGATGTCATTGCATTATATGGGAAAAAAGAAAGCGCTGGAATTGCTTGGCCAAGTTACCCTCAAGATAGGGGCTTAGGAATTATTCGAATTGATTCGCGCTTGAGAAAAAATACGGGTACTAGCATTGATGATACGATTGAAATTAGAAAAGTCAAGGCTCAACCCGCCCAGAGCATTGTCTTAGCCCCAGCAAGCATGAAAATAAAACTTAACCCAAAGTTTGAGAATTTTGTTAAAAGAAGGTTAAATAATTACCCAGTCACCATTGATGATTACATATATATTTCAATAGGAATTAGCCGAGAAATTGCATTTAAAGTTATTAGCTTAAGACCGAACAGTGTTTGTTTAATTAAACCAGAAACTCAACTTCACATTAGTGAATCTGTTACTGAAATTGAAGAAGGAACGTCTACCTATGTAACTTATGAGGATGTAGGCGGTCTTGATAGAGAGATCCAGAGAGTTAGAGAAATGGTAGAATTGCCATTAAAACATCCCTCATTATTCAAGAGATTAGGAATTGATCCTCCAAAAGGGGTGCTCTTAAGAGGCCCTCCAGGTTGCGGAAAAACATTGTTAGCTAAAGCTGTAGCCAATGAAAGTGAGGCCCATTTCATTTCAATAAATGGTCCTGAAATAATGAGCAAATTTTATGGCGAATCTGAAAAAAAATTGAGGAAAATTTTTGTTGAAGCTGAAGAAAAGAGTCCCTCAATAATTTTTATAGATGAAATAGATGCTATTGCTCCTAAAAGAGAAACAGTTACTGGAGAAGTAGAAAGGAGAGTCGTGGCACAATTGCTTGCTCTAATGGATGGATTACACAGTAGAGGTCAAGTTATAGTTATTGGAGCTACAAACAGACCAAATAGTTTAGATCCAGCATTAAGACGTCCTGGACGTTTTGATCGAGAAATCGAAATAAAGGTCCCGAATGAAAAAGGGAGATTAGAAATTTTTCAAATCCATACTCGAAACATGCCCTTAGATAAAAAAGTTTACTTGAAAGAATTTGCTTCAATTACCCATGGTTTTGTTGGAGCAGATATTTCTGCAGTTTGCAGAGAAGCTGCAATGTCTGCGTTAAGAAGATACTTACCTAAAATTAATTTAGATTCAGAATTTATTGATCCAGAGTTACTAGAACAAATTGTTGTTACAAAAGAGGATTTTGAAAATGCTTTAAAAGAAGTCCTTCCTTCGGGTATAAGAGAAGTTTTTGTTGAAGTTCCAAATGTAAATTGGGATGAAATAGGTGGCTTAGAGGATCTCAAGCAGAAACTAATTGAAGCAGTTGATTGGCCATTATCTCATCCTAATATTTTTAAACGTATGGGAATTAACCCTCCAAAGGGAATTTTACTATATGGACCACCTGGTTGTGGAAAAACTCTTTTAGCGAGAGCAGTAGCTAATGAAAGCAAGGCAAATTTCATATCAATCAAGGGCCCAGAGTTATTATCTAAATATGTTGGAGAGAGTGAAAAGGCAATTCGTGAAGTTTTCAGAAAGGCAAAATTGGCAGCGCCATGCATCATTTTTTTCGATGAATTTGATTCAATTGCCCCAAGTAGGGGACGATATACTTCAGATTCCGGAGTTTCTGAAAAAGTATTATCGCAATTTCTAACAGAATTAGATGGTTTAGAAATCAACAAGGATATAGTCGTTATAGCTGCTACAAATAGGCCAGATATTCTAGATCCTGCTTTAATACGTCCTGGAAGAATTGATAGAATATTACTTGTTCCACCTCCAGATGAAAAGGGTAGAGAAGAAATCCTAAAAATATATACTGAAAAAATGCCAATATCTAATAATATTAATATAAAAGAACTGGCAAGTAAACTCAAGGGATTTTCAGGAGCAGATATAGAAACTTTATGTCGTGAAGCTGCAATGATCGCCTTGCGAGAGAATATAAGGGCTAGAAAAGTTTCATTAGATCATTTCAATAAAGCCCTGGAATTAATTCATCCTAGTATAACGCCAGAAATGATTAAATGGTATGAACAATTTGGGGCACGTCTTAAAAGTAGAATCATTGAGCAAACAAAAGAAGAACGATTATTTATTTAAATGCGAAAGTTAATTTAATAGGTTTTATTTTAATTAATAGATTTTAAAGCAAAAAAAGGTGATTAATATCGAAGCAAGTCGTTGGAATCAAAAACCTTTGATTAATTCTATACTACAGATTTTATTAAAAAATAAGGGAGAAATACTCGATAAAAGATTAGAAGAATTATTGAAGAAAGAATTTCCTTATGTTAATCCATTGATGTTAGAAGAAATTTTCATGAAATTGGAAAGCATGAACATCATTAACGTTTTTCGTGTCTCAAAAACTAAAAATATGATAGTTTATAACAAGAGAAACCAAGAGTTACGAGAAGAAGTCTGGGAAGGCTTGCTTTAGTCTACTTGCTTGCTAACCCAATCCAAACAAGCTTGCGTTAAACTTATTTTTTCTACAGCAGGTTCATATTTCCGTTTTCTAACTTCAATAAAAATTGGGTAGTTAATTGCATTTCCCATTAATAACATTTCACCCACGCCTAAACTTGATATCATATCTGCTAATTCTTTAGTTATCATTTCAGAACTATCCATTAAATGCTTCAGGTCATATGGATTTTTAATGTTCAAAATCATTTTTGAATTTAATTGAGAAAGTGCGGTACTGCTTAATCTCTTTGGTCGTTGGCTGATCAAGCATAAGCACGCCATAAATTTTCTTCCTTCACGAGCAATTGTTTCAATGATGTTCTTGGAAATGGCTTTTGATTGGGCACTTTCAGAACAAAATTGATGGGCTTCTTCTATTATTAAAAGAAAGGGTGCAATTTCTCCAAGGCGTCTCATTTGAAATATTCTATAACATATATAATCAACAATGATTTGCTTTTTTCGAATCGATATTTCTCTTGCCAGATTGAAAATTGTCAGGTGTCCAGGCTTGATAGCTTCAGATAAGTCTGGATTTTCTACTGGACCAAAAAGATGTAAGCGTTCCAATTCAGTTAGCCATCCTAAGAGAGCATGTTTAGTACTTTTAATGTTCAAATTTCCATATTCTACATGTTCTATTAAATCTCTTAATGAATAACCGCTCTTTTTATCTCTCTCTTCCTTAAGAGATTTTATGTGCTTGGATAATTCTCTAACTTGAACGCTTGAAATTTGTTCTTGATATTTTTTAAAAATAAATCCATTTAATTTAGGTACAGCAATTTGAAAATACATGCAATCGAACACTTTTACTTTATCTGTAAATTTTTTTAAATCTTTAAAATAAGTATATTCTCCATGTACGTCAATTACTATTATAGCTGGAGTACCCCTTGAACCATCTCTCATGAGCAATTCTTCAATAATAATTGAAGTAAGATAACTTTTTCCTCCACCAGAAATGGAAAGAATGGCAAAATGCTTGTTAAGAAGTCGATTAATATTAATTCGTGCATCTATGTTAGAGACTTTTACTTTTCCAAGCAACAAGCCATCCTTATCATCGATGCCTATAAATTGCTTTAATATGTTTTCATCAAGTGCATAAACTTCTTTTCCTGGAGTAGCAGGATATGTCATCCTTTTTATTCTCTTGATTAAATGATATTTATCCGTCTCATCAAATTCAAGAATTCCAAGAGTTTTTACGATAGCTATGGCATATTCAAATTCATCACTTGGAAATAGGCTTTTAATGATATTTATATTATTTTTATTATTATAGGCTTTAATCGTGAGCGGATCTGCAAAATATTCATTGACCAATAATATTTTTTCTATGGTACCTATCAAGAATCCATCGATGGTTTCTGTATGCACGAATAAACCTTTTTGAACCTTTAATCTTCCTAAATCTTTTTTAATTACAAATGGAAATTGGTGAACATCTGGTAATTGTTGATAATTAAATACAATTCCAATTTCTTTCTTCATTATTTTAAAGAGATTTATATAACCAATTAAAGCAAGAAGAGAGCCTTAAATTTCTAATTTAAAATGAATAAAAATATGAGAATAAAATTAGTTAAAAAGATGTTATATCTATTTATCTTCTTTTTCTAAAATACCCATTATTCTTAGAATCAGATAATATCCATTTTTCCAAAAGTAAATCATGAATAAAGTAATACCAAGAATGCTTAATAGACCTACGCCACCAAATAATACCCAATTTCCCGTTGTAAAAGTGCTAAAGAATGAATTATATCCACTACTTGCACCAAGTATGATATCCTGTAATATGGCATAAACTACTCCAATTAATATGGCAATCAAGCTAAGCAAGAGCCCACCAGCAACGATCTTAACATCTTTTCTATTTTTATATTTTTCCTCTAATTCTCTTACTTTAAATATGAACTTAACCAAACTCTTGCTTCCTTTCTTGAAAAGCCCGAAAAAGAAAATCAAGAGGAAAAATAATCCTGCCAAAAATCCTCCAATAATTGCAATTTGGTATCCTAAACCTAAAGCGAGAAATGCATCTAGCTTTCCTGTTGGCATAATAAAATCAGCAAGGGACCAGACTACGCCAGCAATTATTACAATGCAACTTGATACAAAAAAAATGTAAAAAATCTCTCCTACAGCTTTTTGTTTACTTGAATAACCCGATACTTCACTAGATTGATATTCATTCATATTTTACATCCCTTTTTATTTAACTAAAAAATTAGTGTAATTAAATATATTTAAAATTGATTATTTTAAAAGTGTGAAATTAGAAAAAAGATTTATATTCTTCACTTTGAAATATGTCATTGAATTGTTTGTACAAACTATTATTGAACAAGTTTGAGTACAATTTCAACGAGAATTCATAAATCTTTTTGTAAAATTCATGTCTTTGTGGGTCAGGAACCCATTTTCTATCAACCTTACACAAATTTTCTGCTGCTTTTGAGATGTCTGAAAAAAGACCTGCCCCTGAAGCGGCAAGAATGGCCGCACCTAAGGATGTAGCCTCTTCAATTATGTTTCTTTCACATGGAATTCCTAAAACATCTGCAAAAATTTGATTCCATAAGTCCGCTCTCGATCCTCCGCCTGTTAACTTTAAAGTTTTAGGAGTAATTCCCAAGGATTCAAATATCAAAATATTTTTTCGTACCTCGTAAGCTACTCCTTCCAATACAGCTCTAAACAGATCCTTTCTTTGATGACCTAACGATAAACCAAAAATAATACCTCTTGCGAGAGGATTCCAATGAGGAGCTCCAGCTCCAGTAAAATGTGGTATTATTAACAGTCCATTTGCACCTATAGAAGATTCATCCGCTTCTTGAACCATCAAGTTATAAGGATCTTGTCCGAGTTCATTAGCTTTTAAACATTCTTCTGTAGCAACTTGATCTCTAAACCACCTAAGCACTGCTCCAGTAGTGAAAATGCTAGCTTCCTGCACCCAAGCCCCTGGAATTGCATGACAACTACACAAAACTCTTCTCTCAGGATCAAAATTAGGTTCCTCTAAATAGGCTAAAATAAAGCTACCAGTTCCGGTCGTACATTTTATTTCTCCAGGAGATACTACTCCAACACCTAAAGCTGCAGATTGCTGATCTCCTGCTCCAGTTATAACAAGTGTCTTTTTATCGAAAGAAGTATCATCGTTGGTGATTTCTCCAACATCAACACCACTCTCAACTGGTTCTGGCATTTTATCTAAATCAATCTCCAAATCAGAAGCAATATCATCTGAATATTTTAACTTATTGATGTCGAAAAGCATCGTCCGGGAAGCATTTGAGAAATCCGTATAAAATTGTCCAGTTAATTTGTACAAGATAAAGTCAGAGACAAGAAGAAACTTATGCGTTTTTCTATATATTTCGGGTTTATTATCCTTGAACCATAATATTTTAGTTGCTGAGAAATAAGGATCAATGGTTAATCCGGTTGTTTCATATATTTTTTCAACTCCAATTTTCTTCTTTATGAATTCTACTTGTTTAGTTGTCCTTCTATCTTGCCATACTATTGCATTATGCAATGGATTACCGGCTTTATCTATAGGTACTATTGTTTCACGTTGGTTAGTTATAGAAAGGCTCACGATCTCCGTTTTATCTATCCCACTCTTTTTTAATGCCTTTTCTATTGTTTCTTTGATGGCATTCCACCAGATATTAGCATCTTGTTCCACGTAAGAAGGCATAGGATAATAACTTTCCCATTCCTGATAATCACTGGAAATAATTGCTCCTGTAAGGTCAAAAATGTAAGTCCTACAACCGGTGGTGCCCAAATCTAATGCAGATATATAAGTCATTATTTTTCACCTTAAAAAGATTGAATATAGTATTGTAATTAATATAGTTTAATGTTTAATAAAAATCACGATTTTTCGTTAATATTTGTATAAGTTAATGTCCAAGTTATAAATTTAATTATTTCACTTTCAAAAAAGATCTCATTACATGTCTAATGCTAATATAAATATTTCAAATTATTAATAATAAAAGTCATTAAAATAAAAGAAGTATTTTGATTTATTAGGAAATTTAAAAATATCTACGTGATTATTTCTATATCTTTTAATATTTTTCCATGATCGAAAGCAAGAGAGAGCTCTCTTAAATTTTCTTTTGGAAATGCTAATAAGTCATATTTTTCTAATACTTTATTAATCAACCTTCCATCTTTAATAGAAATTTTTGCTTTAAATAATAGCGATTTAGCATATCCTCGTGGATCTTCTTCTTTTCGTTTAAATATTTTCATTTTTTCGAGAGAAATTACATTCATTTTCAAATTTTCCTTTAAAAATTTTATCGCATATCTACTTGCGTGTTTCTGTTTCTCAACATGAAGATTTGGCAATTCGTAATAATCTTGATATGGAGGATATTTTCTTTTTGATAATATTATATTATCATTTAAATCTTCCATGATAAAAATAATTTCATTGTTTGTTTCTCTATTTTTCATCACTAAACGTACGCGTGCATAAAATATAATTGTCGTGATTAAAATGCATCCAATTATTATGGCTACGATTCCATTCAATAATCGCGTTCCCACATCTGATGCTTGCAAATTAAATGTGGCTATTATAGCACTAATTAAATCAACCAAAATCCCAGCACCAAATAAAAGATTGAGGAAAATTAATCCCCTTTCAGTTCTTTGTTGCATTTCTTTATTTATTTTTTGATACAAATCTTGTATAGCATCGAAAATGCCATTAAATTTTACATTTATTCTTTCAACGATATTCGCAATTTCAAACTCGTTTAATAAATGTTTTAGAACTTTTGTGTAATGTTCACGACGATTATAATCTAATTCATTATACATGATGCTTAATTTTGTTTGAATTAACCCCCTTAATAACCTTAAATTTTGAATTTCTCTTTCAATAATCTTGAGATTTTTCAATGTTTCTGCTTGGATCTTTAAGAATAGTAAATCAAGAGATTGGTTAATTGATCTTAGTGCAAATTGAATAGCACGAATTCTTGGTGTAGGACCTAACACGTATTTTTTCATGTAGGAGCTAAAAAACATTTCATAATTTTGTTTAGCCATATATATAAATCCAGAATTTCTTTTTATATAATGAAGTTCTGATAATCTATTAGATAAATTGTTCTCAACTCTTCTTTCATATAATTCTTCTGAATAATCTTCCCATTGGCCTGAGTAAATTACTACCCAGTTTGCAATTATCTTCTTATATTTATAAATATTTTCCTTAGTCCACTCAGTATTCTTTCCCTTAATTTCATCAGATGTTATAAAAATGTATATTGGGCTCTCTAAATCCAAACATATTCCTTCATTTTTTTCTGAATTATCATAAATTCTCAATCTTGGCAAAATTAAAAATGGGATTTGTTGGATGAGTAAGGGCGTTATTTTCTTCTTTTGAGAAGGATCTTCTCTAAAATATTCAATCTCAAATTGGAAAAATCCAAGAGTGTCATATTTTTTTTCTGAATTTTCGTCTTTATATGGGAAATCCTCTAGATAAGGAATCCATTCGCAACTCAGACTAATATTTTTGGCAAGATGTAATATCTCCTCTTTAATTTCCTTTTTTTGAATTTCTTTACCGGATAAGTCTTGTAAATAATTTTTTAAATCATTTTCTATTTCTTTCGCTATCTCTTGTCCATCAACTTTTAAGCTATTAATAAATGCGCTTAAATACCAAAATTCCTCCTTATAAATAAAATTATATACAACGAATTAATTAATTTAGCATGGAAGATTAATTGTTTTCTAGAATATAAATTCATGAGATATATTGGTAAGTAATTCAAGATTGAATGCTGAATTATTTAATTCGTTATAAATAAATTCTTCTTGGTTCATTTTTAATAGTAGTCTTTCTTTTTTAAGAATAATAAAAATAAAATAATTAGGCTTAATATATTTTTTTAAAGTAGTTGGAATTTAAAAATTTCAATTCAAAAGTTCAAAATAATTAATGCTCGTCATGCTTTTTTTTACTTCATTTTTTTATATCCACATCTAGGACATATTAACTTACCAAATCCAATTTTGTAATCATTTATTTCAGTCATTACAGAATTGCAAATGGGGCACCTAGCTTCAAAAGCCGGAAACCATTGCCCTTTCACGTTTGGTAATGTTTTCAAATATTCAAAAAATTTTAATTTATCTACGGATTGTTTATTTAACGAGGTTATTTTAGCCTCTTTGACAATTGATTTTCCTCTTGAATTGAATACTATTAAAAATTTTATTCTATTGGGTTGATTTAACAATGAAAGTGTTTTCATGATGGCTTTAGCACCATATCTTGAAAATAATTTTCCCAATTCTGGAGGAGCTAATCCCACCAAAATGCCCTTATTAGAATTAGGATTTACCATTTTTTGGAAGAGAAATTGAAACATCCTTCCTTCAAGATCTATTGCCCATATAAAGCTCCAATCATGAATTTTATAATCTTCATTATCCGGTCCAATGATTCTCTTGATGCTTTTAAAAGAAGAATAATGAGCATAATTTTGCAAGTTATAGGCAAGATCTTGGAAAAATTTTGGTTCTATAATAGGAAAGGTTTTAAATATCGATTTTAAAGACAATAATTTGACT
>Ga0190334_1000213_pt1 | contig 30679 bp, 29 predicted proteins | sample 48720478_MG_FD_161270 | JGI IMG/M metagenome (GOLD analysis project Ga0190334, IMG submission 161270) | Hydrothermal vent sediment bacterial communities from Southern Trench, Guaymas Basin, Mexico - 4872-04-7-8_MG | ecosystem: Environmental > Aquatic > Marine > Hydrothermal vents > Sediment ... | reverse complement strand
GGAGTACTTATGTAAGTGCAAGAGAAGAGTTTTTCAGAAAAAAAGGGTTTTACAGGTTTGACCCTCCAATACTCCAACCCACCCAGTGTGAGGGAGGCAGCACCTTGTTTGAGGTGAAGTATTACAACAACAAGACATACCTTACTCAGAGCTGGCAGTTATACGCAGAAGCAGCAGTGCAGAGCCTTGAAAGGGTTTATGACACGGCTCCTACTTTCAGAGCTGAGAAGATGAAAACCTCAAGGCACTTATCAGAGTTCTGGATGGTTGAGATGGAAGCAGCATGGATGGATCTTAAGGAGGTATCGGAGTTTGCAAAAGAAGAGATTAGGTACTGCCTGAAAAAAGTGCTTGAGAAACACGAGGAAGACCTTAAGTTTCTAGGACAAGACGTTGAGAAACTGAAAAGAATAGCTAATAAGCCTTGGCCTACAATCAAGTACAGGGAAGCTCTGCGGATTTTAAAGGAGAAGAGTAACATGGATGTCCCGTTTGGCAAGGACCTTAGGACAATAGAGGAGGATAAGTTAATGGAGCACTTTGACACGCCCGTAGTTGTTACTCATTACCCAAAGAAAATCATGGCTTTTTACAAACCCCCAGACCCAGAGTATCCGGATGAAGCCTTGTGTTTTGACATGCTAGCACCAGAGGGTTATGGAGAAATAGTTGGGGGGAGTCAGAGGAGTATGGATATAGAGCAGATGAAAGAGGATTTGATAAGGCAAGGAGAAGACCCGTCTAATTATGAGTGGTATTTTGACCTCAGGAGATACGGCGGTGTTCCACACAGTGGTTACGGTGTTGGTCTTGAGAGAGTGCTGGCTTGGATTTGTAAGCTTGATAATATTAAGGACGCAATTGCTTTTCCTAGAACAATGCTAAGATGGAAGCCTTAGCTTCAAGACTTAAAAATAGATTAATAAGACGACTGATAGGAAAAACAAGAAAGATTTTAAACTATGCTTTTTAACTTCTTTTTTTATTTTCCTCTTCTAATCGCTTAATCGCTGTGTTACAGAACTCGAGGGCTCCGTCGTAATAAGCCTTCACAGGGTCCTTGTCATTCCTTATAATAACATCAATGACTTTATCCTTACCCTGCGGATCCCTTGTTATATTTAACAAACTGCTCAGTTCGTCTTTATCAAAAACCTCTTTTTCAGGTTTTTGCAATAGTTCAAGCCGATCCCTTATCTTCCTTAATAAGCGAACCGCTATTTCTCTCCTGTTCTCAGGCGGTTCGTCTCTTAACTGGTTAAACTCGTTATAATGCAGAGCATCAACCTTTATCTTCTTTCTCAGACTCTCTGTGCCTCCATGCCTGATACTGTAAACCCTTCCAATAGCAGCATTAATAGCCTTTAGCTTATCCTCGATACTGCTTATAAAACTCTTAAGACCATTCTCATCATCAAGCTTTATGACAGGTTTCTTTTCTTTATTATCTTCTTGTTCTTCAAGCCCAGAGGCTTTTATTCTTCTCTTCCTTCTAAGAATGGCGTAATGAATAATTATTATCATTTCAAATAATAAACCGAAAATAATATTTACGCTGCTCAGCGTCCTGTAATCCATGCCGTTGAGAAGATGGGCTTCTCCAAGAACAAAGAGGATGCCTGTGAAGATAAAAGGAAACACCATGAGAAAGCCAGACTCCAAGTGATATTTATCAACAAGGATGTACGTTATTATTATTGTCATAAGCACAGGCGACAACCCTAGCAGAGTGTAGAAAGGGTCTGACTTTGTTATGATGCTAAGAATAACAATGAGGATAAACCAAACTACTAAAGCAACAAGACACGTAGCTCTTATAATCTTATGGACCACGCTGAAAGGGAGTTGTTCATAGCCTTGTTCAGCCTTATCTTCGGCCCTTTTTTCTCCTAATAGTTCCTGCTCTTCAAAAGCAGGCAGTTCATCCTCTGCTTTTAAGAACCCTTTTTCTAATCCCTCCTCCTCAGAAGGAGAGCTTGGTTTCGCTGAGTCTTCCAAAAAAACACCTCTTTTTTATTGTTTGTGAAGTATAAGAATAAATAGGTAAAACGATTTTTATATGTTTTTCGCAATTTTCAGTAACCTTTTTTAATAAGCCCCTCCCTCCTTTTGAAGGAGATGAAGCCTATTATTGAGGTGAAAAAAGCCAGTATCACAACAGTTGAAGTAGATGTTATTGTTAATCCTGCGAATAGCTTTGGTTACATGGGTGGGGGCGTAGCCGGTGTTATTAAACGGGTTGGTGGGAGCATTATTGAGGAAGAAGCAATAGAGCAAGCACCCATACAAGTAGGGCAAGCAGTAATCACTTCCTCAGGGAACTTGATATGCGAAAAAGTTATTCACGCCCCTACTATGCATAACCCAGGGGAAAGAACAGATGCTCATAAAGTGCTATGTGCTGTTAAGGCTGCTCTTGAACTAGCAGATAAATCTGGTTTTAAGAGTCTTGCAATGCCTAGCATGGGAACCGGTGTTGGTGGTGTTGACAAGGCAGAAGCAGCTCATACCATTCTCAAAGCGATTAATGATACGAGCTTTAAGAGTCTTAAAAGAATAATCCTGGTAGATATTGATGAAGAGCTGGTGAATGCTTTTAACTCAGAATTAGAGGAGTTAAAGCAAAACACGGAGATTAATAAGTAATAGTGATGATCTAAGAGTTGCTCTTCATTTACTTAGATGTTTAGGGCTTCATCAACTTCTTTTTTTATCCTTGCCTCATACTCGTACTTACGCTCGGCTTCTCTTTGCTCTGCACTCATAATCCTAATCAAGGTTCTTATAATATCTTCTTCTTTATCTGTAAAACAGGTCTCTGTCTTACCTGAGTGCTCCTTGATTAATTCTTCTTCTATCTGTTCTGCTGTTCCAGCACTAACACTTACCTCTTCGAATTCCTGTGATGAGAGCTTAGCAGTATTCCTCATAACAAAATAAGCTGATTTACTATAAAGCTCTTTGAAGAAGCTTTTGAAATTAATATCACTTGGCTTACCACTTCTCAGCTTACCAGAAACACGGATTAGAACGATTGTGTTGTTGAACTCTCTGCCTTGTATGCTTGCTTCAAGCTCATGGTTAACCTCTTCACAAGTCTTATTCTCTGCATTAAGATCTACCTTGTAAACATTATTTATATTAATGGGTTGAAATTCGAGCTTACCATTATCATAGATATAAAATCCGCCTCTTCCAAGCTTCCATAACTCTGAAAAATTAGCAGGAAAAACAGGTCCTGGATAAACAAGGTTCTTATACCCGGCTAAGTCTTTGTGTTCAACAATGTGGATATGACCGCCTGCATAGTAGTCAAAGCCTCTTGGTAGCTCTGTTACTGGTATTGAGTCAGCCTTCTCTAATTCTTCTGGTTTCAGCTCATCAAGGGCTGTGTGAAACATGAAAATCTTAAAACCAGGTTCTTGCTCTAAGCTATCAATATCTAATAGTTCGTAATCCTTCTTCTCCAGACTCCCTTTCTTACCCATAACGCCTGTAATCTTTGCTTTTGTACTCTTATCCGTCACGAAACTTAGTCTTAGCTTATTATTTATTACTTCTCCTTTCATAACATTCTCTAATAGTTCTGCTTCTTCAAGCACATCAAGGATTGTTCTCCCAGACGGGCTGTAATCATGGCTTCCAGGTATAGCGTATACAGGAATGCCTTGTTTCTTAAGCCTTTTCAGCAGAATAACAACTTGTTTTAAGTGGTCTAGTGACGGCATCGCAGTATTAAATAAGTCTCCGGAGATAAGCACAAAATCTGTTTTTTTCTCAAGTATTATGTGAATCGCCCTTCTAAAAGCCTCTAAGGTAAGCTTTTTAAGAGCAGGGTCTCTCCACGCCCCTATATGGATGTCTGCTAGATGAGCAAATCTCATAAGTAGAAGAAGTTCTAAGTAGAATATAAAGTTTATTAAAGTATAAAGGAATTATTAAAGAAGATTAAAAGAGAATTAAGAGAAAGAAGTGTTTTTTAGATGTTATGCGTGCTGAAAGTACACTTGGTTCTTAGACAACACTATGCTTTGAATCTTATCTTTTATTTTTTTTATACAAGCATTTACTTCGTCAAAATGGTTAAGACTGATACGGGAGTTTAAGAACTCAAAGTCTTTCCTAAGCTCATTCTTTATTAATGCTTCTGCGCCTTTCTCGCCTAGGTTCTTAAGCATTATGTGTTCTAGTTCTTCGAGGCCTCTAAGCACGTGTTCGGCTTTTTCATGAGCATTCTCGTAATTTAATGATCTCTGCTTAACTTTTTTTTCTAGAGGTGTAAAGGAGGGGATGTGTTTTTTAAAGAGTCCCATTCTAGGCTTACCTCTTATTATTTCTTATTATTTTAACACTACCCGAATTTATATTACTATTATAGTTTAGTTCATGTATTACTCTTTTATTTATTCTTATCCTTTTCTTATCATTAATATATTTTTCTGTTTAAAAAGCTGAAAAGTTGATGTTGTGCTTCTTATCAAAAAACATGGTTTTTTTAACCGAAAACATTTAAAACAAAGAAGCATATCTTGTTTTAAAGAGGTGAGTGGTTTGTGAGGCACAAGATAATTAAGCTTTATGAAAAAGCTGAGAAGAAAGGCTTTGCCCTCGGAGCTTTTAACTTCTCTACTAATGAGATTCTTCAAGGAGTAATTAGTGCTGCTAGTAAGCTTAAAGCACCTGTAATCATTGCTATGAGCGAGGGAGAGCGAGCATTCTTTGGGTGTGAGGAAAGCGTGGCTGTGTATAATGCTATTAAGAAGAAGCACCCTCATATCATTCTTCACGCGGATCATACAAAGTCTTTCAAGGAGTTAAAAAAGGTTATAGCTGCTGGTTATCCCTCTGTTCATTTTGATGGTTCAAGGCTTTCTTTTAGGCATAATGTAAGGGAGACGCGAAGAGCAGCTGATTATGCTCATGCAAATCATGTGTTTATTGAAGGGGAGCTTGGAGGAATAACAGGGGGTTCAACAACTCATAATGAGAGATTAAGAGATGTGCTTACAACAGATATGCTGACTGACCCTGAGCAGGCAAAGGAGTTCGTTGAACTCACAGGTGTTGATTCTCTAGCAGTGAGTGTTGGGAATGCTCATGGTATCTGGGTGGATAAGCCAAAGCTGGACTTTAAGAGGATAAAGGAAATCAAGAAAAAGATAGGTAAGTTCCTTGTACTTCACGGGGGGTCTGGTATTAGTCCGAGTAGTTTCAGAAGAGCTATAAGTCTTGGGGTTAATAAGATTAATATTAACACAGAGATAAGGGTGGCTTATGCTCATGCGCTCCTTAAAGGGTTGCATAAAAGAAGGGATTATGTGCCGTATCATTACATGAAGGATGTTATTAGCGCAGTTTCTAAGGTTGTTGAGAAAAAAATAATCGTTTTTAAAGCAGATAATAAGATTTAAGGATCAGGAGATTGGAGAAGAGGGTGAACAGAGTTAATTAAGTTTGATTAATTAAAATAAGCTATAAAGTTAAAGCAGGGGTGTGGTGGTGTATTTTAAGCACAGCTCGAGGGGTAAGGGGGGAGAAAAACTATGAGTATGGTAATCGGGGTTGACTTAGGAGGGAGTAAGATAAAAGGCATATTAATGGATGAGAAAGGAAGAGTTATAAAGCAGTATAGAAGACCAACCCTGGCTCATAAGTCAAGAAAAAAGATTGTTAAGAATATCATTGAGGTGATTAATTATTTAAGGGTGCGAGGTGTTAAAGGAGTAGGAGTTGCTAGCCCGGGTTTTGTTCTTCCTAATGGAAGAATGACTTGTATGCCTAATCTGAGTAAATTGGAGGGTTATAAGCTTAGGGAAGAATTGGAGAAGGAGAGTGGCTTAAAAGTTTTCTTAGAGAACGATGCTAATTGTTTTGCCTTAGCAGAACACAGGAGGGGGTCTGCGAAGGGGTATAAGCATTCTATTGGTGTGATCATTGGCACGGGTGTTGGCACAGGTATAATAATTAATAATCAGATTTATAGAGGTGTTGCTGGTGGTGCTGGTGAAGCAGGCCATACATATCTCCTAGTAGATAACAAAGTAAAAACTGTTGAGGATTTAATATCAGGACCAAGCATAGTTAGGAGGTACGAGGAGGTTAGTGGAAAAAGAGCTTATACTCCGCGGGTCATCCTAAGAAGCAGAGACCGGTATGCAAGAAAAGTGTATGATGAAACCGCGTTTTATATAGGCCTGTTCTTTGCGAACCTCATAAATATTTTTAATCCTGAGATTATTGTGGTCGGGGGTGGCGTGAGTAATATTCCTTTCTACTCTGATGTTAAGAAAGTTGTAAAGAAGTATGCGCAGCCATTCATGGGAAAGGTGTGTGATATAAAAAAGAATGGTCTGGGTGATGACTCTGGGGTGATAGGAGCAGCAGAGCTTGTTCTCTCTAACTAAAGTTCAATGTCTCTTTACAATGCCGGCCTTCTTAAACGTTGATTCTCACATTGTGAATTTAGAAAAACATTTATATATCGCTGTCTGAGTAATGAGTAAGCATAGGACATGGCTTTAGGAAGAAGAATAGCAGTAAGAGAGAGTGATCATATATAATTATTATATATAATTTTATATATCCTGTTTTTATATTATTGATTTAATTGGTATTCAATACTTGAATGCTCGTATAAGATTGGTGCGGTGATAAGAGGTGGGTGTTTTAGAAAGCACGAGTAGTTTTCTTCTTGAGCCTATATGGCTCTATGCACTCCTCTTATTAATCCCTTTCATTCTCCTATACCTTATCAGGCCTAAACCCCAGCACAAAGTAATCCCTACCTTAATGTTTCTCTTCAGGGATCTGGGTAGGAATAAGAGAACCAACTTTTTTAGAAAACTAATCAGAGACTTGTTATTCCTACTTCAATTACTTATCTTGTTCCTCCTTCTCATCTCAGTTGCAAAACCCTACGTTAATGTTCCAAAAGAATCGTTGTTTAAAAATACTGTGCTTGTATTGGACGTTAGTGCGAGTATGAAAGCAGATTATAATGGTAGAACCCGGTTTGAAGAGGCTGTGAAACTAGCAAAAAAGAATCTTGGTGTTGTGAACACGCTTGTACTTGCTAAGAAAACCCCTGAGGTTGTGCTCGTAGATGAAAGCGCTGGTGAGATAAAGAAGTATCTTAACAAGCTAGAACCAACAGACACACCTACTAACTTGTATGATGCTATTAGTACTGCGGGGGGTTATGCAAGAGGGGGTTCAAGAATCGTTGTTATTAGTGACTTCATAGACACAGAAACAGATACAGAGCTTGGCACTGCGAAGAAGACATTGGAAGCTCAGGGAATAAAGGTTGATTTTATAAGAGTGTTCAAGCCTGTTAATAATGTAGGGGTGGTTGACTTAATTATAGACGAGAAGAAGACAAGCGCGGTTATCAGGAACTATAATGAGGAACCTGTTAATATCAAGGTGAGGATTAATAAACTTGTGGAGAGCCTTAACATCCCAGCGGATTCCAAAGAATTATTCAGTTTCTCCACACCACCCGGCACTAGCAAGCTTGAGGTAGAAGTGACTGGCTTAAAAGACGGTTTTAAAACAGATAATACTGTTTTTATAAGCGCGCCTGGTGATACGCAAAGAAGAGTGTTGTTAATAACCAACAAACCAAATCCTGAGAAAACCTTCTTATTCAATGCTCTTGATGTGATGAAGAACACTTTTGTTGATGTTGCTGTACCTCCAAAGATTCCTGACTTAGATAAGTACGATATATTCGTATTCAAGGATATTGATCCAAATCTAATTCTCCCAGGCACTTTTAAACGTGTGAAGAAAGAAGTGGAGGAGAAGGGTAAATCTGTGATTATAGCTGCGCCATCTAACATGCTTGCTATTAATTACTATGGTCTGATGCCTTTAAGATATAATGAAACAATTACTTCGTCAACCAACATTTTGGCTAGTAGTAGTGAGAGCCTCACAGCAAATATTGAGTTTGGTATTACAAAGAAGTATTTTAGAACAAGCCCTCTAGAAGGAATAAGCACTGTTATAATCGCAGCTGCGGAGGATGGCACGCCACTCATCACTTTCAGCAAATTAGGTAATGGTAAGGTCTTCTTTTATGGCATTCTTGATGAGGACAAGGAAGCAGATACCAGTTTTGCGAAAAGCCCTCTTTATTTTGTTTTCTGGAAGAGGCTTGTGGACTTCGCTACAAACACCCCTTCAATAAAAAACCTGAATTATAGGACTGGGAGTGTGCTTAATTTAAGAGAGGAGCAAAGAATACAAACTCCGAAGGGAAGAATAACGACTAAGAGTCTGAGTCTTGAGTACGCAGGGCTATACACCTTAAACAACAGGGTGATTGCTATTAATTTGCTGAATGAGAAGGAATCCGATATTAGTAACGATGGTGGTCTAGGGGAGCGTGGTTCTTCTCAGCTAAGCAACAGGTTCAAGGAAAAAGTTCCTTTTGAACTAACAGATTACTTGATAGGGGTCGTGATTATTTTATTATTATTAGAATTCCTTTACATCAAGTTAAGAGGTGACTTATAAGTGATCATTAACCTTTTAAGACCAGAGGCATTAGTGTGGGGGATTCCAATTATAGCCTTATTCTTATTCTTATGGTACAAGGACTTCGTTAAATTAGGGTTTGGTAATCAACAGGAAAGAAAGAAGTTTAAGAGGATAATCCTTATTACAAGACTCTTGATTCTCATATCATTACTAATAGTGCTGGCAAAGCCTTTCGGAGAGGTAAGAACAACCACGCCTGGAGAGCCCAGACTATTAATCCTCGTTGATAACACGACATCCATGAAAGTAATGAATACTGACTTCCTCACCGGACTGAAACACGAACTTGAGAAGCAGATTCCTGTGAGTGTTAAGACGCTTAGCTCTGGATTAGAATCAGATCTTGCAGATAGCATCCTTAATTACCTTGAGAAAGACACTAACCTTCTACTAGTAACAGACGGTAATGTTAATGAAGGTACTGAGTTAGGGGATATAGCTTTGCTCGCAGCAAATCTGAATAGCACTATAAGTGCCATTAAGCTAGATGAGAAAGAGGAGGAGGTCGGAGTGTATGTTCTGGGTCCTGAGAGTACAGTAGTAGGGGTTAATAATACTTACATTGTTAATATCATAAACCTTAACGCGGATCAGGTGAGACTAAAAGTAATGGTGGATGGCGAGGTTATTATTAATGAGATTGCAAAGAAAGACAGGTACGTTTTTCAAAGAGAGTTTGATGAGGGTGACCATAAGATAATCGCGGAGGTTAACGCTGTGAAAGACTATTTTGATAATAATAATGTGTTCTATAAAACCGTGAGCGTGGTTAAAAAACCAAGGGTGTTGCTTGTAATTGATGGGTATGCGCCGATTGAGAAGATTCTAAATGAATTGTATGATGTGACCAAGCTTGATTACATCCCGGATAATGTTAATGATTATTACGCGGTCATTATATATGATAAACCAATTGGTTTCAGAGGGGTTGATAAACTAGCTGATTACCTTATTGATAAGGAAGGAGGATATTATGGTAATGGCTTGTTCGTGATAGGTGGTTTTGACAGTTTTGATAGAGGAAACTATAAGAACTCAGTACTCGAATCATACCTGCCAGTATATGTTGGTAAGGCTGCTAGGAGGAGGGGTTCTAGTAATATTGTTTTAGCCATTGATTTTTCTGGGAGTAGCGGAGACAGGTATGAAGTCTTAAGAGACCCTCAAACCGGTAAAGTGAGTGGTCTGAGAAGAATAAGGTCTAATATTCAGGATGTGGAGAAAGCTCTTGCTGTGAGTGTGATTAAGAGTTTAGGCCCGGATAATAGTGTCGGAGTAACTATTTTTAGCACTAAGAGCGCAGTAGTTCAAGAACTCCAACCTCTATTTCTTATAAAAGAAGAGCTTATTGATAAGATTTCTAGGGTACAGCAACCTCCAGGACAATCCTTCTTTCATGTGGGGCTCAGTGGTGCTTATAGCCTGCTCAAAAACCATATCGGAACGAACAATATAATCATGATTACTGATGGCAACACAGGCAGCGAGAATATTAGGAAGCAAACCCTTGACATCGCTAAGACAATTAATAGTCGCGGAGTAAAAATATACACTGTTGGTACTGGGAGGAATGTTGATGAAGCGTTCCTAAAAGACATTGCTTATAATGGCGGGGGAATCTATTTCCCTGCGAGTCAGGAGAATAAATTAAAGATATTGTTTGGTGAGCCTGAAGAAACCAAGTTCGGCGAGTTATTTGATTTGTTTATACTTAACCCGTATCATTTCATCACCCAGGGCTTAGAGCTTGATGCTTCTCTCTACGGCTTCAACCAAGTGGTGCCTAAGAGCAGTGCTCAGCTTCTCATAACAACTCAGCACGGAGAACCTGCTGTTACTGTTTGGAACTACGGCCTTGGCAGGGTGGCTACTCTTAATGTGTTTAGCGGGAATAATAACCTTGGAGACTTGCTTAATAAGAGGAATTCTAAATTATTAACAAGGATTATTAATTGGTGTATAGGAGATCCGCAGAGGAAAGAGCCTTATTACGTGGTAATCCAGGATTCCAGGGTTAATAAGCCTGTTAGGATTATTGTTAAGAGCGAGAAGTATCCTCATGCAGAGGGTTTAAGCTTTACTAGGACTGGGGAGAAGCAGTACTCAGCAGAATTAATATTGGAGGAGCCTGGTTTTCATCAAGTGCTTGGAAAGACTTTTGCTATTAATTATGAGACGGAATACCAGTACCTTGGTATGAATCCAAGGTTAGAAGAAGTTGTGAGTATGAGCGGAGGAAAGCTTTTTAAACCTTCAGAGGTTAAGGATATTATTGATTTTGTTAAGAGTGCTTCAAAAAGAAGCAGGGTTAAGAGAACAACAATTATCTGGCCTTTCCTACTCCTAGCAGCAATAATCTTTTTAATAGAGATTAGTATTAGAAAGATAAGGGAGCGGAGGCTTAACAGGTAAAGCTCCTGAGCATATAACACCAGGCATCGGGTATGTGTGAGAGATGTAGTAAAATGGCAACGGGTTTTATGGGTAAAAAAGTGAATCTTTTCCTTCTATTAATGATAATACTAGTCTTGGTTGGTTTTGGTGGTGTGAGTATTTATTACCAGTATACATTTAAGAATCTTAATCAAAGATTTAATAATCTCAGCGTTAAGCTAGGGGTATGCGAACATAATCTTATGAGTAACATAACCGCTTTGAAAAATGCTGAGAAAGCTCTTACCAGCACAGAAACAGATATTAGGAAGTATGATTTATTGTATGAACAAAAAGCAACAGAACTTGAAAATAAGAAGACGGAATTAGCAGAGGCTCAGGCAGAGCTTACAATGGTAACTTTACAAAAAGAGGTGTACAAAAAACAAATTGACAAGGCTTATGCAGAGATACTTAGTCTTAATAACACCATTAGCAGTCTTAACCAGCAAATTAGAAGTCTTAACAACCAGCTCGAGGATCAGAAGGATACTATTGCGTGCTTAATGAACACTGATGACTCAGAAGAATTTGGGTGTATCTGATTAATGCTAAGAATTAATAGTGTGAATTAATATTGGAGTAATATTGCTTTTGTAATATTGCTTTTAAGAGTTTTAAATAAAAATAAGGAAGATAGTTAAGAAAAAAAATGATTTTTTTAAGAGCAGAAAAACATGGCAAGAATTAAAGATTTGTTCAACGAGGTTAAGACCGAGTTACTCAAAGTTGTTCTTATAAACACCTTTCTAGACACAGTAATGGTGTTTTTCCTCGCATACTTCATTATTTCTTTCTTTAATATCAGGTTTCTTTTTATCCTCCTGATACCTGTGTTGATAAGTGCTGTTTTCTTCTTTATAAGTGCGGGTATAAGAATAAAGAGACTAAGGCTTAAAGCCATGGAGGATGCGAATCCTCAGATAAAGGAAATGCTCAGAACAGCCCATGATAACATGGATGAAGAAAATATTATGACAGCTGCTTTGTTTGCAGAGCTTAAGAAGAAGATGAGGACGGTATCCAGTGGTAACTTGTTAGAATCAAAAAAGATAATAACCCGTATAATCAGTTCTGTGGTTATAGTCTTCTTAATAATCTTTGTCTCATCTCTTAATATTAATCTTAACAAGATAGATATCCCTTTTGAAAAACTTAGATTCATGAGTCCGCGCGGGGAGGAACACGCAGAAGGAGAGATTACAGAACTTGTTTTTAATGAAACAGAAGTTGTTTACGGAGAAGCAAGTATTGCAAAGCTGGGCGACGAGGAGATAGATCTTAATATGAATCCAAGTATGAGCGAGATAGATTTTAATAGGATAAGTGAAGCAGAAGAAAGAGGTTTAAGAGAAGGAAGCCTCCCTCAAGAGGTTGCGGTTAACCCTGATGTTTTCAGCAACCAAGAAGTGCTTGATGAAGCAGAACAAGCAGCGAATTATACTCAGAAGATAAAGAACATATAGTATGCTAGGCACGGCCAGGAAAAAAAGGTTAAAAAAGAAAGGTTAAATAAGAAAAACAAATAAAAGGGGTGGCTGCGCCCACCGTACTTAACCCGTTATATTAAAATAAGAATTAACTAGGTGAAAAAAAAAGCGTGGGGAGGTAAAAAAATGGTTAAGGCAATTGATAGTGTTCGTAATATTGAGAAGTTAAAAGACACTTTCAGTAATGTTACAAAGGAGATAAGCAAGGTTATTGTGGGACAGGAGGAAGTGATTGAGCAAATCCTTGTGGCTATCCTATGCGGTGGGAATGCTCTGCTTGAAAGCTATCCTGGGCTTGGAAAAACAACAATGATAAAGACAATTGCTGATGTGCTTGATTTGAAGTTTAGTCGTATACAAAGCACGCCTGATCTTATGCCGAGCGATATCGTAGGGACGTATGTTATTGAGGAGGAAAAAGGAAAAAAGACTTTTAGGTTTCAAAAGGGACCTGTGTTTGCTAATATAATATTGGCAGACGAGATTAACAGAGCGACTCCGAAGACGCAATCCGCGCTCTTAGAAGCAATGCAGGAGAAACAAGTCACTGTGGGTAATCAGACATTTGAACTTGACAAACCGTTCTTTGTATTAGCAACTCAGAATCCTATTGATATGGAGGGGACTTATCCATTACCAGAAGCTCAGATTGACAGGTTCCTCTTGAAAATCCTTGTTAATTATCCTGGGTTTGATGATGAGATGGAAATAATTAATAGGTACACAAAAGCCCAGGGTGTTGGGCGTGTTAGGACTCTTCTAAGTAAGGATTCTCTGAGATTATTACAGAACTTAACCAGGCAGGTACCAATCGCTGATGATATCAAGAAGAGAGCTCTTGAGATTGTGACTAAGACAAGAACAGCAAAGGATTTGATTGAGTACGGCGCTAGCCCCAGAGCAAGTATCGGCTTAATCCTTGCTGCGAAAGCAAAGGCGTTGATTAATGGGCGGAAGTATGTGAGTGTGAAGGATATAGAGGACATGGCGTATCCTGTGCTGAGACATAGGATTATACTTAATTTCAAGGCTGAGAGGGAAGGAAAGACTCCTGATGATGTTATAAGAGAGATAATGAAATAAAATAAGATAAAGATGAGATGTGAGAGACGAAGCGGGTAGTGAAATGAATAAGAATAAAAAGCCGGGCGGAGTAGGATCATGATAGACATATCCTTTTTGAAGGAACTGGACCGTTTTAACATTGTGTTAAAGAAAAGAGTGTTATCAAGGTATCAGGGAGAAAGAGAGAGTCATGCTGAAGGCCAAGGCCTTGTCTTCTCAGATTACAAGGATTACGCGCCTGGAGATGATTTCAGGGCGATTGACTGGAAAGTCTACGCAAGGACAAACAAGTTCTTTGTGAAACAGTTTGAGGAAGAGAGAAACATGACTGTACATGTTGTTGTTGATGGTAGTGCTAGTATGAATTACGGAAAGAAGATAACCAAGTTTGACTACGCAAGCATGATAGGTTTGGGCTTTGCTTATATGGCTATGAGGAATAATGAGAAGTTCAATTTCTCAACCTTTGCTGAGAACCTGAATTATTTAAGAGCGAGAAAAGGTATGAATCATTTGCTTGCTATTCTTGGGATACTTGAGAAGCTTAAGATAAGAGGGAAAACAGAGTTAAGAAAGGCTTTTGACGAGTACAAGAAGTATTTGAAGTCAAAGAGTTTTATAGTGATAATCTCAGACTTCCTTTATGACATCGAGGAGATAAAAGAAGTGCTTGCGAGGTTTACAAAGCACGAAGTGGTTGTTGTGCAGGTGCTTGACCCGGATGAGAGGAGGCTTCCTTTTTATGGTGATATAATACTTGAGGACAGCGAGCTTCATACAAAGCTAAGGACTTTTATTAGTAATAGGCTTATCAGGAATTATAGGGATAAAATAGAGCATCACATCCATGCAATAAAGGATGTGTGTGAACACTTAGGTCATGATTTTATAAGTGTTACAACAGACATGCCTGTGTTCGATACGTTCTATGCTGCGCTAAGAACCTAGATGCAGGAAAGAATCCTGTTTTTAGGCTTTTTTCTTCCTAGTAACAAGCAAGTAACGTAGTAATAAGAGGAGTATTATGAAGAGTGCTCCTAGTAAGAACCATAACGCGGGGTTAGGCTTTGAAAGCTGTGTTACTCGTATAACCGGCTCTGCTGCCTGGCTTATATTACTTACACCCCTTGTTATTAAGTTTCCTCCTCTCATACTTCCTACTTCTTGTGCTTTGATAGTGGCTTCTCGAAGAGGAGTGCCAACCAGGAGTTTTGAAGTCTGTGAGCGGAGCAGAGTTATTAATCTAATCAGGCCTGAAGCAACCAAGGCGATTATAGTAAGAGGGAGAAGGTCCTTAAGTTTCTGCATAAATGTTTCCTTTGTGGCTTTCTTAGGGGCAATAATGATTAGCTTATTGGCAAGAGAATAATGATTCACTTCTTTACCTTTCTCAGAGTAATGGAACTCGTCTGTTTTTACAAGATTCGCTTTGAGTAAGTGCTGGAGGTTGTAATGAACAGTTGATAAAGGGAGTTGTAGTTCCTTCGCAATCTCTGTCTCTGTAGCGTTCTTTTTACTGAGTAAGTTAAGTATCTTCCTGGAAGTCTTGTTACTTATGACTTTTGCTAGTTCTTTTGACTCAGATTCTTCGAGTGATACAAGCAAAAAAGGGTCTTCTGGCATGGCGGAGATACGGAAGTTTTAAGAGTATTTAAAGGTTTATATAGGTACAAATAAGATTGAAATTATGCACGCGTATTATGTAAATAAGTTTTTTGTAATCAGCAACTAAAAACGAAATAAAAAAAGGTTTTTTGTTATAAAGAAGAAATAGTTCGAGTTAGGGTTGCTTACTGAAAATCATAACCAGAAAAGTATATAAAGGGCAACCCTGTTTTTTAAGTAGTGAGATGAAAGCAGAGGTTTATGTAGGCGCAACGCTTGAGGAAAAAGCAGGGCGTGTAGGGCGTGTAGGGGAAGTTAGTGTTTATACAAGTAGGAGAAGCACAGATTACTTTTCAAGACACGCTACTTCTAAGCTATTACAGACCATAGCAAAGCTACAACCCCGCCCGCCTAGAAAAGAAACTGATTTTAACTCGGTTTACTCTGTTAAAAACAAGGTTGATGCTTTCTTAGCTAACATTCCTTACAGGTTCAGACAAGCAGCGATAGGGATGTTTCCTGGTTCTATGCAGGAGGAGATTGCTAGGTATAGGAATGAAATGCTTGGCTTGGATGAGAAACCCAGTGATTATGTGAAGTACTCTGTTGGGTTCAGTTACCCGCTGGCCGCTCTGAAAATCGCTGCAGGCCTAGGACTTCTAAGCATCCCTGTAATAGCAACAGGAGGAACCATGATCCTAGCCTGGGGTGCTTATTTATGCTTTGTTGAGAACCCTCTAAGATTATATCTTAGAAGAAAAGGTAAGCCTCTCGGTGTTTTCATTCCATGGGAGGGGATAAACCAAGCAGCGAGGTTGCTGGGTGTTAGGAATGGAAAACAAGAGAGAGGTCTTGAATTAACAGAGGAAGGGAAGAAATCTCTTGAAAAAATACTGTTATCATCTAACAAGGATTGATTCTGTAGAAGAAGTACTGAAAAGAAATAAGTTGTTTAAAAAAATAATTTTTTTTAATTGTTTATACCCATCTGTTTCTCTTTCTCAGCGATTTTAAGGGTGGTTTTTATAACAGTATCAGGGTTCAGGCTTATACTGTGTATGCCTGCTTCGACAAGGAACTCTGCGAAATCCTCGAAGTCAGAGGGGGCTTGACCACATATACCAATGTATTTCCCTTTCTTATTCGCAACACTTATTACCTCTCTGATTAGCTTCTTAACAGCATTGTTCCGTTCGTCATAAATCTCGCTTACTAGTTCTGAATCCCTATCTAAACCAAGAGTTAGTTGTGTCAGGTCATTGCTTCCTATTGAGAAACCGTCAAAGATGTCAAGAAATTCCTCTGCGAGGAGCACGTTGCTGGGTATCTCGCACATCCCATAAATCTCTAAGCCTTGTTCTCCTTGTACAAGGCCGTTTTCCTTCATCACCTCTATAACCTTCTTTGCCTCGTCAATGGTCCTGCAGAAGGGTATCATTATTTTGATATTTGTTAATCCGAACTCGTTTCTTGCTTTAAGCAGTGCCTTGCACTCAAGCACAAATGCTTCTCTGTACTCCTCGCTGTAATACCTTGATGCTCCTCTCCATCCAAGCATAGGATTGTCTTCTTTAGGCTCGAATAAGTGTCCTCCTATAAGATTAGCGTACTCATTACTCTTAAAATCACTGGTCCTCACAATCACTGGCTTCGGATAAAAAGCTGCTGCTATTCTTCCTATGCCTCTTGCAAGTTTGTCAATAAAGAACTCTTCCTTGTTAGTGTACCCTTGGGTTAAGGAGTTAATCTTTAATCTTAGTTTCTTATCCTCAATCTCATCAAACTTTAGCAAGGCTAATGGATGAATCTTGATTTCAGAATTGATAATGAACTCTTCTCTAGCCAACCCAACGCCTTCATTAGGTATGAAGCTCTCTTCGAATGCTTGGTCCGGGTTAGCTACGTTCATCATTATCTTAGTCTTAGTCTTAGGGATTAAGCCAAGGTCGTGCTCTGCTTTCTCGTACTTTAATAAGCCTTGGTATACTATGCCTTGCGCTCCTTGGCTGCAATCAACAGTTACTTCCTGGGCATCATTGAGGATTTCTGTAGCGTGCTCTGTCCCTACAATACAAGGTATGCCGAGTTCTCTTGAAACAATAGCTGCGTGACAGGTTCTGCCCCCCCGATTAGTTATTATAGCGCTTGCTATTTTCATTATTGGCTCCCAATCAGGGTCTGTCATGTCAGTCACAAGGACTTCTCCTTCTCTGAACTGGTGTATGTTATGAACTTCTTCTATGACTCTTACTTTACCACTACCTATCTTGTCACCAACAGCTTCTCCTCTTAGCAGCACATCGCCTTTCTCTTTAAGCACGTATTGTACTAGTTTTGTTCTATCCTTAAGAGCATGTACTGTCTCGGGTCTTGCTTGCACTATGAATAACTGGTTCGTGATACCATCCTTTGCCCATTCAAGGTCCATGGGCTTATGATGCCCTGCTTTCTGAGAATAATGATCTTCCACTATACAAGCCCATCTGGCAAGGGTGAGGATTTCGTCATCACTAAGAACGAATCTCTTACGGTCCCCTGACTGAACAGGCACGTTCTTAGTGTTCTTATTCCCATGAGTATCATACACCATTTTTATCTCTTTAGAACCTAGCTTCTTACCGATTATTGGTCTGTAGCCCTGTTTTAGGGTTGGCTTGAACACTATGAACTCATCAGGATTAACAACGCCTTGCACAATGTTCTCGCCTAAGCCATAAGAGCCGTTAATAAGCACAACATCCTTGAAGCCGGACTCTGTGTCAATACTGAACATAACACCTGAGCAAGCCTTATCAGAACGTACCATTTTCTGAACACCAATGCTCAGACCTATCTTGAAATGGTCGAATCCTTTATCCTCCCTGTAACTAATCGCTCTATTAGTGAAAAGGCTTGCAAAGCACTTCTTACACGCCTCTAATAACTGGTGTTCCCCTCTAATATTAAGGTAAGTCTCTTGTTGTCCTGCAAAACTAGCATCAGGGAGGTCTTCTGCAGTTGCACTGCTCCTCACAGCCACATCCACATCCTTCCCCTCAGAGTCATATGCTCTGCACAGGTTCCTATAAGCCTCTGCTATTTCTTTTTCTAAATCCTCAGGTATCCTGGCTTTTCTTATGAGCTCCCTAATCTTATGCCCTCTCTCCTGCAAGTCCAATATGTTCCTTGTGTCCAAGTCGTCTAATAATCTCCTAATCTCGTCCTTAATACCTGCTTTCTCTAATAAGTAGAAGTACGCCTTGGCTGTTATAGCAAACCCATTAGGAATATTAACTCCTTTAGGAGTAAGCTGGGTGTACATCTCTCCAAGACTAGCATTCTTACCGCCTACTAAGGGGGTGTCCTCAATCCCTATCTGGTCAAACCATAGAATAAAAGCGTTCTCTTTGTCCAAACCAAAACCACCTCTTTTTTTTTGAGTGCTACGTGCATGCTTAATCCTTCACAAAGATTAAGAATACTTGACCAGGATATATAAATCTTTTGTTAGAAAAACAGCGCAGTAGAAAAAAAACCAGAACATTCTTCCGAAAAACATATAAACAATTCTCTTCTATGCATTCTATTATTAAAAAAAAGGGTTGAGTGAGGTTTTTTATGCATAGGGACGTCTTTGAAACAAGGTTTCATGGGAGAGGCGGTCAAGGTGCAAAGACTGCTGCTGCTCTCCTAGCAGAAGCTGCTATTGAGCAGGGTAAGTATGTGCAGAGCTTTCCTGAGTACGGTGCTGAGAGGCAAGGAGCTCCTGTGAAGGCTTTTACTCGTATTAGTGATAAACCGATTTATCTTCATTCTGGTGTTACTAATCCGGACGTTGTTGTTGTTATTGACCAGACACTGCTTAAGAGCATCCCAGTAACACAAGGTCTTAGTGAAGAAAGAGGTCTCTTAATTGTTAATACTAATCAAGGCGTTGATAATGTTAAAAGTATCACTGGTTTTAATGGCAGGATTATTGTTATTGACGCTGTTAAGATTGCACTTGAAGAGCTTGGAAGAGCAGTTACTAATACTGCTATGCTCGGAGCCTTGGAAAAAGCCACGGGTGTTGTTGATTACGAGGGGTTAAAGAAGCATATCTTAAAACACTTCGCTTATCATCTAGGCGAAGACCTTGCTATGAAGAATGTTAATGCCTTTGAAAGGGCTTATAACGAGGTAGGCTTATGAAGGAAGGAGACAGCCACCACCTGCACAACGAGGAGCACACGCAGAGCCTGAAGACATGGAAGGAGATACCTATAGGCGGGAAGATACTAGAAGCTGGTAGTAGTAAGAAGTACAAAACAGGTGATTGGAGGACTTTCAGACCAGTGCATAATCCTGAGAAGTGCACTAACTGCATGATTTGCTGGATGCTCTGCCCGGACAGTGCCATAAGGGTTGGAGGAGTAGATGATCCTAATAAGGGCAGAAAAGGCGTGAGTGATAACCCTGGTCTTGGCAACTTCGGAGGATTCGACCTTGACTACTGCAAGGGCTGCGGTATATGCGCTGAGGAGTGCCCTTTTAAGGCTATTGAGATGAAAGAGGAAAAGGAGTTTGAGGATTAGGAGGGATAAAAAATGAAAAGACCGGGTGTTGTATGGGTTTTTTGTGTGTTGGTATTGATAGGAATCCTGAATAATTTATTAAGCAGCATAAACCTGATTAGTTTTGGAACAACAATCATGCTTATTATTGGAATCATGATGTTAATCATAGAAGTACCTTGGATTCTTTTGTTAATAAATTTCTTTACCTTAAAGAAAAAAGCCAAGTTCTGGGCGCATATTAGTTTTGGATCACTAACAGGAATTATAATAATAATGTACATAATCTTTTTCGCTAAAATAGGCAGTACTGGAACAGAATTAATTGCGCCACCTTCAATTATAAGTCTTGCTATTTATATTTTCGTATGGTGGGCTGTGGTTGATTATATTAAAAAGAAAAAAGTGGAGGGACAACCCTTATTTAATTAAGATTAAGATGGCTAAAACAAGAAGAGCATTAACAGGCGCACAATGCACAGCTGAAGCTATGCGTCAGATTAATCCTGACGTCGTAGCTGCTTACCCAATCACTCCTCAGACCAATATCATGCATGCCTTCTCCCAGTTCGTAGCTGACGGAGCTGTTAACACAGACCTAGTAACAGTTGAGTCTGAGCACAGCGCTATGAGTGCATGCGTGGGCGCGAGTGCTGCTGGTGCAAGAGCAATGACTGCTACGAGTGCTAACGGCCTAGCACTCATGTGGGAGGTAGTATACATCGCTGCTAGTACAAGGCTCCCAATAGTCATGAACGTGGTTAACCGCGCTCTGAGCGCGCCTATTAATATTCACTGCGACCACGCGGATAGTATGGGCTGCCGTGACTCTGGATGGATCCAGCTCTACTCAGAGAACGGAGAAGAAGCCTATGAGAACACAATCATGGGTGTGAGGATAGCAGAGCACCCTGACGTGTTGCTCCCAGTAATGGTATGCCAAGACGGGTTCATCACGAGTCACTGCGTTGAAACAGCCGAGATACTAGATGATGAGACTGTTAAGAGCTTCATAGGAGAGTACAACGCCCAGCACCCCCTGCTAGACGTTGATAACCCAGTAACGTACGGCCCTCTTGACTTGTTCGACTACTACTTCGAGCATAAGAGGCAGCAAGTCCTAGCAATGGAGAACGCCAAGCGAGTCATCAGAGAGGTCTTTGATGAGTTCGGAAGGATAACAGGAAAGCATTACGACTTCTTTGAAGGTTACAAGCTTGATGACGCTGAGAAAGTGGTTGTGTGCGCTAATAGCAGCGCAGGAACAGTAAGAGTAGTCGTGGATGAGCTCAGAGGAAGAGGAGAAAAGGTTGGCTTGTTAAAAGTCCGCGTCTTCAGGCCATGGCTTAATAACATGATCGTCGAGAAGCTTAGCAGAGTAAGAGCTGTTGCTGTGCTTGACAGGAGTGCTAGCTTCGGAGGCTTCGGAGGTCCGCTCTTCACAGAGATAAGAAGTAGTTTTCATGAAGAAAAAGAAAAACCCAACATTATTAATTATGTCTACGGCCTCGGAGGCAGAGAACTAGACCTGGAACAAGTAAGAAGAGTGTTCAAGGAGTTAGAAGAAGTAAAGAACGGTAATATAGGAAAGAGAGTGAGGTACTTAGGGGTGCGGGAATAAAACAAGAGCAAGCCCCCAGAACCTGATTATTGAACAAAAAAGATTTAATGACCAGAAAAGAAAATAAGTGGGAAGAAACAAGGATAAGAAGAGAAAAAACTAAATAATTAATTGCTCGCTCACACTGTTCGCGAGGGAGAAAACAAAAATGCCAAATATAAGAGAACTAGCACTGACCAAGGAGAGACTCGCACCAGGCCACAGGCTATGCCCTGGATGCGCTCTCAGCATCATAGCAAGAGCTGTTATGAGAGGAACCAAGCACCCCATAGTAGTAGCCACTGCTACTGGCTGCTTAGAAGTAAGCACAACCATCTACCCCTACACTGCTTGGAACGTGCCATGGATACATAACGCTTTTGAGAACGCAGCTGCTACTATTAGCGGAGTAGAAGCAGCTTATAATGTCTTGAAGAAAAAAGGGAAAATTCAGAAGGAGATCAAGTTCCTTGCCTTCGGCGGTGACGGAGGAACCTATGATATCGGTCTTCAGTCACTCTCAGGCGCTCTTGAAAGAGGGCATGACTTTGTATATGTATGCGTTGATAATGAGGGCTACATGAACTGCCTAAGCCTGGACACCTTCATCATGACAGAGAAAGGGCTTAGAAGAATCACAGATATAAAACCAGGGGACAAGGTGTACGCGTTCAACCTGGAAAACAAGAGCCTGGTCCTAAAGAGATGCACAGGAGTCTTTGATAACGGTATTAAGAAGGTGTACGAACTAAGCACCCTGCACCACAGCATAAGAGCAACTTCTAATCACCCATTCCTGGTTGTTAAGAGGAGCAGGAAGAAACACGAGAACAAGCTCGTCTGGAAGACACTTGCAGAGATAAGACCAGGAGACGAAGTTATTGTGTTGAAAAACCTAAGAAACAAGAAGAGCTACGCATTCCCACGGATAAAGCTCTCAAGGAAAGGAGACTACAAAGTGAACCGGATTAACGAGGTTAATCTTCCAACCAAGAGTTCTGCTGAGCTCATGGAATTCCTAGGACTCTACGTAGGCGACGGCTGGGTCAGACTGCACAAAGGAGAAACCGGCTTTGCCATACCAAGGAACACAAAAGCCAGGAAGAGACTGAAACAACTCTACAAGAAAGTATTCAGAAAGGAGCTCAAAGACAAGGATCCCAACTATGTATACATCTACTCTGTGAACCTCGCCAGGTTCATTAACTCACTCGGATTCGGAAACGGAGCAAGGAACAAGATAATTCCTGACTGGGTCTTCACACTCCCAGAAGAAGAAAAAGAAGCGTTTATCAAAGGATTAATGCTCTCCGACGGCTACGTAACAGGCAGGAGTCATAGATACGTCTCTGCGAGTCTTGACTTGTTAAGAACACTCAGACTATTACTTCAAACCATGAACTACAGGGTTGGAAAGATTCATCAACAGCAAAAAAAGAAAGGAACACTCTGCGTGTACAGAGAACTACTCGAAGACTCCACTTATGGATACATCTGCTTCAGTAAGAAGAAGGAACCCAACACCGAGAAGTACTTATCCCAGACAAAGCAAAGAGACTTCCTAGCTGATAACGAGTACTTCAGCTCAGAAAAAGTAGTATCCATAAGATTCGTCAAAGAAGAACCCACCCTTGACCTCAGAGTAGAAGACGAGCACAACTTCGTAGCCGACGGCATAGTAGTGCATAACACAGGCATACAGCGCAGTAGCAGCACTCCCTACGGCGCCTGGACCAACACATCCCAGGTCGGCGAGGTGCATAAGGGTAAGGAGGAGTTCAAAAAGGACTTAACAGCAGTGATTGCTGGTCATCACATCCCCTACGTTGCTCAGGCAAGCCCTCATAACTACATGGACTTATTAAGGAAAGCAGAGAAAGCCTTCTCTGTCAAGGGACCGGCCTTTATTAACGTCCTCAGCCCCTGCGTTCCAGGATGGAAGTACCCATCACACCTCACCCTGAAAATTGCTAAGATGGCAGTTGATACCTGCTTCTGGCCATTATTCGAAGTGGAGAACGACGAGTGGAAGCTCAACTACGACCCCGGGCCTAACAAGAAGCCGATCATTGAATGGCTTAAGATGCAGAAGAGGTTCAGGCACCTGATGAAGCCAGAGAACCAGCACATAGTAGACCAGCTCCAAAAGAACATAGACCACAGATGGGAGAAGCTCAAAAAACTATGCGGAAAAGAGTAACAAAGCGAATTCTAGACTAAGAATACACGCGTACAGGCAGCAGAGTAGCGTATGATAATAAGCGAAGAAGATGCTTAATAACACAACTATTTGAGAAGAAAGCCTAGTTAAATTGGTTTTTAAGCAGAAATATTAAAACCATGTTCTGTTCAAAGTTAAGGATGTTCAAAATAAGTTGTTTTTTCAATTCTTTCGTAAGAATTTTGCATTTGTTACAGTAAACTTTATTTATTTTTATTTAAAAATGCTTTATAAATGCGTATTAAGGACATACCTAAGGAAAATCGGCCTAGAGAAAGGTTGGAAAAGTACGGTGTTGGCTCTTTATCTGATGCTGAACTTCTCGCAGTAATCCTAAAAACAGGAAATAAGACAGAGAATGTCATTGATATGTGTAACAGGCTTATTTCCAAGTATGGTATTGATAAACTCTCGTCTTGTTCTCTTAAAGAATTACAGGAGATTAAAGGGATTGGCAAGGCCAAAGCGTGCCAGATCCTTGCTTTATTTGAGTTTAACAAAAGGCATAACGTTGCAAAAAAGAACGGCAAACCAATAAAATCAGCAAAAGATGTTTACGAATATGCTGCTACTAAGCTAGCTGGATTAACGAAAGAGATTTTTATGGTGCTACATCTTGACTCTAAAAACAGAATAATAAAAGAAGAGACTGTCTCAATAGGAACATTAAATGCATCATTGATACATCCTAGAGAAGTATTTAAGTCAGCGATTAAGGAAAGCGCCAATTCCCTAATCCTTGTACATAATCATCCTTCAGGAGATCCTACACCTTCCCAAGAGGATGAAGAAATAACAGAGAAATTATTTGACGCTGGAGAATTATTGGGAATAAATGTTTTGGATCATGTTATTGTTGGTAATGGGAAACATTATAGTTTTAATCAGAAAAGAAATTTTTAAGTTTTTTAATTAACCCTTTTGAATAATGATATAAAATAATCATAAATATCATTAACAAAAATATGTATCCTATGATTGTTATTCTAAGATTTTTAAAACTAATAGGTACATTTTTAGAGTATATTATTGTATCCCTGCTTAAATCAATATCTTCCTCAATAGAAAACCTAATGAAAATAAAATCTCTATAATATTCAATAATGTATTTTTTACCAGCAGAAACGATAATAGAATCATTATATGACTTGAATTGATAGACCAATATTGGTTTTTTATACATCCCATTATTACTCATCAAATAGGTGCTTTTAATTGCAACTTTTACTTTCTGACTTGTATTCTTCTTAAGAGAGACATTTGTTTTATTTGAGAGGATATCATTTGTAAGATCAAGTTCTGTTCCATTAACAGTTATTGCTATAATTCTTGCCCATTGTCCATTTTCAAAATACGTAGACTGATTAAGAATCCTCCTATTGGATGGATCAATAAAGTAAGATTTATTTTCTTTTATTATTTGAATTATAGAATGATCACCTCCAACAGCATGAACTTTTCTTACATCATAACCTATTCTTTTGAATATTTCAAACATATAATCAGCGTGTTCGCCGCAATTTCCTGTTTTAGTAAGAATAAACCATGAAACTGTAGTCGGGCGAATAAACATTACAGTCTTATTATTGACTCTATAAAAACCGTTCTTTAATCCGTATAAAGGAAATATTATGTCCTCCCCATAGGGGATATAAGTATTATTTAACCATTTAAAAGAATTATTGATGTGTCCAAGCAAAGAGGTTGCAGTATAAACCTCTTTAATATGATTGTTAATTATTGTATTTCCAGCTATTACTTGTGTAAGCATAGGAACGAAGAAAGGGATAATAAATAGCAAGATAAATATGCAAACAATAATTATTGCGATTCTAAGAGATTTATTTAGTTTGGATTTTTGTCTCATGTTTAACTTTTATCTTCGGAATCTCAGATATTTTTGTAATAATATATCTCTTGATTTGTTTGAAGAAGATAAGAGTTATTGAGATCAACGCAAGGGAGAATGTTAGACTAATTCCAATAGTCCAATTTCTTATTGTAATCATTTGATTAATTTGATGTGTGATTGACTGATTTATAGAATTGTAATGATTCTCAATCTTATTCATATAAATAATAAAATCACCAATAGTCATATTCCCAAGAGACGTATTAAGATATTTAGATTCAAAGAGATCTCTTTCTAATTTAATTTGATCATAGTTCTTTTGTAGAATTTCATAGGACTTCCTGAGATTATCATATCTTGATAGCAGTTCTATGTATAGAGAGTTATTTTTTTGAAGTAATGCATTCTCTTTTTCAAGTTCTGTTATCCTATTGTTTAGAGGTGTATAATCACAATCTGCTGCTAAAACTAAAGAAGAGAATATTATATGTGTAACAATGAATATTATTAAAAAATAACTAATCTTCATTTAATATCCCTTCTCCCTCATTCTTTTATTAATACTCTTCCTTCCTTTTCGCACTTGAGCAACAATCCTATTGTAACTCTTTCCAACAGGAGTAATGGATACCTGTTGTCCTCCTATATGACGTCTCAAAACATTTGTGGCTTTCCTTCCGCCAAATTGATACTTCTCAGGTGCGTTTACGTTTGCAAGCCTGACAACATTTGTATTGCCAATTTTACGATTTACAACAAATGTGTCTCCATCAATGATTTTCTTAACAGTCCTTTTCATTTTATCACACATTCAATTAGAAAGCAGAACTCATTTATATATTTTGTTGTTATTTAGCAACATAATTGTAGATTCACTTATAAATAATGAGAAATATTTATATATTAATTGATGTTATTTAACAACATGGGACGAGGTTCAACTCAAATTCTTATTAGGAAAATTGTAGAAAGCTTAGCCAAAGGCCCAAAATCAATCACTGAGATTGCAGAAGAAACAGGACTGGATAGAACTGCTATTGCCAGATATTTGAATCTGTTAAAAGAAAGCGGTTTCTTGAAAGAAGAAGAAAAAGGAACCAGCAAAATATTCCACATTTCTTCAACGTACAGATTAGATACTTATTTTGGCCTGCCTATTGATGACAAGACGAATAAATTAATTGATTCTTTATATTACCTTATCAAGAAAAAATGGAAAGAAAAAACACAGAGAAAACTTCTGAAAACAACAGCACAAAAAATATTGTATGAAGTGATACAAAAAGCAAATCTGAAAATACCTCATGGATGGTATATTTATGGCGGCATCCCAATAAAACCTTACGATTATTATACTGCTTATACCTTTAGCGGGCTTGATGAAAATGTTGTGGCAGTCGTTGATTCAGCAGTCACAGATTATGATCATAAGTTTGCATATGAGAGCAAACAACACCAGTACAGAGATGCAAAAAAAGAAGTATACGATGTCAAAGAGGAAATTTTACGATTGCTATATTCTAAAAATTTTTCAAAGAATTCGATGTTTGTATTCCAAAAACTGTATTCCAAATTTATTAGATTAATCCCCAAGGGAGATAAAATCTATGATGAGTTAATTAATGATTACATGACACTTATTATTGATATAACAAGAAAGTGGGATGATTTTGTTGATGAAAAAGATGACAGAAATTTTGCGGAATTCAAACAAAAATTGATTTCTTCTTTTGAAGCACTATGGAGACTTGTTGCCCTGTTTAACTTTAAGAAAGATTTGTTTGAAGGGAAATTTTATCCGAGAATCGTATTAGATGAGCATTTTAAACTGAATATTGAACAAGCAAAAGAAGAGCTTATTGAAATTGGTTCTGAACTGAATGAAATGATTCCTTTTGAAGAGCCTGATGATCCTGTATATAGGAAAATTAAGGAAGCTCTTCGCAAAGCAAACAAACCTGTTTCTAAAGAAGAATTAAGGGAACAGAATGAAGAACTTGAAAAGATTAAAAGAGAAAAAGGATTAAAAGCATTTCAAAAAGAATTACGAAAAAGGGTTGGCTTAGAATAAATCTTCTGGTTTTACTATCCTAATCTTATTTTTAAGATGCTTGAAATCATTAATATTTCTTGTGACGATATAATCTGCTCCTGATTTAATCGCTAAAATCGCGTGAAGCTCATCTCTGAAATTATCTGGGTTCTGCTGTTTTGCCCTGACCAAGTCTTCTTCAGAATAACTTACTCGTTTGGTTTTTGGTTTGAGCATTTTGAAAAGCATACTTGCTTGCTCAAGCTTTCTTAAACCTGACAACTCCTCAAGCAACCAATCAGAGACAATAATGTAATATTTACATGAAACTACATCAAATAAAAGTTTAGATGAAGAAGGTGAGATGTCATTGCCAAAGAGATTCTTACTATCCTCAATAGCATAAATTACAATGTTTGTGTCAAGGTAGAGGGTGGTCATTTTAATAAGCTAAAGAATAGTGGTACATACTTTAATGTTATTCCTCCAACGGTTTTTAGTAATTCATAAGCATTTTCTCCTGTTTCTTTCAATTTGTTAAATTTATCAAGTAGATCAAGTAGTTTAGTTTTCTTTGATTGATCTAGCTCAGGATCATTTTCAATAAGTTGTTTTAGAATATTATATTGTGAATTATCGACACTTTGATCTATTATATTTTTATTGCCTTGTACCTGAGCAATATTCTGAACTGGTGCGTGTATATTCATTTGTTGAAGATTGATTTCTTGGGAATCAAGCAATGGTCTTTTACCAAGTGCGACTTCAGCGCCTTTTGAAGTAACTTTTAAACCAATAATTCCACTAAAACCTTTTCCCATAGTCTCAGTATATTCCACTGTACCACACTCTTTTAGATATTCAAGAACACTACAGACATCTTCCTCAGAAAGTTTTAATTGTTTAGGAAGATCTTTAATATTTACCTTTTCTCCTAAAGCTAAAATCTTAATTATGGGCTCTGCATACATTATTAATCTTGCTTTCACTGTACTAGTTCCCCCTTGAACGCCTTTTGCATCAGCGCATCAAACAACTGATTAATATCTTCTGTTGATTTCTTTTGTCTTTCTTTCATTGACTCAATCTTTTTGACGATGGATGCGAATTTGAGTTGGAGATGGATTTGAGGAACAGGAATTTTATATCTTTTAATCATAGGCACAGTCAACTGATGTATTGAGGTACCACTAAGATTAAAATTAATTAGATTGTCAATGACAGATTTTAGATAGTATAAATTAAGAACGTTTTCTTTAGGGGTTATAACAATCAATCTTATTGCTGGATAAAAATTTTCTTTTCTTATTTCCGTATAGCCAATTGTTCCTCTTGCAGAAATGGTGATACTAGGTTTTGATACTCTTGCTTTATCAGTATATCCATAAAGACCTTTATTTTTTTCACCATTAGTGAAAATAGGTATTTTATATTGATCTGTTTTTTCTCTAGAAAAATTATTTTTTGGAACATCGCCTCCTGCGAAAATATTCTCACAAATTCTTTTGTCTCCTAATTCAACAATTTCAAACTTATCTTTCTCCCCAAACATCTCGTAAAAAATGCTCTGGATGATTTTGTTTGTTTCTTCGTTGGCTTTTTTTCTTCTCTCCTTGAGCTTTTCAGCTTTTTCAAGAATAGAGACAATGCGTTTTTGGATTGGGAGAGGAGGGAGAGGAATTAATAAATTAGAATATTCTTTTGCGTTTATATTAGACAATGTACCGCTTCGTCTAGTTTTATTTACCCAACTATGATATTGACTTGATTTTGTGAAGAAATAAATATATTTTGGAATGGCTTTAGTTTTATCTATTTTAAATCTAATAAGATAACCTGCATATTGATATCTTCCCTTATCTTCTTGATGTAAATACGTTCTTCCAACTGAGCCTGACCTTGCAAAAAGCAAATCATCTTTCTCAAGAAAATATTTTTCTTCAATTATGGAGGGCGATACGACTTCGTCATTTCTTAGTTTTCCATCATCGTCAATATCAGTTATTCTAATATATCGTACTTTACCATCATATTCAACTTTTCTTGCTCCAGAACCGTATTCTCCTTTATTAAGGCAAATATCTTTTAATTTCTTCCATCCCCACTTTTCTCTCATCTTTAACACCATTTATCAACTATTTTCCAAAACATTTTTATATAAGTATACACATACATATTTATAGCGAGTAAGTCGCGCCGAACGGATGACGGCTCAGGATTGAGCTCAGGACAAGTAGGTGTGGTTCGCTTTATTTTCTTTGAACAAATCATTCTTTTCAACCTCAATTCTTTCCTTGATAATGTTTGTATAATATTCACAGCCTTCTTTCAACCCCATAGTATTATATTTGTAACCAAAAGCACCACAAATAAAATCAACTACCTGCAAACTGGGTTTAGTATGAGATAGTTCATGAAGAATCTTAACATCAGGTAGTTTTTGAAACAAGAACAGAAATTCCGTTTTAATATATGCTTCAAAGTTATCTCTTTGTTTAGGAGACATACATTTATCTAAGCAGATAGTTAGCTTATCATTATTACTAATCCCACCAAATGCTTTCTCTAGAAGGATTTTAATTAAATAGTTATAGAGTATGTCAAGATTGTTTCTAAGCTTTTCTTGAGTATATTCCTTCTTTATGATGAGTGCATAAACTTTTATTGGCAGCTTTGCTGCTCTTGTTAAAAATTGCTCGCGTATAAGCACAGATGAGTTTGAAAATTTTAGCTCGGATTGTTTTTTCAAGCTTTTTTTGAGTTTTCTTTGTCTTATTTTTTTAGGAATCCTCCTAAATTTTTTCTGGGTTTCTTCATCATTAATGACTGTTGCAGAGATTACAAAATATTTGCTTCCTTTCTTGCTAAATCCTAAATCTCCGCTCTCGTCAATATAGATATAATTCACCTTACCATCCCCCTCAACTCTTCTAGCTCTTTCTTTATCTCTTCCTCTTCTTTCAGCACTCTTTCAATAATAACTTCTGGCTTTTCATATTCTACTTCTTCATATTCTATCTTCTTGTATCTTTGCGGACTCAAGTTATAGTCGTTCTCTTTTATTTCACTAAATGGAACAACAAAGCTCTTCTCCGACTCAGCTTTTGTCTTGAATTTCTCAATCACATCAGGAATGTCTCCCTTGCCATCAATGAACTCTCTCTTCTGGTCCAGGGAAAAGCCGTCAGCTGTCATCTCATAAAACCAGACATTCTCTGTCTTGCCTCCCTTGGTAAAGACCAAAACAGCAGTGCCCACCCCAGAATACGGCTGGAACACACCAGAAGGCATTGAGATAACAG
>Ga0190334_1000211_pt1 | contig 30961 bp, 33 predicted proteins | sample 48720478_MG_FD_161270 | JGI IMG/M metagenome (GOLD analysis project Ga0190334, IMG submission 161270) | Hydrothermal vent sediment bacterial communities from Southern Trench, Guaymas Basin, Mexico - 4872-04-7-8_MG | ecosystem: Environmental > Aquatic > Marine > Hydrothermal vents > Sediment ... | reverse complement strand
CATACGCCGCACATCCCTTTGAGCCAGCGCCATTAGGGCGCCCATGACTATGGCAAGGCATGCCAACCATACCACAGCATTGCTTGCGGCGATGGAAGAAAACACAAACTTGGGTGAAAATACTGAGATCATGAGTCGTATCATTACATATGCCATTACCTTGGTCATGAGAGGGGCAATCAGGCTTGTAGCAGGGGAAGGGGCATAGGTATATGCATTTGGCAGCCAGGAATGGAGGGGGAAAAAACCCATCTTTATCATCACGCCAACCAGGCAGAATATAAAGGCCACCACTATGGCACTGCTATGGTACAGGGGAGGGAGTAAGACATGGACGTCCGCCATATTTAAGGAGCCGGTCATAATATAGATGTAGCCCACGCCTAATAGGTAAAAGCATGCTCCTATGGTGCCCATGAATACATAATTGAGGCTGGAAAGGGGGGCCCTTGCTGGATCTCCCATGGCGATCAGGGAATAACCCGTTATGGAGGCAATCTCCAGAAGCACATAAAGGTTAAACAGGTCTCCTGTGGCCACTATTCCTAGTAGCCCCACCACAAAGAGGAGATAGAGGGCATAAAAGGCACCCCTTCGGTCCGAAAACCTGGTTTCTATTTCCTTGCTTGTGGCTATGAGGTTAACAAGGGCTACTGTGGTGACTGCAACCAGCACAATGGCGTTTATTGGGTCCAGTTCATAGGCGATTCCCCAAGGCGGGTCCCATCCACCAAGATGATAGGAGATATGCCCATTGATGAGGACCTTCTTCAGGAGGGCAACCGAGATTGCGAAGGGGATGGTGAGTCCCAGTAAGGCCATAAACAGACATGATCTCTTATGAAGCCAGCTACAGCCGTAAATAACAAAGGCCGCGAGCAATGGGACGGTAACAAGAAGGGCTGGGTAATTCCCGGTCATGATTCCCTAATTCTCGTCAGGAGCTCATCTTCTTCAAGAGTCTTATAGCGCTGATAAATCTTTATAGCCAGAGCCAGAGCTACGCCGAATGTGGACACGGAAACGACGATTGCCGTAAGCATAAGAACATGGGGAAGAGGGTTCACATAACGTGTCGGATTTATGGCATGCTCGCCCCCACCCGCTATATGTTCGACAATGGGTATTGTGCCACCTCTCTTTGATCCGATTGACACATAAAATAGGATAATTGCGGTTTGAAATATATTCATCCCCACCAGTTTTTTGATGAGATTGTTTTTGGCAATCATAGCATATAGGCCTATCATCATGAGTATGATGTAAAGCCAGAAATTGTACTTGGCCACTAGATGCGTCAGCAAAAAATCCATTTATTCCCCTCTACGCCTCTATCACATCATTCCATTATTCCGTCCCTGTGCTTTCGTCACAGACCTTCATCAAACTTTCCTTCTGAGGCGACATTATTATATATGCATATCATCACGGCCATGACGGCTATTCCCACCCCTATTTCCACTGCCAGGATACCATGGGATCTGGCCATCACCTTGCCTACCGGAAGAATTTTGGCTAAGGCTCTATAATTCAGGAACTCGGCTCCCAGTATGGCGCAGAATGCCCCCACACCGGCGTAAATAAAGACGCCCAGGGCACTCATTATACCGTCAATCTTTTCTCCAAAGCGACGTACCGCCGTCCTGAGATTGAATGCAACGGCCAATACGATAATACTTGCGCCCAGTATGACACCCCCTTGGAATCCACCCCCCGGGCTGTGGTGCCCATGGGCTATGACGTAGAGTGCAAATAGCTGGATGAAAGGCACCAGAAAGCGAGATACAGTGTTGATGATAAAGTCGTAGGGGGTCCAGATAGCGTCAATTTTCTCAAATTCTTTGGAGGTTGAAGGGATTTGCTTTTCCCCCTTGATATGAAGTGTGAGGCCGGTTGGGATATGGCGGTAATAGAGGTCCCTTTCTTCTGGTTCGAATTTACGAAGAAGCATGAAGCATGCCACTCCTGCGCAGAATATTACCGTTGTCTCAAACATGGTATCATATCCACGGTAATCTGCCAGAACAGCTGTCACCACGTTGGGAACGGCTGTTTCCTCCAGACTCTTTTCCAGGTACCTCGGTGAAACATGGGTACTGGCAGGGGAGTTGGGATCACCCCAGGATGGGAAGTCCTTCGTGGCATACAACAGCAGGCCCCCGCTCAGGATCACTATCAATAAGGCCAGCCTTTTCAATCCTTTGTCCTCCTGGTAGTCCTGAAAACGGCCGCAACAAAGAAGACGGTGCTCACGCCGGCCCCCACAGAGGCCTCTGTGAAGGCCACGTCCACCGCGGCCATGATTGACCACAGCAAGCACATCATAAAGCTATATGCCCCAAAAAGGATGGCAGTGCCCAAAAGATCCTTTACTGATATTGCTGCTATTGCGCACACAATAACCAGGGTCAGTATGGCCAGGTCTAGTTGCCAAATCATTTTGTTACCCCCTAGGCATGCCTTTTTCCCACGGTCTCAACCCTGCCCTGACGCCAGCATCCATGATAGCGTGAGTGGCTGTTGGACTAGAAATGAACACAAACACCACAATAAGCATGATCTTTAAACTTGTTAGGGCGTTTGAGAGGGTTATCTCATGCAGATTAAAAATGGCCACAGATGTCATCATCAGAAGTGAGCCCAATGTATCAAGCTTCCCAGCGGGGTGTAGTCTGGTGTAAAAGTCGGGAAACCTCAGGATACCAATGCCCCCACCTGTAAAAAACACCAGGCCACAGAACATCAAGACCATAACAACACCGTTTAATACCATCGACCCAAATCCCCCTTACTTATAAGGTGGTTCTTCATAAAGGCCCTTTCTTTTTTGAAAATACCGCGAGGCACCAAGTACTGCGATAAAGTTCAGCATTGCATAGGCCAAGGCAATGTCTACGAACATGTCAATCCTGTCATATAGCAGTCCTATGAGCACCAGCAACACCACTGTCTTGCTGCCAATGGCATTGACTCCGATTAGTCGGTCCACTACGGTTGGACCAGCCACTCCTCGGTACAGGGATAGAACCATAAGGAAACAGAGGTAAAGTCCTACGTACAAGAAGAGACTATGCATCAGTCCTCCCTAAAGGCGCGTGCAACACGCTGCTCCATCTCTCCTGGGAGACCCTCGGCCGACTTGTCATCGATTGCATGCACCTTAAAATCGCCATCAACGGAAACCGATAAGGTTATGGTGCCTGGCGTAAGGGTAATGGAATTGGCAAAGGTAACCATGGAGATATCACTTTTCAGCCTGCTCTGAAAACGGATCACCTGGGGATTTATCTTTTCCAACATCTTGGGATGAAGAGACAAATATAGGACGTGGAGGTTGGCAAGAAAAATTTGATAAAGTAGCCATGGAAGGTAAGCGATAAAGCCTACCGCCTTTGCAAGGAATCCCTCTGGAAGGCCCCCTGGAAACAGCAGATCGCCTGAGAATATGGATACGAGGGCACATGAGATCAGGCCTAGGCCCATGTGAAAATAATCAAATTTTCCCGAAAGGATCAGCCATAGACCAAAAGATGTGAGGAAGGTTACGACAAAGGGCCCCCACTTTGTCTTGACTTGAGACGATTCCCTGGATGCAGGCTCTATCATAGTATGCCTCCAAGGTCCATAACAGCTGTGAAGTTATGGGCAACCAACGTAATAAGAAGTTATTCTGAAGGTATTAGTATCCTAAATGTCGTACCAATTCCCACTTCCGTTTCAAATGTTATTTCTCCTCCCAGTTTTTTCATTATGTTTTGACAAATGGGCAGGCCCAGCCCAGTCCCGATTCCCGAGGGCTTGGTGGTAAAGAATAGATTAAAAATTTTTTCCCTGTCCTCTTCCTTTATTCCAGGACCATTATCTGAGATTGCCACTTCAACGTGACCATCTCCTTCTTTGATTTGAAACTCAATCCTGCCTTTTCCATCGGGTTTATCAGTTATGGCATGGATAGCGTTTGTTACAAGATTTACAAGCACCTGTTCAAGCATCTTTTGGTCAGTGCTTACATGGATGGGTGTAGTCTCAAAATTATAAACAATTTCAACATCCTTATATTTGAGTTCGGGCTGTAAGAAGGTGATGGTTTGCCTGATAAGTTCATCTAGATTCACATCGGTCTTTTCCGGGGCAGAGTCTCTTGAGAAGCCCAGAAGTTGATGGGTAACGGCCCTGCATCTCCTGGTTTGCTCCATTATGTCATTTACCGACTTAGTTAGCTCCTTTTTAGCCTTCTTGCTCAGTCGTTTGGCGTCTTCAACCATTACTTTGGTCCAACCCGCGATCTCACTTATCACGGCAAGGGGATTGTTAATCTCATGGACAATTCCTGCAGCAATGCGCCCAATTTCGGCCAATCGATCTACCCGAATGAGGTGTTCCTGTAATTGCTTCCAGGAGGTCATATCCCTGCATATTCCGACCACACCCATGTTTTGGCCATTGGTATTGGTCAGGCTTATCAATGAGACATCGCAATATACTGTGTGACCGTCTTTGTGGCGGAAGGGGAGTTCGAGCCTGACAGGACTTCCTTCGTCCTGGAATTTGCGGATTAGCTTTTCAAACTCTTGCGGATTTACCGCAAATTGCTTAATAAAGCTTCCTGTTATCTCCTCCGAGCGGTATCCGAGAACTCTTTCTCCGCCTTTGCTGAGAGACAGCAAGGTTCCATCCACATCTGTGGCAAATATCATATCATCGGAATTTTCCAAGATGCATTGTAAATACTGGCGCGCCTGGTGGAATTCTATCTCGTGCTTGGATAGCTCCAGGGAAAGTTTCTTCAGTTGCTGCTCAAGTTGCTTAATCGATGCCATATAGCTTGCGTAGCTCACGGATGGCCTTTTTTATGCCTTTTGCCCCAAGACCTGAGCGGTAAATCTCCTCTACCTGCTCCTTAAACTTCTGATTTACGAACTCTACTTTTTTCTTATATGCCTCTTTTATGGCCTCAACCAGGTCCTCATAATCGATGGGTTTAAGCAAATATTTGAAGGCGTCTTGCTGACCGCTTTTCAGTGCGCTTTCGATGGATCCATGGCCCGTAAGCACTATGCATTGAAGAAATGGTTGAATTTTTTTTAGCCGCTTCTGTGTTTCAACTCCGTCTATGCCTGGCATCTTAAGGTCAACTACTGCGACGTCGTAATTGTCATTGCTGGCGGCCTCTATGGCCTCTTCTCCAGAAAATGTGGCCTTCACCGTGAATCCTTCTCTCAACAGCCGCTTGGATAGGTATTCAAGGAGGGTTTGCTCGTCATCGATGAGAAGTACTCTGATGTCAGGCTTGTCACTCATGGCTCGCTCCTTTTATGGGTTCTTGACGCTCTTAGATGATTTTTTGCATTTTTATGCGCCCAAGGCCCCGGTGTCAAGGAAATTTTGTCCTTGTCTCCCTCCTGATTCCTGTATTGCCATTAGGGACAAAAACGTTGACAGCGATCATCAGTTTTTGTACTTTTAGACTAAGCAAGTTTGCAAGCAGCAAAGCGGCAGTAGGCATGTTATGAGGGCTTGTCAAGAGCCGCACTGTTTAGTTGAAGCGAGCTGCAAGTGAGCAGTCACCCCTTCAGGCGTGTGGATCATGTTGAGCTGACACCTTGAGACTGCACCTTACCGTTAATTGCCTTACCAATCTGGTCTGGCGGCTTAATTGGCCCTCCCGGGAATCAGGATCAATTTTCAAGATAAATTTTTGTGAGGCGCCAAGGCACTGTCTAACAAATGCATCTCCAGGAGGGCAGGGTATGTATTCCAAGCAATCCGTGCTGATCGTGGATGATGACCCTGATTTTGCCTCAGCAGTAGAAAAGATACTGTCTAGCGCAGGCTATGAAACCCTCTTGGCCGGTAGCCGTGCGGAGGCAAGGGAGCTACTGGCAAAGAAACCTGCAGACCTCATCATCCTTGATGTCATGATGGAGAACTATGACGATGGCTTCAACCTGTGCTATGAACTGAAGCATGATGAAAGATTCAAGCATATTCCCATCATCATCGTAACGGCCGTTACTGCCGTTACAGGCCTAAAATTCAACCCCAAAACAGATGGCGAATACCTCGAAGCCGAGGAGTACTTAGAAAAACCAATTCATCCCGAGGTACTATTAGGGAAGGTAAGAGGTCTTTTACCTACCTAGTAAGGTATGCACCCGTGTGTTTGATCCCACTGGGATCGGTTTATATTCAGATGAAAAAAGCGCCTTTCCTTACCTATGAGTTGAAAATGTGGAAAGCTTAAGACATGAAAGACACTATAACATATGGTTCGCAAAAAGGTCGGGTCATGGTGGTGGATGATGAAGAGGTTATGAGAGACTCTTGTGCCAAGGCTCTCAGTAAGGTTGGCTATATGGTTGAAACTGTGGCTGATGGGGATTCGGCCATAAAAAGGTTTGGAGAGTTTCTTCCCGATGTGGTTCTTGTTGACCTCAAGATGCCGGGCAAAGACGGCATAGATGTCATTAAAGATCTGGAGCGGTTGGACCCAACGGTTGTTCGGGTTGTGATCACCGGATACGCTACAGCGGCTTTAGCAGTTGAGGCCATGAAAAAGGGGGCGTACGACTTTTTGTCCAAACCACTTACCCCTGATGAAATTCGAATTGTTGTCAACAGGGCAATGGAAAGGCGGCGCCTGATCCTGGAAAAGGAGGCCATGATGCGAGAGCAGGAACGGATTCGAAAGAATATGATGTCTCTGGTCTCCCATGAACTGAGGGCCCCCTTGGCTGCCACCGTACAATACCTAGAGGTTATTTTGGCTGGGATGAGCGGAGAGGTTTCGGATGAGGCTAGGGAGCTAATTCACAGGTGCAATTCGAGGTTGCATGAAATGCTGGAGTTGTTTAGCCGCTGGCTGAACATGGCAACATTCGACAAGGATAAGATAGTAGAAGAATTTTCAGAGGTGGCCGTTGAGGAGATTGCCCAAGACGTTATCATGACAATGAGGCCCATGGCAGAAGAGCATCAGGTCGATCTTTCTTTGGAGACCGCTGATCACCTGCCAAGGATCCTGGGCAGCAGGCCATGTATAGAAGAGATTGTTAATAATCTTGTCAGTAACGGCATCAAATATAACAAGCCAGAGGGATGGGTAAAGCTGCAAATTTATCAGGACAAAGAAGGGCTTAGTGTCGAAGTATCTGACAATGGCCAGGGCATACCCCCTGAACATTTGCCACGAATATTTGATGAATTCTATAGGGTGGATGGGAGACGCAACGCTCCTGTGAAGGGCTCTGGCCTGGGCCTGGCCATTGCAAAAAAAATGGTGGAGGCCCATGGTGGGAGTATTTCGGTTTCAAGTGAGCAAGGGAAGGGCAGTGTGTTCAAGGTTACATTTCCTCTGGATCACCGAATGCCCGAGGGGCAAGGAGGGGAGAAGTTGGATGAAAAGTAAAATTGGCGTAACACCTGAGGTCGAGCTTTTTTTCCGGCCACATTTGGCGAGGATAGAGCGCATATTTCCTCAGGTTGCAGACCACAGGCTTTTTCAACTGAGGTTTGCTGATGGAGCTGTTTCAGAAGCATTTCAACACACGCCCGGGCAGTTCATCGAGCTGACGGTCCCAGGTGTCGGAGAGGCCCCCATATCCGTAAGCTCACCACCCACCAGGCCGGGAGTGATAGAAATCTGTGTCAGGAAGGCTGGTCGGGTGACCAGCGCCCTATTTGAACTTCAAAGGGGAGATCAGATAGCCATCAGGGGCCCCCTTGGCCGTGGATTTCCTCTCGAAACCTTTAGAGGCCATGACCTGCTGCTGGTGGCGGGGGGCCTTGGCATGGCACCACTGCGTTCGTTGCTTCAAACGGTGCTGGACGAGAGGCGGGCCTTTGGTGATTTGATTTTGATGTATGGCGCCCGGAACCCGGATGACATTCTTTTCAAGTATGAGCTTCTCGGATTAATGAATCGGACTGACATGAAATACCTCCTAAGTGTCGATGCGGACGAAGAGGGAATCTGGAAACAGTATGTGGGTGTGGTGACCGGACTATTTAAGGATGTTTCTTTGAACCCTGAAACAACATACTGCGCCATGTGCGGGCCACCCGTGATGTATCGCTTTGTGGTACAAGAACTGCTGAACCGCAGCGTCATGCCTGAAAGGATTTTCCTGTCTCTTGAACGTATGATGCAGTGTGGCGTGGGAAAATGTGGGCATTGCGCAATCGGACCTTATTATTGCTGTACTGACGGGCCGGTATTTTCATACTCGGAAATTCGTGATATCAAGGAGGCTATCTAATGCTTAAGGGGCCTGTGGTATGTCCTTTTTGCGGTTGCGGTTGCAGCTTTTACCTAGATCAGAGAGGCGGTGATTTACGGGGCGTGGTTCCGAGTACAAGTCATCCCGTGAGCAGGGGAACCCTGTGCATAAAGGGGTGGCGAGCATTTGAATTTCTCGGACACCCTGATAGGCTCAAGGCCCCCATGGTCAAGAAGTACGGTATAATAAGGGAGACCACCTGGGACGAGGCACTGGATTCAGTTGCCTCCCGGCTGCTGCAAATACAGAAACAGCATGGACAAGACGCGATTGGATTTCTCTCCTCTGCCAAGATGAGCAATGAGGAGAACTATCTGTTTATGAAGCTTGCTAGGGCCGTTTTTAAGACCAACAATATTGACCACTGCGCCAGACTTTGACACTCATCGACGGTGGCCGGGTTGGCCGCGACATTTGGCAGCGGTGCAATGACTAATTCCATAGGAGAGATGGACGACGCAGACCTATTTTTCGTACTCGGCTCCAACACCACCGAACAGCATCCCCTCGTAGCGGCTAGGATAATTCAGGCTGTGCAGAGGGGGGCGAGGCTTATAGTCGCAGACCCGAGAAAAACCCAAATAGCTAGCCTTGCCCATGTTCATCTCAGACACGCAGTGGGAAGCGATGTTGCGCTTGTCAATGGGCTTATGAATATTATCCTACAAAATGGGTGGGAGGATAGGGCCTTTATAAACGGGCGTACTGAGAATTTCCAGGCCCTTGAATCAGTGGTTTCGGAATACGATGAGGAACGAGTTTCATCCATTACAGGACTAAGCAAGAAATCCATAGTAGAGGCAGCGGCCCTTTATGCACAGAGCCCAAAGGCCATGATTGTCTACGCAATGGGAATTACCCAACATGTGGCTGGGACTGACAATGTCAAGTCACTGGCCAATCTGGCCATGGTGACTGGTCATGTAGGGCGACCCTCCTCTGGTGTTAATCCCTTAAGGGGACAGAACAATGTGCAAGGGGCCTGTGATATGGGGGCATTGCCCAGCCTATTTTCTGGCTACCAGGCGGTAAGCGATCCAGAGGCGATAAGGTGTTTTGAGGAGGAGTGGGCGGTAAAGGGCCTCAGCCCTCACCCAGGGCTTACAGCGACCGAGATGGTGGAGGCCAATGTCAACAGGCTAATCCCCAGGCACCTTGATCCGGTCTCAAAGATTCCAGAATTAAAACACTGTGCAGTAAATATCAGGAGACTCTGATGAAACGGCTAAGAAAAGACAGGATAGGGCCATTGCTGGAGGAGCTGGCTCTTCAAAGGCGGATCTATTGCCCCCAGCTCTTGCCCGGAGGCGAAGTTGTTTACGCAGAGCCAGGTCTAGGCAATTTGGACCTGGACAATGGAAAGCCTCTTATTTCAGCAAAGGCATTCTTGATGCCCCAGGTCGAGGCCATCGCCGAGTTTGCGCGGCAGGAGATCTCCATAATAACGGAAGCTGAGCCAACGCTGTTGTTCGGTATTGCGCCATGCGAGATGCGAGCGATACAGTTTGTCGAAAGGTTTATGACGAGAGATGGGCTGAGTGATCCACACTTCACTTCCAGGAGACGTGCGATGATCATAATTGTGGTAGCTTGTAAAGAGCCGAGAGACCGCTTTTGCTTCTGCATAGAGGCAAATGGTAAGCCCTTCGCAGAGTCAGGCTATGATCTGCAGATGTTTGACCTAGGTGACTTTTACGTCGTTGAGAGTGGCAGCGCTAATGGAGATGCGTTACTTTCGCTGGGGTTATTCGAGGAAGCAGGACCAGAGGATGCGAGACTGTTGGAGGAAGAAAAGTCAAGGACAGCTAAAATCGCCCAAATAAACCCTGGAATGGCGGGTGCCTTACGGGTATTGGCAAAAGAGAATGTCGACGAAGAATTTTGGGAGAATCTAGCGGCATGTTGCCTAAATTGTGGCAGTTGCGTGTACGTATGTCCGACTTGCACGTGTTATTATGTCACCGACCTTACTTCTGTGAAGGGCTATACTCGGTTGAGGGGTTGGGATGCATGCCTACATGAGGGATTTAGTAGAGAGACTAGCGGTCATAACCCAAGGCCCACTCCTGGTACCAGGTTGGCCCGCAGGCACGAGCACAAGTTGAAATTTGATGTGATGAATTTCGGAGGATCAGGGTGTGTTGGATGTGGCAGGTGCTCGCTAGTTTGCCCGGTAGGATTAGGAGCAATAGAGATCATAAGTAAGCTAAATTGGTCTTTTGGTTCAATAGATGAGGGGAAAAGTGATTTTGATATATTCAAAAAAAGGGGAAAGGAGGGATGGGAATGAATAGTCAGCGGGAAAAGATACTTATTGTAGATGATGACCCGGATTTCGTTGCCTCCACAGGCATAGTTCTTAAGTCCGCAGGCTATGAGGTGGTAGAGGCCTACAGTGGAAAAGAGGGTTTAGAAAAGGCTAAATCGGAGTGTCCCGATCTTTTTATCATAGATCTCATGATGGAAACTTACAGTGAGGGGGCGAACCTGGTGGAGGCTCTGAGTAAGGATGAACAGTCTAAGGATAAACCAAGGATCATGATAACATCGGTAGATTTAAAGGGTCCTTGGGACTCTTATCCCTCGGACAACTGGCTTCCATGCGATTATCTCCTTCAAAAACCCGTCCCACCTGAAGAGCTCCTGAGAAAGGTGCGGCAACTGCTTAGCCGTAAGTGACTTGATTGGGAGCCCTGATCGTTCAAGATCTTCTGCCTGGGAGGGCAAAAGGCCTTTTGTGGAAAGCGGTGGATGGTGATCACCCCACTTTACTGGATTTAGCGCTCAAAGGAGCAGTGGCAATGGAGGCCCTTTTCGAGAAGGAAATATTTTGCGAGTTTTTTGATTCACTGGCATTCCCCGTAGGGGTACTGGGAACCGACCAGAGATTCTTGGCCGCCAATAGGGCATTCATCGAGACATATGGAAAGGGTCTTGGGGATGTGGTTGGTAAGACCTGCTATAATGTGTTGTTTCATTCTGAAGAGCCATGTAATCCTTTGGGGTGCCCTTTTCCCCTATTGTTTGCTGAGAAGCGAGCCGTCACAATAGAGAAACAAATTGTGCATTCAGATGGGGTCGCTGCATGGGAGGAGATCACCTGTGAACCAATCTTGGGTAAATCTGGGCAGATAAGCCACATTGTGGCCACGATGAGAGATATATCAAGGTTCAGGAGGGTAGAGAAGAAGCTCAGAAAGACAAGAGATTTTTTTGAGAAGATTATTGCCAGCTCTGTAAACCCCATTATAGTTGCTGACATGGAGGGGAAAATCATTCTGATGAATGAGAGCGCAAGGCAATTGTTTGGGTATCCGGATCTTGAAGGGCCAATAGGGATCGACGTGGATAAGCATTATCCCCCTGGTGAGGGAAAAGGGATCATGAAAAAGCTGAGGAGCAAAGACTCTGGGGGAGTAGGTAAGCTTCATTACATGGAGACCATGGTAAGGGATGTCAATGGATTTGAAATTCCTGTTGAGATCACGGCTTCCATAATATACGAAAATGGTGAAGAGGTGGCCACTATGGCTATTTTGCAAGACCTTAGGCCGAGAATAGAAGCAGAAAAGAGGTTGGAGAAGGCCAGGATGCAGCTTATTCAATCGGAAAAACTGGCATCCGTGGGTAGACTTGCAGCTGGAGTGGCCCATGAGCTTAATAACCCGCTCGGAGGCATCCTTATGTACGCCCACTTATTGCTGGAGGATTTACAAGAAGAAGAGCAAATCAAGAAAACCCTGCTAAAGGTGATTGATCAGGCCGAGCGCTGCAAGAGGATCGTTAAGGGGCTGCTGGATTTCTCAAGACAGGCTGAGCCGGAGACGAAAGAGCTGGATATAAATGAGGTGCTACGGGAGACGCTGTCCATTGTGGAGGCACAGTCACTTTTCCAGGATATCGAAATTCGCAAAGAACTCGGTTCAACCCTTCCGCCAATTGTGGGTGATAGGTGGCAACTCCAGCAGGTTTTTATGAATCTGGCCCTAAATGCTGCCGAGGCAATGGAGGGAAAAGGCATTCTCACGATTGAAACAGGACTTGAGGGCGGGTCTGTAATCATCAGAGTAAAAGATACCGGCTGCGGGATAGCTCCAGAGAACATCAGCAAGATATTCGAGCCCTTTTTTTCGACAAAAAGTGATGATAATAAAGGAACAGGCCTGGGACTGGCTGTGAGCCATGGGATTATTGCAACACATGGAGGCAGTATATCTGTGGACAGCGTTGCCGGGAAAGGCTCCACATTCACTATACGATTCCCCCCCAAAGACGGGATGAATCCCTCGAAATATCCAAAAGGCATCGACGCTTGACGAGCATCAGACAGAATATTAAAGATACCCCGAGGTTGAGCACTGCGATGCTAATCATCCTGAAAAAATAAGATCCCTTTAAAGGGATGAGACAAGTGTCATCCGCCCCACCTGAGAAGAGGCCGCAAGCGTACTGATTTCCCTTACAATCTTCTTGACCTTTACCAAAGCCCTTTGTTAATAGAGCTATCATGAACTCTCTCGATATTATCATTATTTGCATAATGTTATTTTTGATTGTACGAGGGATCTTCCGGGGTATCCTAAAGGAAATAGTGTCACTAGTGGGGATTGTGGGTGGAATATGGTTTGCCAACAGGTATCAGCCCATGTTGACTGCCAAGTTGCGCCACGTCATGCCAGATGTTCCATTTTTGTCACTAATATGTTTTATAGCGTTGTTAGTGGGTGTGATCATAGCTGCTAACATTATTGGCTCTATTTTAAGGTCCATGGCCCGAAAGGGACCGATGGGCATGGTGGACCGTTTGTTTGGAGCAGGCCTAGCAACAGCTAAGGGGTTGATAATAACCTACCTTGGTATCGTTCTACTGACATTTTTTCTCCCCGCAAAGACACCCCTAATAGCCAAGTCGAGACTGGCTCCCATAATAGTATCATCGTACCAGAACATGGTTAGCTTGGTGTCCCCTGATTTTTACAAGAAATGGAAAGAAAGATTTTCTGAAAAGTCTCAAACTCCACCTGATGTAAGGAAACCCATCCCGTCTTCTAAAAAACCCGAAAATGGACACAAATAGACTCTCAGAGGCTATAGTAAGACTTGCTCGGCTTGCAGAGCGGTTGAGGGGACCTGGGGGCTGTCCCTGGGACGCCAAGCAGACCGACCAAAGTGTCAAGAATTATCTTCTCGAGGAGGCCTATGAGGTCCTTGACGCAGTGGACAAGGGGGACCCAGAACTAGTTTGCGGCGAGCTGGGGGATCTTCTCTTTCAAATAGTTTTTTTGGCACAATTAGGATCGGAGAGAGGAGAATTTGAGCTTGCCGATGTTGTAGAGCAAGTTGAGAAGAAGATGATTAGGCGCCATCCGCACGTATTTGGGGAAATGGTAGTGAAGGATGCAGATGAAGTAGCGCGCAATTGGGCTAAGATCAAGGAAGAGGAAAAGGGCACCAAAGGGGAAAAGGGCGTTAGGGCTTTGATGAAGGTCCCTTTGTCCTTACCTGCGCTGCTAAGGGCCCATAGGCTTTGCGAAAGGGCGTCGAAAATTAATCTGGGCCTCAGCAAGATGGAAGATCCAATTCGGCTTATTGAGGAAGGCCTTGAGGTACTCAAAGGTGCCAAAGAAAATCTTGACGCAGGAATTGAAGAGACACTTGGGTGCACTCTGATTTCCCTGGTAGAGGCAATACGTATGCGTGGGAAAAATGCGGAAGATATTCTGCGGAAAAGTAACCAAAGGTTTTTGGATGTGTTGGAGGCCTTGGAGGACGAACTTGAAAGACAAGGAATTGAGCTCCGTAGAGCAAGTGAAACCCAGATAATTGCTGCATGGAAGAAAGTAAAGGCCGGGAAGCCGTGATGGGACAAGGTTGTGGCATTGAGAAAAAAGAGCAGGAAGAGTAAATCAAGCTCTTCCTTATGGCCTATTTTCAAGTGGGTAATGGTTCCTGTTGGGGTGATTCTTGTCATTACGAATCTCCAGGTCTTGGCGGTGCGGTTCTTTAACCCCCCTTCCACTTCGTATATGATTTGGAAGGCCATAAGGTCCAGAGCCGACATAGCTCCAAAGAAACTCCGCTACTGGCGCTCGCTTGAAGAAATTTCCCCATATCTCAGAAAGGCGGTGTTGGCAGGTGAGGATCAACGCTTTCTATCTCATCATGGCTTCGACATAATAGAACTGGAAGGAGCAATAAAGGATCTGGCTCGAAAAAAGGGAAAGCGGGGAGCAAGTACTATCACCATGCAAGTGGCACGAACACTTTACCTGTGGCCTGGAAGGAGCTGGTTAAGAAAGGCAATTGAGGCTTACTATACAGTGTTGATAGAGCTTTATTGGCCCAAGGAGAGGATTTTAGAGGTGTATCTTAATACAGTGGATTGGGGTACAGGTGTTATAGGCGCTGAGGCGGCAGCTAGGAGATATTTTAGTACTACATGTTCCAAGATAACGAAGGGTCAAGCTGCGGCTATGGCTGCAATACTTCCAAGCCCTCACAAGTGGTCCCCAGTACGGCCCAATGGATATGTCAAACGCAGAAAAATGAGAATCCTGCGAGACATAGACAAGATGCCGCTATTGTGACATGAAATTTAAAGCTAATAGGATTATATACAAGATTAGGGGCATCAGCCTCAAATGGAAGCTCCTGATCCCTTTCTTGTCTCTGGCCTTCATAGGCACAGTGACCCTCGTCTATATTGGTCTCACATCGCAATATCGCCTCATAGAGAATCAGGAGAGAAAAGAAATTCAAAGGGCATATCAACTATTCCTTTGGGAGATAGAGAATACAAAGAGACAGATGCTTTCCCTTTCCACATTAATAGCTGAAGATGACACTGTGGTGAAACTTTTGGAGCAAAGGGACCGGCTCCAGCTCAGAGACAAAATGAGGTCCCTTTTCCTTAGCCTTAAAGAGCGATTTGGTGTGAGTCTCATTCATTTTCACGTACCTCCGGGAAGGTCTTTTTTGCGGCTCCACGCCCCTGAAAGCCATGGAGAAATGCTTGCTTATAGGAAAAGTATAATAGAGTCTTTAAGGACGAGAAAACCAGTGACGACCTTGGAGTGGGGCCTAACAGGTCTGGCCATAAGGGCCGTAAGCCCGGTTGTTTCTAATGGTCACCTGATAGGCAGCGTTGAAGTTGGATATCCCTTTGGGGGGGCATTTCTTTTTGGACTGAAAAAAACCTGGGGCCCAGACTTCACCGTGTACGAAAAAAGGGGGGAATCAACGTATGTACAATTGGCCTCGACCAGTGAGAGGGGAGGACTGTTTCTACAACTCAAGACAAGAATAGTGCCGGGCGGCACTCCAAAGGTTCTCATTGCCCCAAAAGGGTTTTCAAATACCTCTTTGCTTATCGGGCCGATCTTGGGTTACTACGGCGAAATCGTGGGTGTTGTGGAAATCGACATAGACAGGTCTGATATCAAAAAAAGCCATCAGAGAACAAAAGAGATGATGGCATTTGCTGGTTTGGCAGGTATTGCAATGTCATTTTTGCTTACCTGGCTGATAGCATCGATTTTTGTAAGGCCAATTCGAGAGATCGTAAAGGAGGCGGAGGAGATAGCTGAAGGAACAAGGGAGAGTCACCTGGGAGAGAGACCTGAAGATGAAATCGGGCACCTTAGCAAGTCTTTAAACAAGATGCTTGAGGTCCTTCAGACAAGACAAAAACAGATAGAAGAATACGCTAGAACATTAGAGCAGAGAGTCAGAGAAAGAACGGCTGACCTCGTTGCCTCTGAAGAAAAGTATCGCACTCTGGTAGATAACTTGCCACTGGTGGTCTACCGGCTCCAGGAGGATGGGACCACGGAATTTATAAATCCGTATTTTACAGAAAAACTTGGCTATACTCCAGAAGAAGTGGTGGGGAATAAGAATTTCTGGCGTATGGTTATATGTGGGGGGCGGGAATGGAAGTCAAGCATAATTGAGACATGCTGGGGAAGGACCAAGGAACTGCGCACCGAGAGGAAAGTTCGAAGCAAGGAAGGGCAACTATATATATTTATTGACCAAGCCATGCCCATGAAAGATGAAAAGGGTAATATCAAATGGATCGATGGTATTATGCTGGACATTACTGAGTTGAAAAGGCTTCAAGAAAGGGCGTTAAGATCCGAGGAGATTAGAATCCTAGGGGAAATGTCAGCGCGTTTTGCCCACGAATTCAGAAACCCTCTTGCCACTGCCGGAGGATTTGCGCGCAGACTTGCGAACAAGCTTCCAGAAGGGGGAGAATACAGGAAATTTGCTCAGATAATAGTAGAGGAAGTATCAAGACTAGAGAATATCCTCCGCATCATGCTTTCCTCCATAGAGCCCGTCGAACTTGCAATAGGCAAGGTGGACATGGGTAAGCTGTTAGAGTTGTGCATTCATGACCTAGAAAATGACTTGAGGAAGCGCGCAGTGAAATTGAATTTACAAATCCCGCAGCAGCTTCCCATAGCGCAGGCTGATGAAGATCTGTTGTTAAAGGCCTTAGAGAGTGTCCTTGGGCATGTCGTTGCCATGAGTGCTCCTGGGGAAAGCATTACGCTTAAAGCTGGAAAAAGTGATGGTTCTTTGACTATAGATATAGATTATAGAGCCCCTTGCTTGGACGAGGAGGATATAGACCAGTTCTTTATGCCTCGACAGGTAGAGGCCGTCAAAGAAACGGCCGTTGCCCTGCCCTTGGCCAAGGTTATTATTCACCGCCACGGAGGAATCATAGAGGTTTCAAAAGACAGAAAAGGGGATCTTGTCAATATAAGGATAGAGATACCCATAAAATAGGTTTAAAGCCAAGGGGAGGGCACAGTTGGTTGGGCGTCTGGAAAGGGAGATTATGAGAGATTTGGGGGCTATGATACGCACCTTCTTTGTAAATACTATCATTATTATACATAGTATTTTCATGTGCCTATGGGGCTTGGTACTTGTCCCTTTTGACCGCAATGGCCGACTGATACATTTTTATGCTGCAGTTCCATGGGCCAAAGCAATACTGTGGTATTGTGGTGTTAAGGTTATTACAAAAGGCCTTGGAAATGTGGACCGAACTGTTCCCAGAATCTATATGACCAACCACCAGAGCTACCTTGATGTATTCGGTCTTTTGTCAGTACTGCCAGTGGATTTCAAGTTCCTCATGAAGCAAGAACTAATGAAAATCCCTCTTTTGGGATTTGCCATGAAAAGAGCGGGCTATATTGGCATTGAGAGGGGGGATCCCAGGATGGCAGTTGAGAGCATGAAGGCAGCAGCAGAAAGGATCCAGGAAGGAGCATCGGTCCTTATTTTCCCTGAAGGCACAAGAAGCGAAGACGGGACCCTGCAAACCTTCAAAAGAGGAGGATTCAACCTGGCCCTCAGGGCTGGCTGCGAGATTATGCCCATAGGGATAGGTGGCAGCGGCAGGCTATTGCCGAAGGGGAGTTTTCGAGTTAAAAGAGGAACTTTTGCCATCTCAGTTGGGCGACCTATAGTTACGTGTAAGTATAGGAAAAAGACGATTGATCTGCTCATGGAGGAGGTTAGGGGGGCGATAGAAGGGCTTAAAGCGGAATCAGAGGAGTTGCTTAAAAGCGATGGATGATAAGGATCGTTTTATAAGCGCATACAGGGAATTCAGGGAAAGCGTGGACCTGGAAAAGCAGGCGGGCCTGCCTGATCTTAATCACTTGGTATGGTGCCTTTTGGCAGGTATGCCGAATGTTCCGGCAGATGAAGAAGACAATGCTGATGCTCCTATAAAGGCCATTGATCAGAGAGTCGCGATTCTGAAGGCGGTATTTGTGGAAGTTAATGGCCACGAGGACGATAGCTTCCTGGACGAAGCCCTGAGCTTATATGATGAAGCAGCTAAGCTCGCCAAGCTTCTCATTGAGGAGGCTGGGGAAGCAGCGTGATGCGTCCCATTCTTCTGGCCTTCATCCAGTATCCCAGTTCCTCAGAGGGTGCTGGAGATCACGATTTTTTGAATTTGGCTGGTCCCCTCATAAATCTGGGTAATTTTGGCATCTCTCATCATTCTTTCAAGGGGATATTCGCGGACGTATCCATAACCACCCAACAATTGTACTGCATCAGTAGTGACCTTCATGGCTGTCTCAGCCGCAAAAAGTTTTGCCATCGCTGAACGGCGGAGTGCCTCCTTTGGTAACTTTTCAAGGTTCTTGGGAAAGGTTTCAAAAAGTGCCGCAGCCTTGTATGTCAGTTGGCGGGCAGCTTCCACCTGGGTGGCCATATCCGCCATCATCCACTGAAGCCCTTGAAACGAGAACAGGGGCTTTCCAAATTGCATTCTCTCTTTTGTGTACTGGACTGCATAGTCTAGGGCTCCTTGTGCTATGCCTGTGGCTTGAGCGGCAACTGGAATGCGCGTGATGTCAAAGGTCTTCATGGCTATATAGAACCCTTGCCCCTCAGCGGCCAAAAGATTTTCAACAGGCACCTTTACATCTTCCAGGATTACCTCGACCGTTGAAGAGGCCCTAAGGCCAAGTTTCTTCTCGTGCTTACCTATCTTAAAACCCGGAGTGTCGGTATCAACGATGAACATGCTGATTCCCCTATGGGGCGCGACAGAATGATCTGTCCTTGCGGCCACGCACAGCACCTTGGCTACGTCCGCGTGCGAGATAAAAGTCTTGGTGCCGTTCAAGATATAATGGTCACCTTGTCTGACCGCCTTTGTCCGAAGCCCGGCGACGTCGGAGCCTGCATTGGGCTCAGTGACACCAAATGCTACTAAATTCTCACCAGTGGCCAATTTGGGAAGGTATTTTGCTTTTTGTTCTTCATTACCTGCAAGAAAGATGGGCGTTGATCCCAGTTCGTGGACAAGAAGGATCACGGCTGTAGACGCACAGACCTTTGCAATCTCTTCTATGGCAAGGCAAAGAGAGAGGAGCCCCATCTCTGCTCCGCCATATTTCTCCGGAAAGTCTGCCCCAAATAGTGCATTTTCCCTAAGCACTTTCACCATGTCCCATGGAAAGGCCTCCTCCTCGTCTCTTTTATCTGACCCAGGAGCTATCTGTTCCTTTGCAATTCGCGCAACCGTATCCCTCAGCATTTTTTGCTCATCAGTCAAGTCGTAGTTCATTGTAGATCTCCTTTCAAGCGTAAGGTTTGGTGCGGATCTGTCTACTTCTAGGCTCCGTTGTATAACCGAAGCCTACAATGGTGGCAAGTAGATTTTGCTGTTGACGCATCGGCTCCTAGGTGGTAGGGTACATTTAACCTTTTATTGCACCGAGGGGCCTGAGACGAGCCACCTTGGTAGCCAAGCCAGCACAGTGGACCACATCCACTACTTGAGAGACATCCTTGTATGCCTCTGGCATTTCTTCTTTGAGAGTTTTTTTGCCCCTTGACTGAACGATTATACCTTTGTCTTCCAGTTCGCGGTTTATGGACCGGCCCTTTGCCCGTTTGATAGCCTGCGAACGGCTAAGGACGCGGCCGGCTCCATGGCAAGTAGAACCAAAGGTCTGTTCGAGGGCAGCATCGGAGCCAACTAGAACATAGGATTCAGTTCCCATGTCTCCAGGTATTAACACTGGCTGTCCCACGTGATGATATACATCTGGTAAAAGTTTGTGTCCTTTTGGCAGTGCCCGGGTGGCACCTTTTCGATGGACACAGAGTTTGACTTTTTTGCCGTTTATAGTGTGCTCTTCCAGTTTTGCAATATTGTGGCACACGTCGTAAAGCAGTTGCATTTGGAGTTCGCGAGGACTAATGGAGAGGGTTTTCATAAATGTCTCCCTTGTCCAGTGCATCAAGATCTGACGGTTTGCCCAGGCATAATTTGCCGCACAAGCCATTGCAGCCAGGTAGCGCTGTCCCAAGTCCGAGCTAATGGCGGTGCAGGCAAGTTGCCTGTCTGGGAGACTGAATTTTTCCATGTGGCGGGTCATTTCTTTTAGGAAATCATCACATATCTGATGGCCAAAGCCGCGTGAGCCCGAGTGAATGAATACAGTTAGCTGGCCCTCGAAGAGTCCGAATGTATCGGCGACCTCCTTATCATAGATCTTTTCCACTACCTGGATTTCCAGAAAGTGGTTACCAGAGCCAAGGGTTCCCAATTGATCAGCACCTCTTTTAACGGCCCTTTCGCTCAGAACTGAGGGGTTAGCACCTGACATGGTCCCATTGTCTTCGGTGCGCTCAAGATCTTCGGGGTGCCCGTACCCATTTTCCACGGCCCATGCGGCCCCTTTTCGGGCAACTTTTTGTTCATCCTTCTTTGACAATTTGATTGGTCCGGATGACCCAACTCCTGTAGGGATGTCTCTGAATAGTGCAGAGATTAGGTCCCTTATTTTTGGCCGGATCTCATCGGCATAAAGTGCCGTGGTCATTAGGCGGCATCCGCAGTTTATATCGTATCCCACGCCGCCCGGGGAGACCACTCCTTCGTTAATATCGAAGGCTGCAACTCCGCCTATGGGAAAGCCATATCCCCAGTGAATATCTGGCATGGCCAAGGCATAATTGACAATTCCCGGGAGGGTTGCAACATTGCGAACCTGGACAAGGCTCTGGTCTTCCTTAACGGCAGCAATAAGCTCTGAGCTGGAGAATATGAGGCCAGGGACTCTCATGTCTCCTGAGCGAGGGATTAACCAGCGGTAGTCGTCAATTTTTTCTAATTTGATGTCCATGTTTGGCCTCGTTTCTAAGCTATTTGGCCCACTGGGCCGACAAAGACATGGGTTGCGTTGCTGAAAACCTAGATGCGATGTGATTCAGATATCAAAAATAACCCTTGCTTCCCAACCAACTTGTGTGCAGTTAATATATGCCTGGTGATATGTTACTGCCTTGATTTCATGGATAATCTCATCATTGTTAGGGTTAAAAGGTGCAGCGAAAACTACGGCCTCGAGCCAGGTCGAATCGGTAAGCTTGAATTGCATAATGTCATGGAAAATGAGCCCGTCGCCCTCGAATAGGTACAGGATTTCACCGAGCCATCTGATGAAAACATCAGTAAGATCCTGGCCGTCCACGGAGATAGGAACTTCCTGCATGGGTGTAGGCTTTTCGGGTTTTACCATGAGTTGGACAAGGGCCTTGGCGCCAGAGACAAACAGATCCTGTAGATCCTTGCCGCGGACTATCATGCCGAGATCGGCTGTATGGTTGAGCAACTGGAAATCAGGTTTGTTGGCCTCCATAATTAATATTCTATAGAGGGGGTAGGAAAAAGTCAAAGCGCATGGGGTTTGAGTGATGGAATAGTGGAATGTTGGGGTAGTGGGATATCGGGTTATTGGGCAGTGGCAATGCGTGGGTAGAAATAAAAAGTTCAATTGAGGGAGTTTGAATATGAATTGTGTTTTTTGCGGTACGGAAATTGAGGTGCACGGCCCCATTAGTAGGAGGGATGTCTGTCCGAACTGCGGGAGGGATTTGCACTGTTGCAAACAGTGCAAATTCTATGATCCCCATTCCTACAACGAGTGCAAAGAGGTCATGGCCGAACGGGTGGTGGACAAGGAAAGGGCCAATTTGTGCGAATACTTCGTAGTCAGGGGGTCTTCGGTCAAGCGGATGGACAAAGCCAAGCAGGCCAAAGAGGCCTTGGAGAATCTGTTCAAAAAGCCGTCCTAATTTTCTATCTCAGTGACTCTGTTTGCTCTTTTCCTGGGAACAATCGACTCCTTGATACATTGGATTATTGAATCCAAGTTGGGCAAGGGTCTATTAATGAATATGGCAAAGGGGTGCAATTTGTCTTCGCCATCTTCGATATAGCCTGCGCACGTCCTTACCTCCTTTAGGGTGCCAGTTTTATAATAGAGGTTCCCCTTTCTTCTCATTAGCTCGTGGTGGGGCCGAAATCTCATCAGAACCCTCAACATGCCCTGGGCCGATATTCGATTTTTCCTCGATATCCCAGAGCCTTCCACGATTGTGGCGTGTCGGAGCCCAAGCTCCTCTCTTGCAAATTTCCGCAGCACCTCAAGGCCCTTGTTAAGGGTTCCAGGGGGTGCAAACCTTTCCGCTCCCATGGTGAGAAGAAGCTGGTGGGCTATAAAATTATTGGAATATTCGAGCATTTTCTGGATCACCTGATTCAGTGTGAATGGGGAATGGTATACAAATAGCAGCTTTGCATCCTCGGGCACAGAGCCAAGTTTTATAGATCCATGTACGGCCACGCCTGCCTTGATTAGAAACTCGCATATTAATTCCCCAGCATACCTGGCAGCAAGATCGGGGTCATCACCGATAGTAAAACGACCTCTTCCCGCATCAATTTTGCTCCCAATTTTTTTGGCCAACGGTGTTAGGGGAGTTTGGGGCTCATCAGAGATGACGCTGCCCTCCTTGTCACGTGCTATTTTAATGGTGCTGAAATTTGCCGATAGGGCTGACGGTGGTGCATCGTAGGGATTGGTGCTATGACCTCTGCCGGGGATTGATATAGAACGAGAGAAATAGCTATTGTCCAGTACGATGGAATTTACAAAAGGTATCTTGCCAGGGATCCTTTGCGCTATTTTTTCAAGAACCTCTGATATCAGCAATGGATCACCATAGCCCTTTACTATGAGGTTATGTTGTTTGTCGGTATAAAATGCTGTCTTGAAACGATAGTCAAGACCCAGCTCGTGTATTGCCGCTAAGCTTGTCAATAATTTTAGTGTGGAGGCGGGGATCCTTGGCGCTGAAGCATTCTTCGCAAGGATCGGGTGGCCCTCAGGGTCAGCCAGAATCAGGGAATCCGTGGATTTTATTTGGTTTAAACAACGCGTGTGGGCAAGAAGCCTTTCTGTGGACAGTATTGTTGTAGCGAGAAAAACGCCAAGAGCAATACAGGACAAAGCCCTACGGGAGTGGCATTTGGTAAGGTTTCCAAAATTATGAATGATTTTCAGCGGATTCATCAGGAAAAGATTCTGGAATACCGGCTAGGGGTGCTATGCAGCAATCGGTCAAAATGGCAATTTTTTCCTCTATAGACTTTCTCTTGTCAACGTATAGATGGATTTCGCCTCTTATTTTGCACAGCCCCCCTTTAAGCTTTAGGCCCGCGGTTTCGAGCTTATCGTAATGGATTTGTATGCCCTTTTGTGCTACCTTTTGTTCTAGCTCTCGAAGCGTCAATTCTTTGCGGGTGGGTCCGCGCTTTTTGTGTGATGCTGTTTTTTTCATGACCTAATTTTCTTCCCAAAAGCTGGTCCCAAGATGAGAATCGGCTCAAGGGTGATTAAGGTTGAACTATTAGCATAAGGAATCCATTTTTGCAAAGAGGGAAAAGCGCGGGAAAAAAGAGACTCTATTCGGGTGCTTCAAAGGAGGAGAAAAGTGGTGACTGGGTTTGATTCAGTTGATCAAGTTATGGAAAAGATGGCAGAGGCCAATTATATTGCTGATCGGTCTTTGGCCACTGTTCTTTTCCTTTCCCATCGGCTGCAAAAGCCCATATTTCTTGAAGGGGAGCCGGGGGTAGGAAAGACCGAAGTGGCGCTTGTTATGGCCAAGATTTTTGAAGCAGAGCTTATTCGCCTTCAATGCTACGAAGGACTGGATGCTACCACTGCCTTATATGAGTGGAATTATCCAAAGCAATTGCTTTATATAAGGCTTCAGGAAACGGAAAAGGGAAGCAAGGAGGAGATTGAAAGGGTGCTTTTTAGCGAGCAATTTCTTATCCGGAGGCCATTGCTGGAGGCTATTGTCCGCTCTGATCTGACAGCACCAGTGCTTCTCATAGACGAAATTGATCGCTCTGATGAAGAATTTGAGGCGTTCCTCTTGGAGGTGCTATCGGATTTTCAGATAACCATACCGGAGGTAGGTACCATCCGAGCTAAACACACGCCCCATGTAATAGTCACTTCCAATCGTACCCGGGATGTGCATGATGCATTGAAACGCCGCTGTCTCTATCACTGGATCGATTATCCTTCTTTTGAAAAAGAATATAAGATAATTATGGCCAAGCTTCCAGGTATTGATGGTAGCTTTGCGGAACAGGTTGCTCGCTTCATGCAGCGGCTTAGGCAGGAGGATTTGCTTAAAAGGCCTGGGGTATCTGAGACGCTGGACTGGGCAAGGGCATTGGTGGAAATGCACCGAGACTACCTTGACGAGGCCGTTGTAATGGAGACTCTTGGATGCATATTAAAATATCAGGAAGATATCCAAAAGTTCAAAGAGGAGATCTGGGGAAACGATGAAAAGAGGGCTGCCTACTTCTTATAACCAGGATACCAAAGGCAGTGCCTTTGTGCCGGGATTGGCCGCACGAGTAATCGGCTTTGGCTATTTTCTAAAACAGCGGGGATTTCGGGTTTATCAAAGTAGCATACAGGATGCCCTCAGAAGCCTCGAAAGGGTGGATATTTATAGGAAGGATGAGTTTTTTGATGCTCTCAGGGCCAACCTGGTGTCAAGTGACCTGGAATGGACCCAATTTAGCGGCCTTTTTGATCAATATTGGACCGTGCCAGCAGAAGGTGACAAAGGAGCGGCTGAGCCCGGGGGAAAAGACCAAGAAGAGGGAAAAGAAAAAAAGGTAAGTCCTAAAAATCTGATTGAAATTGAGCAGGAACCTGGTGAAAAGGGTGATAAAGGGGTTGAGCAAGGCTGGATGAGGAAAATAGGTTATAGCCCTGTGTCAGGAGTTGAGAAGGCTGATGTTGGAAAATTTGAAAAAGAGGACATCGCCGTTGCCCAGCTTGCCTTGAAGAGAATAATGGGAAGTTTTAAGACCGCCAAGACAAGGCGGTTGCATAAAGTGCACCAAAAAAGGAGCCTTATGGATTTCCCCAAGGTGGCCAGAAAAAGCCTTAAGTACGGTGGAATACCCATGGAGCTTTTTTACAAAGAAAAAAAGAAACGGTTGAAGCGACTCGTGATACTTGCTGATGTAAGCGGGTCCATGGAAAGATATGCAAGGTTTGTGATTCCTTTTTTATTGGGACTCAGGGGTATTGGGCCAAAGGCAGAGGTGTTTGTGTTTTCTACAAGTCTTGCGCATGTTACACCGCTGGTCAGGCATCTCGATGTGGAAAAGGCGCTAAAGGAGATGGTAAGGAAAGTTCCTGAATGGTCGGGGGGAACCAGGATAGGGTATTCGCTTCATCAGTTCAATCAGGGACATGGGGCGACACTGATAGACAGAAGGGCAGTGGTGATCATACTTAGCGATGGATGGGACCTTGGTGCTAAGGAGCTTCTAAGGAGGGAGATGGCACAGCTTAATTCAAAGGCCCATTGTACCATCTGGCTGAATCCACTGGCAGGAGATCCCGCATTTGAGCCCATATGTCGGGGAATGCAAGCAGCCCTGCCCTATATAGATTACCTGCTCCCAGCGAACAGCCTGGAAAGTCTCAAGAGGGTGGGCTATGTGCTTTCTAGAGTAATGATTCATTGATTTACTTCATGGATTACGGTGAAGCCATCGGGTACCGTAAATTTGAAGCTTTCCTTGGTGAGTCTTTTGGCCGGCACGATCTTATCAAAATAGAATCGGGTGGTGGTACCAATGGGATTGATGATGTCCAGCACCTGAAGGTCAAATTCCCTCGAGACCTGCACCTTGATCCTATCGATATTTTCCCAAGGTGGTGAGGGGACCATTTCTAGCAGCAGGCGGCTCGGATCTTTCTCTTCCACTAAGGTGATATTGAACCGGTTCTTCAACCTTGAAGGTGCTTCCCAGAGATCTGCTATGATGCGTAGTTCTTGCCCGAACTGTTCAGAGGAATACTGGTACACCTTTTTTTCCTCGGGTATGATCCACCACAGTAGATTTCCGTCAGTAACAAGGGCCTCTTCCCTTGGGCTCTTCTGCTCTACTTTCAATAGATCAGGGCGGAGCACGTATATTTTGCCGGAGGCAAGATCTCCCTTTACCTTATTGCCCAGCATTGACATTGTCCTTGTCTTTACTTCTCGCCGGTAATCTATGACCAAGCCATTATCAGCCTTGTAATGATTGTGAATTCCTTCAAGAACCTGGTTCAGATCCTGAGCATAACCGGGCCGTAAGCCCCGAGCACAACCAAGGCAGAATATCAGCAAGAAGATGATCTTATATGTCTTTTCTCCCATACACTTCCCTTGGTCTAACCCCGTCAGATGGTCCTACTATTCCTTCTCTTTCCATGAGTTCTATCATGCGGGCTGCACGGTTGTAGCCCACCCGCAGCTTTCGTTGCAACATTGAAATGGATGCCTGCCCCGTGTTTAGCACAATTTCGACTGCCTCGTCATATTTTTCATCCCTTTCTATCCCCAGTTCTTCGGCCTCTTCCTCGGCCTCCATCTTGGACATTATACTAGCTTCGTAATCAGGCTTTTTCTGGGACCTCAAGAAATCAGTTATCCGGTTTATCTCATCCTCAGACACAAAGGCCCCATGAATTCTCATAATCCGGGCCACACCAGGAGGTAAAAAAAGCATATCTCCCTGTCCCAGAAGGTTTTCGGCCCCGATTGTGTCAAGAATAGTTCTGGAATCTACTTTGGAGGTCACTTGAAACGAGATGCGTGCTGGAAAATTGGCCTTTATTATTCCTGTGATCACGTCCACAGAGGGCCTCTGGGTAGCAATGATTAGGTGAATACCAGCGGCCCTTGCCATCTGGGCGAGTCTGGTGATGGCCTCCTCCACGTCTCTTGACGACGCCATCATGAGATCAGCCAGCTCATCTATGACCAAGACAATGTACGGTAGTAGTCGGTTTTGCTGACCAGTATCATTTTCCAGTTTGGGCAGTTTTCCCTTGATAACTGCCTTATTATAGGTCTCGATATTTCGAAATCCTCGGTCCGAGAGCACCATGTAACGCCGCTCCATTTCTTCTACGGCCCAACGCAGGATTTTCGTGGCCTCCTTGGCAGATGTGACCACCGGGTACATAAGATGGGGGATGTCATGATAGACTGAAAGCTCTATTCGTTTGGGGTCTATCATTAAAAACTTTACTGTGTCAGGATCCACCTTAAATAGGAGGCTATTTATCATGGCATTTATGGAAACGCTTTTGCCTGACCCTGTGGCGCCTGCCACCAGCAGATGGGGCATTTTGGTGAGGTCAGCGATCACGGGGGAACCGGTTATGTCCTTTCCTAGCCCTATGGGCAGCCTGTAACGAGTATTCTTGAATTCGGGCCTGGAAAGCACTTCTTTTAAATAGACCATCTGCCTCTTATTATTGGGAATCTCTATTCCTATAGCGGCCTTGCCAGGGATTGGGGCCACTATCCTGATACTGGGTGCCCTGAGGGCCAGGGCCAGATCATCTGAGAGCCCAGCCACCTTGCTTATCTTTATACCTGGCGCAGGCTTGAACTCGTACATGGTGATCACCGGACCGGGCATAATCTCAGACACTTCGCCCTCCACCCCAAAATCAGCCAGCTTTTTTTCCAATAGCCTTGCATTCATTTCAAGGCTTTCTTGGTGGATTTCAGCTTCAGGTTCCTCTGGGGTGTCATCCAGGAGATCAAACGGGGGCAGAGAGAATCCGTTTCCTTTTTTCATGAATGGAAAGGGTACCTGCTCGGGCTCTTTCTTAGGTTGAGGTGGCAGAGGTACAACTCTGACTTTTGGTTTGGACCTTATTTTTTTCTTCGCCTCTTTTGTTTTTCTTGCCCTTTCCCTTTTTGCCTTTCTTTTGTCAGCCAAGAGAGTCAGCCATTTTGTGCCCAACAGTGCCCACCCCCAGATAGTTGAAAAGATCCATTTCAGGGAGAGGTGAGTTATGTACATTAAGGAAATCAAGAATATGGCCCCGAGGAGAAGGTATGTGCCAAAGCTATTCAGGAGTTGCTTAAGGAAGTGGGAAATATAAAGTCCCACTAATCCGCCGGCGAGCATTTCTCCACCTCGCAGGGCAATGGGCTTGCCCAACCTTAGCCCCAGCAGACCTGCCGTGGTTAATATCAGTGAGGCGAGGCATACTGAAGAGGCCAGAACAGAGTCGAATTCTTCTCCTCGAAATGAGATGACTGCCCAGCCTATGCAGATAAGGATGAGCCAAAAAGAAGAAAATCCCAATGTAAGAAAAAGTGCTCCGGAAAGATGAGCACCTATTGTTCCAAACAGATTCTGGAAATGGCCTAGTGGGCCACTCACATTCCAAATTAACGGGTCAGAAGGATGGAAGGAAAGCAGGCTTCCCCCGATGAAGATTGAAAGGAGTATGGCAACTATCCCGTGGATCTCGTGCCGGATAGGGTGCTTATCGTCCTTTTTTTCTTTTCTCTTTGCCAAGGTTTTATACCTTTAATTAAGGCTTAAGGCTGAAGGCGTAAGGCTTAAGGCCAAATTACGCCTTACGCCTTCTTTACACATGCACAATCAACGGAAGAATAACAGGTCTCCTCTCGATCACCTTGTGAAAAAATTTCGCGAGACGCCTCTTTATTTCCTCTTTTACGACAGATTCATCCTTGTAAAGCTCTTCTCGCTCGTCGTCAAGTACTTCCAACACCACGTATTTGGCATCTTCAATGATATACCTGGCTTCTTCTTCAAATACAAATCCACGGGAGATTACGTCAGGGCCGTAAACGATATCACCGGTTTGTTGGTTAAGAACCAGCAGCACTATGAATACACCGTTTTCACTCAACCGCCTCCTTTCCTTTAGTACCGAATCTCCAATGTCACCCAGGCCCTTGCCATCCACCAGGACTCTCCCAGTGGGAACCCTTCCAGCAAAGGAGGCTTTTTGTTTTTCAAAGCATATCACAGAGCCGTTTGTGGCCAGAAGGAGATTGTCCTGTGGGATCCCCATTTCGGCTGCCAGTTGAATATGCCTTATAAGGTGGCGTATTTCCCCGTGTATGGGAACAAAAAATTTTGGTTTGACTAGCCCTAAAAGCAACTTGAGTTCCTCGCGCTTGGCATGCCCTGAGGTGTGTATCTCTGATATCTTTTCATAGGCCACATCGGCGCCTTGTTCATAGAGTTTGTTGATTATAGCGGTTATGGCTCTTTCATTCCCTGGGATAAAGCGTGAAGACAGGATTACAGTGTCACCCTGTCTTATTTTGATATTCCTGTGTGCACCCTGAACCATTCGCGCTAGGGCAGACATTGGTTCGCCCTGGCTACCGGTAGTTATTATCGCAAGTTTGTCATCTGGAAACTGATCGATCTGCTTTTCCCCTATTTCTTGATCCTCAGGAAAATGCAAGAATCCTTCTTTTCTTGCTATCTGGACGTTGGTAAGCATGCTCTTGCCGCTAAACATTACCTTGCGCCCGTATTTCATGGCCAGGTTTATTACCTGTTGGATTCTCGTAATGTTGGACGCAAACACCGCAACGATAATCCTTCCCCTCGAAGCCTGGAAGAAGTCCTCAAGGGATTTTTTGACATCCTGCTCGCTAAGGGTAAACCCTTCCTTCTCGGCATTTGTAGAATCTGAGAGGAGGGCAAGGACCCCCTTTGAGCCATAGGCGGCAAATCGAGCGAGATCTGTAGCTTGGCCATCAACAGGCGTGGGGTCGATTTTGAAGTCCCCGGAGTGTACAATGATTCCTTCAGGTGTGCTAATGGCCAATCCCACACCATCAACAATGCTGTGATTTACGCTGATAAATTCCACTTGGAAGTCATCGATGGACAGTATTTCGCCAGGACTTATGGCGGTAAGCTTGGCTATGCTCAGTAGCTTATGTTCGCGAAGTTTTTCTTTTAGCAGCTCAAGGGTGAATCTGGTGCCATAAACCGGAAGATTGAATTCTCTCAGAAGGAAGGGCATGGCGCCAATGTGGTCCTCATGGCCGTGTGTGAGAATAATTGCGCATAGCTTGTCATGGTTTTCCCTTAAATATTGGAAATCAGGGATAACCAGGTCAACGCCAGGCATAAAATCTTCGGGAAACATAAGGCCGGCATCCACTATGAGGATTGAGTCGCGGTATTCAAATACCATGATATTGAGGCCGATTTCACCGAGACCTCCCAGGGGTATAAATTTGAGCATAGGTCTTTCTTTTTCCTTTCAGATTTAAGTGAGTGCTAATATCAACTTTGAGTAATTTCTAGAACTTACAAAAGCTTAGCGCTTTATTAACCCAGAGTCAACTGCCTAAATCCACTCCACCGGCATCTAGGGGAGCAGCGGGCAGGGAAGGGGATTGAGGGGAGGGGGAAATAACCTTCAAATCATGGATTGATAATCATTGACAATTTATTTCCCTGAGAATAAATATGCTGCTGACATTAGACAAGGAGAGGCATGCATGAAACTACACGAGTATCAGGCCAAGGAACTATTTCAAAAAGCAGGCATACCCGTTCCCAAGGGAAGACTTCTGACCTCCCGGGATAAGCTTGGATCGGTTCTGGAGGAAATCCCGGGACCACCATGGGTAATAAAGGCCCAGGTTCATGCCGGAGGAAGAGGAAAGGGGGGAGGAGTGAGGTTGGTTAAGGGCCAGGGCGAGGCAGCAGAAGCCGTAGCCGAGCTCCTCGAAAAGCCCCTTGTAACTCCGCAGACCACGGCAGAAGGGGTAATTGTGCATCAACTGCTTGTAGAAGAAGGGGTTGATATTGATAGGGAGTTTTACCTGGGAATGACGGTTGATAGGAAACTTGCCTGTCCTACCATGATATTCAGCCCATCAGGGGGCATGGAGATTGAAGAGGTGGCAAAGCAATCACCTGATCTGATCTTCAAGGAGCC
>Ga0190334_1000209_pt1 | contig 31070 bp, 33 predicted proteins | sample 48720478_MG_FD_161270 | JGI IMG/M metagenome (GOLD analysis project Ga0190334, IMG submission 161270) | Hydrothermal vent sediment bacterial communities from Southern Trench, Guaymas Basin, Mexico - 4872-04-7-8_MG | ecosystem: Environmental > Aquatic > Marine > Hydrothermal vents > Sediment ... | reverse complement strand
ATCGAAAGAACTTACAATGTAAAGTCCGTATGAAATTTTATGAAGAGCCTTTGTATCCATTTTCTCAGTGATTACAAGTCTTCTAAAAGTCCTGAAAACGTGTCGTGGTGTTCCTCTTCATCTTCCAGGATTTTTCTGAAAAGCCTTGCAGTTGTGAAGTCTTCCTCTTCCTGGGCTTTGTGGATGATCTTTCTGTAAAGCTGAATTGCATTTTCCTCGTCCTTTACATCCTGTTCAAGCATTTCCTTGAGGGAATCTCCAACAAAAATTGGTGCTGGTTTGGTCGTAGGTTTTCCACCAAAATAAGCAAGCCTTTCAGCAATAGCTTCTGCATGTTTCATTTCCTCTATGGCTATCTTTTCGAATTCTTCCTTCACTGCAAATCCCTTAACTCCCTTCCAGAGAACATGTTGCCACATGTACTGAATGGAGACCTGGATTTCCCTTGCAATAGCCTCATTTAACAAATCCATTAATTCTTTTGATGCCATTTTTACCTCCTTATTTTATTTATTCAGGCCCCTATATGAACCATAGGATTGAATTCTTCCCATTCTTCAAATCTCTCTATATTTTCACGTTCCAGTTTCAGGAGCTGGTAGTGTCCCATTTCCATGGAGGAGAAGAACAGTAACGTTTTTCTGACCTCCCGGTCCTCAGGAAATTTTTCCGCAAGTGCTTTGTAAAATTCGTGGGCTGCCAGCTCTGCTTTCATTGATTGATCGAGAATTTCACTTAGGGGTACGTCCTCTGTTTCAAATTTTACTTCAGGAAGAGGTACAGGAGTTCTGTCAGGTAATTTTATCTCACGATCAGGAAAATTTCCTTTATAAATATGTTCTATAAATTCTCTGTGTTTTTCTTCTTCTCCTGCGAGAAATTCGAATCTATCCTTAAGGAGGGCATTGGAAACTGCCATGGAAATTTTTTTATAAATGTTCCTGCTCTCTATCTCAGATTTCAGCGCGGTAAGTAGAAGCTCTTCCAGGGTAAAAGATTCAAGTTGCATCTTTCCCTCCTCAGAGTTTGAGGTCTGCAGAATTAGTCCACAAACCGTGTATATTGCAATAAGACAGGGCGTACAAAGTGCCTGATTTTTCTGTTTTAAAGTTTATAGTAACCCATGGTTCAGTATAAACTCCACCTGTGTTAGGTCCCTGAGCAGACGCTCCATGGGCAGTAAATTCATATTTACCTAAAAGGTAGGGAAACTTTTCGCCTTCAGGAAGGAAGTACACTTCGATCCAGCTTATATGATGTTCTGTAGTGTTGGGATGCGGAATTTCCTTGCCAACCCCCACTTCTACCGTTATCTTTTCTTCCTTGTTCTTAATTTCAATGGAAGGGACATGTTTTTCTCCTTTCCAATCTCCAGACTGGAGCAATTCCTTAAAATCTTTCATCTTTTCCTCCTTCTATTAAAATTTTAGAAATTTTTCCTTTGGAAGCCCACACACAGGACATTTGTCAGGCGGATTTTCGCCAACGAACGTATATCCGCAGACAGGACAGATATAAATGTCCGAGATATCCATATCCTTTCCGTGCTCAACCTCTTCTCTTGCACTCCGGTACAGATCCATATGGATTTTTTCAGCTTCTATAGCATAGTGAATAGAGCGTTCGGCGGCCTTTTCCCCCTGGAGTTTCGCTATGGCATCGTATGAAGGGTACATTTCTTCTACTTCGAATTTTTCTCCTTCTATTCCAGTCAATAAATTTTCCTTGGTGTCCTTGATGTACCCCAGGTTCCTGGCATGGTTTTTTGCGTGCACAAGTTCGGCGTAGGCAATTGCCCTGAAGAGCTTTGCAATATTCTTAAAACCTTCTTTTTCAGCGATCTCGCTGAAAATCATATACTTCATGTGTGCCATTGATTCCCCTGCAAAGGCTTCCTGCAGGGCTTTTTCAGTCATTTTTTTCATTTGACCCCCCTTTTTTAAAGGGAAAGGGGAATTACCCCTTTCCCTATTAATTACAATTAATATTTTAACTTTTTATAGCAGAACCACCAATCAAAGCACTTATGCAATCCCTTTTTCTGGTCCTCAAGTCTTTTCATCTTTTCCTGGCCAAAGACAGCCATAGATATAAGGGCGATTACAGCGAAAAATATGACTAAATTTTTAAGCTTCACGCTTCACTTCCTTAAAAAAGTGGGGCGGGAGCCCCGCCCCTGAAATGCGTCTTTTATGTTCAGACTTTCCTGTGGCAGAACCACCAGTCAAAACAGTCGTACTTTTTAGTCCTTTCCTCTGCGTCCTTTTCTGTCATGGCAGGTGGTATTATTACTTCGTCTCCTACGAGCTCGTTATTGGGCCAGTTGGCAGGTATTGCTACACCATGTTTTTCAGAAACCTGAAATCCTCTTATCATTCTAAGGATTTCATCCATATTTCTTCCGAGTTCCTGAGGATAGTAGAGGATTGCCCTTATGAATCCCTTGGGGTCTACGATGAAAACTGCCCTTACGGTGTTAGTGCCCTTCCCTGGATGGATAAGGCCCAATTTGCCGGATACCTGGCCGGTATCGTCTGCTATCACAGGAAATTTGATCTCAATCTTCAGATTTTCCTTTATCCACTGGACCCATTTAATGTGGGAAAATACCTGGTCTATACTGAGACCTATAAGCTCGGTATTGAGTTTCTTGAACTCGTCATAACGTTTCTGAAAAGCCACGAATTCAGTTGTGCACACGGGCGTAAAGTCAGCTGGGTGGCTGAACAGGATAAACCATTTCCCTGCATAGTAATCGGGAAGTTTAATTTTCCCATGAGTTGTTATTACCTCTAATTCCGGAAATTTTTCTCCAAGTAAAGGGAATCTTCCTTCCATTTCTTGCCTCCTTTATTTCTTGTTTTATTTATACCAATTCAAGTTCTTTGTGTTTATTTAGAATTTCTTCAGCCAGATTATCAAGCTTCTTAAAGTCTTCTTCCCTGGGAAGACCTTTTATTAGAACAGGATTAAGCAACTCCACCTTCAGGGTGGAAAGCTGTGCTTTTATGTGGTCCACTGCTTTGCCTCCCCAGCCGTAAGAACCTATAATTCCCACATACTTCAATTTTGGCCTTAATGCGTTTGTAAGATACGCTGCGTATATAGCCGCAGGGTGAGTTCCTGCAAGAACTGTAGGAGCACCGAGTACCATAGTTGGTGCATCTACAAGAGCAATTGCAAATTTACCTATGTCTGTTACGGTAATATTAAAGAGTGAAGCTTCGATTCCTCTTTTCACTAATGCATCAGCAAGGTATTCAGCCATTTGTTTGGTGCTGTGGTGCATTGAAATATACGGAATTAAAACTATATTTTTTAAGGAATCAGATACCCATTCCCTATGAGCCTTGATTATGAAATCAGGATTTTTCCATAAAGGGCCATGGCTGGGTGCGATAATTTCCGGGGTCAATTTTTCAATCCAATCCAGATATTTTCTTATCTGGAGACGGAAAGGCATCATTATTTCTGCGTAATATCTTTTGGCATCTTCCAGAACCTTTGCGTCCTCATTCGCATAAAGTCTTGACGTTGCAAAATGAGAACCGAATAAATCGCATGAAAAGAGGATTTTATCCTCTTTTAGAAAGGTAACCATTGTTTCAGGCCAGTGCACCCAGGGTGTTAATATAAATTCAAGAGTTTTATCTCCCAGTGATAACTCCTGCCTATCTTCTATTACTATGAATTTATCCTCAGGAATATGAAGAAGGTCCATGAGCATTGATTTGCACTTTGCATTTGTGACAACTTTAGCCATTGGATAAAGTTCTAAAACATCCGGAATACTTCCAGAATGGTCTTGTTCGGCATGATTTGCAATAATGTAGTCAATCCTTTTTATCCCTAAATTGTTTAGATTGTTTATGAGTTCGTGGGTTTTTGCGGGATCTACGGTGTCTATAAGTACGGTTTTTTCATTACCGAGGATTAAATAAGAATTATAACTTGTACCATCTGGCAAGGGGACAAGTTCGTCGAAAAGCCTCCTTTCCCAGTCAATAGCTCCAACCGAAAAAATTTTCTCTTTGATTTTCCTTAATGGCATTTTTACCTCCTTCTTTTTTGAGAATTATAGAATTAACTTTAATGTAATTCAATAATGTAATTCAATTACAAATTAAAATTGTTATTAGCCAAAATTTATTATAATCAAAATACAAGTTTTTGTCAATAGTTTATTCTTGTGCTATAATTTAAAAGTTATGAATAGAATGTCTTTGAAAGATATAGTTAATGAACTAAAACGCAGAGGTTATGTGCTTTCTATGCCAAGAATTGCAATCCTTAGATATGTCCTGACGCATAGAACTCACCATACGGCTGAAGGAATTTATAAGGCGCTAAAAGAAGAATACCCAAACCTGTCAATTGCAACTGTTTACAATACTTTAAAACTACTCTCTAAAGAGGGATTCGTGAATCAGCTGATGATAAGTGACTCGAAGGTCATTTATGATTCCAATACTGATAATCACGCACATTTCATGTGCAAGGCCTGTGGAAAAATAGAAGATGTAAAGATTGATCTTCCCTTTCAGGTGCCTAAAACTGTAAACGGGAATCAAGTAGAAGAAGTTCATGTTTACCTTTACGGAATATGCAAAGATTGTCTGCAAAAAAAGAATTGATTTTTTATTTACCTCTGTAATTTCCTCTTGAAAATAGGAAGACAGGATAAACTTAAAGGGGGCGGTCTGCCCCCTTTTTATTTTTTGTTTATCTCCCCTGGGGCATCCTCATCTGAGGAGCTTCTGTTTTTTTGAACCCTTCCGGAGGAGCGAAAATTCCTGCAGGAATCTTCATTTCCTTATAAGAAACAAGAATTGTTTCGGTAGTTGAACTCTGTCCCATTACTGAAGTTACGGTCTTCGCATAAATCGGATAACCGAGCTTTGCCAGATTTGCTGAATGGGCTTTCATAGCCTCTGCAAGGTCTTTTGGAAAGAGTATCTCTACTGCCTTCATATAAGCGGAAAAATCAAGTTTTATGTCCTTTGTAAAACATTCTTCTGTCTTCTGAAGGTTCCCCATTGAAATATTTACCATAACACATTTATGTCCGTTGATTACTTTGGTTTGATTTGTAACCTCCACTTTGGGAGTAATGTCCATTCCCATCTGTTTCATCATCTGAAAAGCCATATTCATCATCTGATTCATCTGTTGAAAATTCATTTCAAAATAAGTTTTTTTAGAAGTATCCGCTAAAATTGCCTTCTGATTTTTGAAGTCTACGATAATGATAGCTTTTCCTGTATCAACTCTTGTATAAGGACCTTCTATCCATGTTTTCTGAAGAGATTCTCTTGTCTGTCCCCTTTGGGAAGTTGTTACCTTTTGCTCAATATAGTAACCCGCAAAGGCGAAGTTAAGCATTAAAGCAAAAGTCCCCAAGATTAAAAACCATTTTTTCATTTTTTCCCTCCTGAAACTTTTTGATTAAAGGAAGTATAACAGAAAGGAAAAAAACTTCTCAATCTCGAATTCCATCTTACTTTATTTTTTTTAGCCAATAAAGTAACATTTTGCTTGGAAATATTTGAAATATAAGAGAAGGGTAAAGGAGGTTAATTTGAGAAGAATCGGGATTTATCTTTTTATAGTTTCTTTTTTGGTTGCAGGGGCAAATTACAGGGTGAAGAATTCTGAAAATTACGTGAGGTTTAACGCAGATGGTAGCTTTATTGCAGAGGAGATAACGGAAATAGAGGTCCTAACTGAAAAGGGAGCAAAGGAACTTACTAATAGACATATCCCCTATCACAAAAGATATGGTAGTGTGAAGGTTCTGAAGGCAGAAATAAGGGAAAAGGACGGCAAGGTTAGAGAAGTCACCAGGGAGTATATAAAGGACCAGACTTCTACTGCTCTTCAACAAATGAATATATACGAGGAAAATTTCAGGGAGATTCTTTTGACTTATCCCGGACTGAAACCCGGAGATACCATCTATTCACATATTCTTATGGAATATAAACCCCTTATAAAAGGGCATTTTAACAACGAATTTCTTCTTCAAGATTTTGAGCCCATAGACAGGATAGTTCTAAAAATAGAGGGACCAGCGGAAAAAAAACTCAATTATGTTGTGAGAAACGGGAGGCTATCCTTTCATACTGAAAGAAAGGGAAAAAATATAATTTATGTTTGGGAAGGAAAAAACATTCCTGCATTAGAGCATGAAGTAGGCGCCCCATCTCCCCTGGATTACGGATTAAAGCTCATTGTATCCACATTCAAGTCCTGGAAGGAGCTTTCAAATTACGGTGCCTTGCTTAATAGAGGAAAAGTGGATTCCAATCCTGAGATGAGGAAGAAAGTTGAAGAATTGATAAAGGGAGCGAAAACTGAGAGGGAGAAGATCCAAAGAATTTTTCATTTTGTAGAAAGTAAGGTCAGGTATATGGGTTCATCTATGGATGTCGGAGCATTTGTTGAGCCTCACAAGGCCAGCTACACTTTTGCCAAAAAGTTTGGGGTCTGCAGGGATAAGTCCATTCTTATGATTGCTATGTTGAAATTAGCTGGCGTAAATGCAGAAGATGTGGTTATAAACATATCCAGAAAAACAGACCCTGAAATTCCATCCCTATTTTTCGAACATGCAATAGTAGCGGTTAAACTCTCATCTGGTGAGACGGTTTACATGGACCCAACCCTGGAATTAAGTTCAGAATTTGGAGAAACTTATGTGGGAGATAGAAATGTGCTTCATCTGGTAGAGGGTGGAAAGGATCTGGTAAAAGTCCCTCATGTTCCAGCTGAAAGAAGCCTGCTTAAGATTAAAGCAAAGTCAAGAATAACGGATAAAGGAGAGCTTGAATCAGATGTTCTCCTTCAGGGAGAGGGATTCAATGATTATATCCTGAGAACCATAGCATCCAGAGCTCCTGGTCTGGCTCTTTTACTTTTTTATCAAAGACTTGCCTCTTCTCTTGCCCCAGGGGCTAAAATTGTTAATCCTCTTGCCGGTGACCCCTTTGACTTGGCAAAAAAATACAAAGTTAGTTTCAGAGTAACGGCTAAAAATTACACTACAAGAGCAGGAAAATATCTTCTTTTTAAAATTCCAATGTCAAAAGATTCCTTTGACATTTATGTGAGTTATGTCCTGAAGACAGTGATTCCTCTGGAGAAGAGAAAGTACCCTCTTTCTCTGTTTTCCACGGCCGGTTCAATGGTTCAGGAAGAAATCTCCATTCCTGAAGGATATAAAGTTTTCAGTCTCCCTCGAAATGTTGAAGTGAGGAAAGGTCCATTCTATTTCAGGGGCGAAGTGCTTGAAGAGAAAAACAGGATATTTTTTAAGAGAACCCTTCTTGTGGATTCGTCCTATGTTGCACCTCATGAGTACCAACTTTTGAAGGAAGTTTTGGGGGAGATGGAAAGATTTAGAAAACAGATGATAATACTGGAGGAAAAATGAGAAAAATAGCATTTTTAGTCATATTGACTTCTTTTTTAATTTCAGCGAATCCGGAAAAAGTTTTTAAGGATTTTAAGGGAAACTATCCAGATGCAGCTGCGGTTTATTTGTTCCAGAACGAAAGTTTCGCCTGGAATGGCAAATTGGTCTTTGAAGGTGAGACCCTTATAAAAATTTTGAATAAAACAGGAGTCAACAGATATTCTGATTTAAGATTGCGGAAAGGCAAGGAAAAAGTTCTTGAAGTTCTTGGTGCTTACACTCTAAAAAAGGACCTTAAAAGGATAAATGTTGGCAGCGACTCAATAAATAAAGTTACACCTCCCTTCCTTTCAGATGTCCCCTTTTATGCGGAGGGAATAGAAGATGTGATTTATTCCTATCCTTCTGTTGAACCAGGCGACGGTTTATATATAAGGTATAGAAAAATTGGGGGAGAAAGTTTCTCTTCTGTTGAGTACCCGATGACATTTGACCCAAAAGAAAGCTTTGTGGTGAAGGTTTTGCCGCCAAAGGGTAAAGAGTTGAAATACAGATACAGGAATCTTGAGTTAAAGAGGAATGGAGATGCTTTCATCTGGAGTGGAAAAATACCTATGCTTTATCCTGAAGAATTCACACCACCGATAAGAATGATTTCTCCTTTTGTTATTTTCTCTGCGAGTAAAGATTGGAACGAGGAAACCGAGCATTTACGGAATTCTTTTTACAAAATGTTGAGCAGAGGAAAATTTGAATATAAAGGCGAAAAATCCCTGGAGGCTATTTATAAATTCATTACGGTGGGTTTGAGAACCGTTCGACTCCCTCTTTGGTATGGTGGTATGGATTTTACCCCGCTGGGAAAGATTGAAGAGAACGGATTTGCAGACCAGAGGGACAAAGCCCTTGTTGGCGTTTATATACTCAGAAAAATGGGATATGAAGCTTATCCTGTGCTTGTAAGAAATTATGTTTCTCCAGTAAAGGAAGTTCCCACTCTCAGCCAGTTTGATGCCTTTGTGATTATGTTTAGAAAAGATGGAGAGTGGATTTTTATGGATCCGGTTGATGAGTATAGCACCATAGGTAATTTGCTATATTCAGGAGAAGGTCTTGTGCTTAAGAAGAAAGGGGTTTCATGGGTAAAAGTGGGAAGTGTAGAGGAGAATTCAGCTGATTTTCTCGCAAAAATATCCCTGAGGAAAAACGGTGATTTTATCGGGGAATTATTTACCACAGGCAAAGGATTTTGTGATAGGGAGATTAAACAAAAGCTCAGATACATGAAGGATGACGAAAAAGACAAGCTATTTTCTACAGCTGCTGATAATTTCCTTGCGGGCTCAACAAGTATTTCATGGGATATAAAGGGGATAAATAGTTTCACTGAGGAGGCAAAAATAACCCAGAAATTGGCCGGTAAAGAGCTCGGTATTATTCAGAGAGGAACTGATGGGGGAGAAGTTATGATAATCAAAATCCCTGGGAATCCGTACAGTTTTACAGCTTTTCCTTTCAAAACTTCTCTTCCTCAGAGAAGATATCCTCTTTATATAGGAAATTCGGTAAAATACACAGCTGTTTTTGAGATTGAAATCCCCTCAGGGTGGATACCAATTTTTGTGCCTGAACAGACCATAAGAGAGTCCAAAAAATGGAAATTTTCCGTAACAACTGAAGTTAAAGATGGTATTTTGAAAGTTGAATATACAGCTGAACTCAAAGATAAATTAATTACAGTTGAGGAATATCCTGCCTTCAGCAGGGATGAGGAAATTCTATTTCTTCCATCTTCAAAGCTGGTAATACTAAAGAGAAAAAATCCTTGACAAGGATTTTCAAATATGGGATAAATAAATGGGTTTCATTAAATAAACAATAAAGGAAGGGTTGAAGATGCTGAAACTCAGGATGAAAAGAGGGGTTCATCCCCCGGAAGGAAAAATATCAGCTTCCAGAGAAATTCAGGAATTTCCCTTACCTAAACAGGTAATCATACCTTTCAGTCAGCACACTGGAAAACCTGCAACTCCCCTGGTAAAGAAAAGGCAGGATGTAAAAACAGGTGAAAAGATAGGAGAAGCTGCAGGATTTATTTCTGCCCCCGTTCATTCCAGTGTCACAGGCAAGGTAAAGGCCCTTGAAACGGTTCTGCTTCCCAATGGAACTTCCACGCTTGCGGCCTTCATCGAAGTTACAGGTGAAGATGAATTTGCCGAACCCACGTGGCCTATGAAGGAAATATCTCAGCTGACACCGGATGACGTGAGGACCATAGCCAGAGAAGCTGGAATAGTTGGTCTTGGAGGTGCAGTATTCCCAACAGCAGTAAAAATCTCCCCTCCTAAAGAATATCCTATAGACTCTGTAATAGTTAATGGAGCAGAATGCGAACCCTATCTTACATCCGACCATAGGCTCATGGTGGAACATGCTCAGGAAATTCTTACCGCTGCAGAACTGCTAAAAAACACTGTGGGTGCTTCCAGAGGTTACATTGCTATCGAAGACAACAAACCCGATGCCATAGAGTCGTTTGAAAAGTTGGTTAACGGTGTAAAGGGATGGGAAGTAGTCTCTCTCAAAACCCGTTATCCCCAGGGAGCAGAAAAAAGTCTGATTAAAGTGATTCTTGGGCGAGAAGTTCCCATGGGTGGTCTTCCTTTCCATGTTGGGGCACTTGTTCAGAATGTGGGGACTCTGTATGCCTTATACGAGGCAGCAGTAAAGGGAATTCCTTTAATAAAAAGGGTGGTTACTGTTACTGGAGATGGTGTAACTCAGCCATCCAATTTCTTGGTAAGAATAGGAACAAATATGAGGGAAGTCCTTGAAGCTGCAGGAGCAGACCTTGAAAATGCGGAAAAGCTTATAGTCGGTGGACCCATGATGGGTATTTCTGTTAAAACTCCTGAAATCCCTGTTCTAAAATCCACATCTGGAATTATTGTTATGCGGAAAGTATATAAAGGTAAGGTGTATCCCTGCCTTTATTGTGGGAGATGTGTCTATGCTTGTCCGCTTAGTATAACAACAACAAGACTTGTTAAATACATACAGGCGGAAATGTGGGACCAGGCCAAAGCATTTGGCCTGTTTAACTGTATGGAATGTGGGGTTTGCAGTTATGTTTGTCCCGCTAATATTCCTCTTGTTCACTGGATCAGGTACGGTAAATTTAAGGTCCGTAGTATGGAGGCTAAATAATGAGCCTTATAGTATCTTCATCACCACATATTCACGATAGGGAATCTGTCCCGAAGATAATGCTTCATGTAATTATCGCCCTTATTCCAGCGGCAGCAGCTTCTATTTATTTCTTTGGAATAAGGGCATTATGGGTGATGCTTGTATCCATAGTAACCGCGATTTTAACCGAATATATTTTCCTTCTTCTTAGAAAAAAGGATACAAGCGCTGTGCTTGATGGAAGCGCCTTTGTTACTGGTTTGTTGCTTGCGATGACTCTTCCCCCTTCCATCAATCTCTCTATGGTGGCAATAGGTTCGGCGGTTGCCATAATTATAGGTAAACAGGTATTTGGAGGATTCGGAGGAAATGTTTTCAACCCTGCCCTGGTAGGTAGAGCCTTTTTACAGGCAGCTTTCCCTATTCCAATGACAACATGGGTTGCTAACAAAGCTTCTCATGTAGATGCTGTTTCTGTTGCAACTCCTCTGGGAGGGTTTAAATTTTCCCATATTTTGACGGCTCACAAAGACCTTTTTCTGGGTAACGTGAGCGGTAGCCTTGGGGAAACTTCGGCATTGCTGCTCATTCTCGGAGGACTGTATCTTCTTGCGAGAAGGTACATAGACTGGAGAATTCCGGTTGGTATTTTGACAACAGTTTTTATCTTCGATGGAATTCTTTGGCTGGCAAACTCGAAAAAGTATCCTGACCCAGTGTTTATGCTCCTGGCGGGAGGTCTTATGCTTGGTGCGTGGTTTATGGCAACTGACCCTGTAACCTCTCCGGTTTCTCCAGCAGGAATCTGGATTTATTCAGCAGGAATAGGAATACTTGTTGTCTTAATAAGGCTATTTGGAGGGATGCCGGAAGGGGTTATGTATTCCATCCTTATAATGAATGCATTTGTGCCATTAATGGATAAGTACCTCAGACAAAGAATGTTAGGAGAGAAAAAATGAAAGAAAGTTTGAGGATGATTATAGTTCTAACTTTCTTTGCTGCACTATCAGGTGGAGTGCTTGGATGGTTTAATTCCTTTACCGAAAAAAGAGTTGAGATGAACAAGTTGAAAGAGCTTCAGAATTCTTTAAAAGCAGTGACCGAGATGGACCCGAAGACCGACGCTTACGAAAATATAGTAAAAGAGAAAGATTTTGAGATTTACAAAATAATTTCAGGCACCCAGGTGAAGGCTTATGCAATAGTTGGTGAAGGTAATGGCTATCAAGACAAAATAAGATTGATATTTGGGGTTAAACCAGATTTCTCGGAAATAATCGCTCTGAAGGTCCTGGAAGAAAAGGAAACCCCTGGTCTCGGGGCAAAGATAGAATCTCCCGACTACCTGGCACAATGGAAAGGGAAGGGCGCAAATTCAAAACTGGAGCTTGTTAAAACACCCCCAAAAACTAAATACGAAGTCCAGGCTATATCGGGGGCTACGATTTCTTCTACTACAGTGGTGAATATAGTTAATAAAAGCCTTGAAAGGGCCAGAAGGATAATAAAGGAGAAGGAGGAAGGGAAATGAGCCGTCTCTGGAAAGAGTTCATAAAAGGCTGGTGGAAGGAAAACCCGGTCTTTGTCATGGTTCTTGGAATGTGTCCCACTCTTGCTGTTACAAACAGTGTGCAAAATGCAATAGGAATGATAGGTGCTGTAACCTTTGTTCTAATAGGTTCAAGTTTAATTGTTTCTCTTATAAGAAAAATTGTCCCCAACCAGGTGAGGATAGCGACTTTCATTGTGGTAATAGCTACCTTTGTTACCATGGCAGATAGATATCTTGCTGCGTATTATCCCGAACTAAGTAAGGCACTTGGACCATATGTTCCGCTTATTGTTGTCAACTGCATAATTCTTGGCCGTCAGGAAGCATTTGCGTCTAAAAACGGAGTTATAGCTTCCTTGTTGGATGCTCTCGGAATGAGTATAGGCTTTGGAATAGCTCTCATGTTTATGAGCTCAGTCAGAGAAATTCTCGGTTCAGGGACTTGGCTCGGGATGAAGGTCCTTGGTAGCTGGTATATACCCTGGCAGGTGATGATACTTCCTGCAGGAGCCTTTTTCGTATATGGGTTTCTCTATTGGGGATTCAGAGCCATAGATAAAGCATTTACTAAGGGGTGAGCCATGGAGTTATTAGTAATATTTATATCAGCTTTACTGATAAACAACTTCGTTCTTCACTATTTCCTGGGACTTTGTCCCTTTATCGGTGTTTCCAATAGGCTGGATTCCGCGGCTTCCATGGGTATGGCTGTTACCTTTGTTATGACCATAGCTGCTACGGTTTCCTGGTTAATCTATTACCTTCTTCTGGTTCCCTATCACCTTGAGTTCCTTGAGATTGTTTCATTTATTCTTGTTATAGCCTCCCTCGTTCAGCTTGTGGAAATGTTCATCAGGAAAGTCTCACCTCCTCTATATCAGGCTCTTGGTATTTATCTCCCTCTCATTACCACTAACTGTGCAATTCTCGGAGTTGCTCTTTTAACCGTCTTAAAGGGTTATAACTTTATTGAGACTCTGGTATTCTCACTTGGAGCAGGGCTTGGCTTTTCCCTTGCAATAATAATAATGGCAGGAATAAGGGAAGAACTTGAATTTGCCGATGTCCCCGAATCTTTGAAGGGAGCGGGGATTACCATGATAACAGCAGGAATTTTAGCCCTTGCATTCATGGGGTTTTCAGGACTTATAAAGTGAGGGAAAAATGAGCACACCGGTAATTTCAATACTCATTATGGGCTCAATAGCCGTTGTTTTTTCCATCATCATAGCCATAGCTTATAAAAAATTAAAGGTTGAGGTAGACCCAAGGGTGGAGGAAATTTTTGAAATACTCCCGGGTGCTAATTGTGGAGCGTGCGGATACCCGGGCTGCCAGAATTATGCCGAAGCAGTAGCATCAGGGGCAGCTCCTCCAAACAAATGTACAGTTGGAGGTCCCGAAGTTGCAGAAAAAATTGCTGTTATTATGGGGGTGGAAGCGGGTGAAGTTGAAAAAAAGGTTGCAAAAGTTCTTTGCATAGGAGACAGGGAAAAATCCGTATGGAGTTCAGAGTACGACGGACCTCAAACATGTGCGGCTGCCCATATTGCAGGGGGAGCTGGTAAGGCATGTTCCTATGGTTGCCTTGGATTCGGTGACTGTGTGGAGGCATGTCCCTTTGATGCAATACACATGAACGATAAAGGACTTCCAGTTGTGGATGAAGAAAAATGCACAGGTTGTGGCCTTTGTGCTGAAGCCTGCCCGAGGGATATAATTGTTATTGAATCTATAAATAAAAGGACCTACGTCTTTTGCCGTTCTCACGATACTCCAAAGAGGTCACGGGAAGTTTGTTCTGTTTCATGCATAGCCTGCGGAATATGTGTGAGGCTTTCTCCAGAAGGTCTGGAGATGCAGGATAATCTTGCTGTAGTTATTGACCCTGATAAGGTGTCAGATCAATCCATAGAAAAGTGCCCAACAAAGGTATTGTTTAGAATATGAGTGCAGAGGTTGCAAATATAAAAAAAGCGGGAATAGAAACAGCAGTTGTGGTGAAAATTGAAGGAGAATTTGCACATCTTGTCCCCTCGACTCCAGAAAATTGTGATCGTTGTGCATTGAAGGAACTGTGTATAGGAAATACAGAAGGAAAACTCAAGGCATTAAACCCGGCTAGGGCAAGAGAAGGAGATTTTGTGGAATTTGAAATAAACGTTGGATTGCTAAATAAAAGATTGATAATAATCTCTTTCCTAGGGCTAACTTTACTTTTTGCAGGTGCCCTTATAGGGTATTATTTAAATCCATTTAAAATAAATCCTTCCCTTTCAGGGGGAATTTTTGCTCTGACCTTTACGCTTTTTATAATTCCCATCGTGAAAGGGAAGAGATATTCATCTGAAGATTTGTATCCTGTAATAAAAAGAGTGATAAGGAGGAAGATATGAACAGAAGAGAATTCCTTACCCTTGCGATATCCGCCCTTGGAGCTTCCGCTTTTAAATTAAGGGCGAAGAATAATGATGGAAGTGTAATATTTACCACAGCAAATCCCGCTGAAGCTATAAAAAGGCTGGGCCGAGAGATTGGAAGCTTTAAATTGATTCCTGCAGATGAGGAAACCCGCAGACTTCTTTCTATTTCAGGAGGATGGGGAACTGGCAGTAGAGCTATTGTCTTTGTTCGCGAACTCGAATCTCCTGTGGAAACCAGTGTAACCTTTGTTGAAAAAGGTAAAATCAAAGACCCCAGGAAGAAGTACTCTTCGTTTTATTCATATCTGAGCAGAGAGAAAAAAGGGAAATACCTCGTTTCCGTGGTTTTTGAAGGACCTTCCATGGGAGGAAACAGAGCGGTGGTTGAGATAAATGGAAGGAGGATTGCTGAGATAAATCTCAAAAAGGATGGGAAATACAGATATAAAGGGCATAAAGGGGATATGGTATTTGAGGTGAAAAACGGGAAAATAGCCGCCATTGAAAGTTCCTGCGATAAGAAAATTTGCGTGCACACAGGCTTTATTTCATCTCCGCATGAGAAAATAGTATGCATACCCAACAGGGTTGTTGTTTCAATAGAAGGAAGCAGTCTGGATGGTATAAGCTTCTAACGGTTCTCTTTCTTTTAATATTATTGCTCCCATACTGTAGTAAAAGAGAAGAGAACCTGAAGGAGTATTCCAGGACAAGGTTTTTACTTGGTACTTATGTGACAATAAGGGCTTATTCAGTATTTGATGCAGGGCCAGCCATTAGAAGAGCATTTAAGGAAATTGAGAGGATTTCCAGGAAATATTCCTTTGAAAGAGAGGGAAGTTACCTTAATAATTTGAATAAAGGTGTTTCTGAGCTCGATAGGGAAACAGTAACCCTTCTAAACTTTGCCCTGAAGCTCTGTAATGATTCAAATGGTGCCTTTGACCCAACGGTAGGAAGACTCAAACTCCTATGGGGTTTTAATAAAAAACCACGACTTCCTGCACCAGAAGAAATAAAGGAGGCCCTTAAATATGTAGGTGCTGAGAAGTTGAAAATAAAGGATAACAAATTTATATCAAAAGGAATCTTTCTTGACTTTTCTGCTTTTGCGAAGGGCTATGCAGTGGACAGAGCCGGAGAAATTTTAAAAAAGGAGGGGATTAATTCTTTCCTTATAGATGCTGGCGGTGACATAAAAGTAAGTGGGGAAAAACCGGGAGGGGAAGCCTGGCAAATAGGCATTAAAAACCCTCTGGGTAAAGGCATCATAAAGGTCATTGAACTTATTGATGGAGCAATAGCAACTTCTGGCGACTATGAGAATTTCTTTGTAAAGGATGGAACAAGGTATCATCACCTTCTTAATCCGAAAACAGGATACCCTGCAAGAGGTCTTCACAGCGTATCTGTGGTTGCACCCACAGATATGGAAGCCGATGCCTTTGCATCAGCTGTCTTTGTAATGGGAAAGGAGCGAGCTGAAAGATTCGCTGTTAGCCATAAAATCAGGGTGATTCTGGTTGACGATGCGGGAAAGATATGGGATTTTGGAAATTCTAATTAATTTGTCTTTACTTTTCCTGGATGGCATAATTTAGGAGAAGCCTTTAAAAAATGAGGAGGGTTTCATGAAAAAAATAATCATTTTGTCAGCATTATTTCTGTTTTTTACGTTTCAGGTCTTTCCTTGTTTTACAGTTGTTGTTGGGAAAAAGGCTTCCTATAACGGTGCAGTACTTTTCGGTCACAATGAGGATGATATGGGAAATGGTATTCTTCGCCTCTGGAAATTTGAAAGAAAGAATTACAACGAGGAATTTACACTCCTCAACGGAGATAAAGAATATATAGGCAGAGCTGCTTCTCTCTTATGGATAGAATTAAAAGGACAGAAGGTGGCTGATACATTTCTTAACGAATACGGGGTTGCTCTTGCCTCTGATGCCTGTCCATCCAAATTGAAAAAAGGAGATGGGATAATTTATTTTCTTAGAAGACTCGTGGCAGAAAAAGCAAGAACAGCAAGAGAAGGAGTACAAATAGCTGGAGCGCTTATAGAAAAGCATGGTTATCCTGAGGGGAGAACTCTCATTATTGTTGATCCCAATGAAGGATGGTTTCTCCATATTCTGGGGGGCAAGCACTGGTTGGCATGGAGAGTCCCTGATGATGCAGTCGCTACAATCCCTAATTTTTATACTCTAAAAGAGGTTAATCTTGAGGACAGAAAAAACTTTATGGCTTCTGAAGACATAGTCAAACTTGCTATAGAAAAAGGGCTTTATGACCCTAAAAAAGATGGAAAATTTGATTTCGCCAGAGTCTTCTCCAGTAAGTTTTCATATGAACATCCAAGGAATATTAACAGACAATGGAGAGCACTGGAGCTTCTTTCCGGTAAAAAATGGCCAAGAAAATCGGGACTCCCACCGTATTTTAAGCCCGACCATAAGATAAAGCCCCAGGATATTTTCAGGGTTTTAAGAGACCATTATGAAGGTACCGACCTTGACCTTACACATGGGTACAGGGACGGCTCTCCTTACCGTATGAATACGAGGCCTATATGTACATACACCACGCAATACTCTTTTGTAATGGAGCTTCGCCCGGGTATTCCCATTGAAATTGGTGGCTTGATCTGGTTTGCACCTACAAGGCCCGATTCTACTCCCTATATACCTTTGTATTTTGGAATTTCAAAATTTAAAGAGGAATACATTGGCCCCAGAGCTTCTACTACCCATGATGAAATAAAGGAAAGGCATTTCAATCCTTCTCCATCTATAGAGCTAAAAAGAAAATATTTCTTTTTTCATGCCTTCAGGATTCTTTCAGATTATCTGAATACAGATAGAAACTATTTAAAAAGAATAGATGAAGTCAGAAAGAGCATAAACACTCTGGAAAAGGAATATTTTGCCTTGAAGTCATATGTGGAAAAAACAGCCCTTGAAATTTACCGGGTTAAGGGAGATAAAGAAGCAAAGAATTTTATCACAAGCTATGTGTGGGGAGCTATGGAGAGAGCAAGAATAGATACCCTTTGCCTTATAAGGAAATTCTCACGATCTCAGGTAAACAAAAAGGGAAAGGGCAAGGAATAGGACATCCCTTAAAATTGCGGTAAAGGAAATTTCCTCGCTAAAAGCTCCAAAACAACCACAGGAAGATTTCACTCCCTTTATTAGCGCTATAGAAATTATTATTATGAAGAATATGTTTAAGCAGGAAATTATGAGCGCGGATTCCTTTCTAAAATAGGGTATAAAAAGGCCTATTGCGCAGAAAAACTCCAGCCATGGAATAAAAAGAACCCCTGCTATTGCAATAGTTCGAGGGAAAATTTCATAGGCGAGCACATCCTGAAAGAACAACTCAGGGTCTAAAATCTTGCCTATTGCCGAGAAAAGAAACACAGCTCCCAGTATAAGTAAAGATAAATATTCAATTATTTTCATTATTCCATATCCTCCAGCCATCAAAGAAAATGTACACCTTGTAGCCTTTCTTTTTTAATGAATCAGCCAGTTCCAGCGATAAATCGTAACTGTCTTCGTCATTGTAGATAACAACCTTTTTCTCCTCAGGAATCTGTAGGTCTTCGCTATAAGGAACAGCCCCTGGAAGATGTCCATTTGTGTATTTTCCTTTTCCCCTTGCATCTATTATGAAAGGATTTTCCTTTAGAATTTCTTTAAATTCCTGAAGTCCTATAGATTTGACTTCTCCTGTTTCCTTAAAGAATATTGGCGATTTTTTAAAAAAGAGTGTGAAACCTTCTATTAATCCAGCGATAAAAGTTAGTGCTAAGATAATTATTAATTTTTTTAACATGTTAAAATTATATAAATTAATAATATAGCTGTCAATTCGTTACTTTGCGAGGTTTTTAAAAGTTCTTAATTACAAACCCAAATTGTCTGAAATGCCTTTCATAGCATCCAGACATGTCTGCATGAATTCGTCCAGAGATAGGCCAGTTTTTTCGCACTGTTTTATCTGTTCCCTGTTTGCTCCGGCAGCGAACCTTTTTTCTTTGAATCTCTTTTTAAGAAATGTAAGGTCGACTCCTTCAAGTTTTTTTGTGGGATGCATCAGAGCTGCGGCTACTATAAGGCCAGTTAAGGGATCTGCAGAGTAAAGTGCCCATGCCATTTTAGTCTTGGGTTCTTCCTTGTAAGCATGGGATCTGATTGCATGGAGAATTTCTTCGTCCTGGATTTTGTCCTTTAGGATTTCCATGGCTTCCAGACCATGTCTTTCAGGATTGTCCATAGTCCTTTCATAGTCAATGTCGTGGAGAAGTCCTGCGAGTCCCCAACGTTCAGGGTCCTCATTAAATTTTTCAGCTAACGCTCTCATACAAGCTTCCACTGCAAGAGAGTGTTTTATAAGATTTTTGTGCTTTAAATGAGACTTTAACAATTCAAAAGCTTCTTCCCTTTTCATTTTTTACTCCTGTATAAGATTTTTGTTTTATTTAACTGGAACTACCCTTGCCCATATTCCCCTGTTTCCACTTTCAAATTTTAAAACCTTTGTTGTCGGTTCAAGAATCAGATTCCTCCCTCCTGCTTGAATAATAATTTTTCCATTACTTCCTCTTACAGTCAATTTTATGAACTTTCTTCCCTTTATAATCAACATTCCCTTTCTTTCCTTAAGGTTTATGAAGATTTCCACAAATTCAGGTCTTTTGAAAACAAGGGTGTATTCGTTACCCTTTTTGTAAAGGTTAAAACTTGCCCAGTTAAGAGTTCCTCCGAATCTGAAGAATGCACGTCTGGAAATGAGGTCAACATGAAGGTCATCGGGACCGCTGCTATCAATGATATATTCTCTTCTAGGAATTGCGGTTTTTAGTTTCAAATATGCAAAGGTGTTTCCCATAAAGTAAATCGTTCCTTTTTTCTTTTTTAAATCAAATTTGATGGATATATCGTTTATTGAATTTAACAAATACCTATTGGCAATGAAGGGCTGAATCCGACCCATTCCTGGGCCCTGATATCCAGGGTAGCCTGAATATCCTGTAATAGTGAAAGTGGCACTCCTTGCCTTCTGGCCTGTCCTTGTTACTATTTCAATATAATAACCACTACCTGAAGGAATGTCTTCAGTAATTCTCCAGTAAAAATAAGTCATTGCTTTTCCCTTCTCCCTATTGTTCAATGGGGATAGATTCTCAAGGGTTGCCAGCCTCTTTATGGTTCTGTTATCTCTTTTCAGGTATATTGTCAGTGAATCCGGATAAATGCCTGCCTCCCATTCTATCTTTAGAATGGAATTCACCTTATAATTTCCATAACCAGGGGAGATTACCCTCAAATTTGAGCCCCTGTAAATCACAGCAGAAATAGGTAAACTCACCAGAAAAATAACGACAACTGCTAATATCCTTCTCATTCTTCACCTCCTGTTATAGATATTATAGTATTTAATTGATTTCATAACAAAGCCGGACTAAAATTTCTTTTAAATGAGCTTTGTTTATATAATTTCGCTTGTTCTTTCAATGTTGTGGTTTGTGGGAATTTTTGCCGCTCCATATTTAACTCATATTAGTGAACATTACTCGTTTCTTTACTATATTTATTCCTTTGTTTGTCATCAAGACCCGGCAAGAAGCTTCCACCTCTGGGGTTATAAGCTGGGAGTATGCTCAAGGTGTACGGGAATTTACTCTGGAGCTCTATTTTTTATTTTAGCTTTTCCCTTTTGGAAACCAAAGCTTAATGCAAGAAATGTTATAATTCTTTTTGTTCCCCTTTTGGTTGGCAAATTGATGGAAAAGATAACCGGTTTTTCAACTAATGTCGAAAGATTTATCTCAGGATTTCCTTTTGGCATTGTGGTTGGAATGGGTTTTCTCTATGGGCTCGAAGCTTTGATAGGAGGTTTAAATGAAGGGTGACATTTATAAGTCCGCAATTTTTGGGGGTGTTATAAGCGGTCTTCTTAGCGGATTTCCTGTGGTAAACCTTGGTAATTGTCTCTGTTGCCTCTGGGTTATGATGGGAGGATTGATTTCTCTTTATTTTTACCAGAAGGATTCAACAATAAAGCTTGACACCGGAGATGGATTTGCAGTAGGGGCTCTTGCTGGCGTGATAGGAGCTCTTGTGGCTACGCCTCTTGACCTTGTTTTTTCCTACTGGACAAGAAGTCTTGTTATGAATTTCCTTGAGACCTATGGAGGTGATCTGAAAGGATATGAAACCTATTTTACAACGCATTCGTTTGCCACAACATTAATTATAAGAATAGTCTTTTTTGCTTTGTTCAGTGCAATAGGAGGAGCAATTGGTACAGCGTTTTTCAAACCCAAGGCCCACAGTAATAGTTAATCCTGTTTCTGGGAGAGGTAAGACTTACAAAAATTGGGAAAAAATAAAGGACTTTCTTATTTATAAATTCAAAGAAATAAGAACCAGGTTTACCGAAGCTCCAAAACATGCCCTTGAAATAGCCAGGGAGGAGATAAAAAATGGGGTCGAGCATTTAATTTCTGTGGGAGGGGATGGCACTCTTAATGAGGTCGTCAATGGTTTTTTAGAAAATGACTCCCCTATCAATCCCGGTGCAGCTATTTCTGTTCTTCCCTCAGGAAGAGGAAATGATTTTGCCAAAACTCTTAAAATTAAAATTCCCAGGCTAAAATTCAATAAAAGACTCCAGCTGGATGCTGTAAAAATAGGAGGGAAATATTTTATAAATGTGCTGGACATGGGGCTTGGAGGAGAAATAGTTAGCAGACTTTCCGAAGGAACACATTCAGGAATAACCTATACTTTTGCGTTATTGAAGGAGTTTTTTAAATACAGACCGAAGGAATATCTTATTAATGTTGATGGTGAAGAAATAAAAGGTAAATTTTTAACAGTAATAGTGGCTAACGGAACCACCTTCGGAGGAGGAATGAAGGTAGCTCCCAAAGCTTCTCCCTCGGACGGGATTCTTGATGTGATTACTGTTGGGGATTTCTCCCCTGTTGAATTTATGTTCAATCTCTGGAGGCTATATACCGGAAAACTTCTCTCCCACCCAAAGGTGAATCATAAAAGGGGGGTTTCTGTAAAAATTGAGTCAGAGGAACAGTATGGAGAATATGACGGGGAACTTTTTAAGGCTTCGGTGGTGGAAGCCAGGGTTTTAAAAGAAGCTGTGGGATTTATCATATGAAACTTCCAAGGCTGAGGCCTCTTGAGTTTATTCCTCATAGGGCAGGTGAAATACAGGGGTTCATAATTCGTGACCCATTGATGCTGAGCGGAAATGTAATGTTTGTCCCCGAACCCGTAGTGTTTATCCTTTCCTTTTTCAATGGAGAGAAGGAAATGGTAGACCTTCAGGAATCCTTTATGAAAAGATACGGGGAGATGTTATTCAGCGAGGACGTTGAAAAATTGATAGAGGACCTCGACAATAATCTTCTTCTGGAAAACGAAAACTATTTTAATGTACTGAGGAAACTAAAGGAAGGATATAAAAATTCTCTTTACAGAAAACTTTTTTCTCTGCCGAAAACTTATACAGATTTTGAGGAACTCAGGGAAAGAATAAAAAAAGCTGTAAATGAAGGAGAACTTCCTGGTTACGGTATCATTTCTCCGCATATTGATTATGAGAGAGGAATGCAGGGATATGCTCTGGCTTATTCTGGATGGAAGGGACTTGAAGGAAAAACGCTTATATTTCTTGGAGTCAATCACACCCCTTTTGAAGATGATTTTATACTTTCTTCAAAAGGGTACGAAACCCCCTGGGGACCGGTAGAAACTGACCTTGAAGTGTTAAATGCCATAGGGAAACTACTAGAAAATCCCTATGAGAATGAAATAGCTCATGCCTTTGAGCACTCAATAGAGCTAAATGTATCATTTCTAAAAGCTCTTGTTAGGGATTTTAAAATGGTTGCTCTTCTTGTGCCAAGTTTTTCTGAATATATTGAAAGGGGAACTTTACCAGTCGGATATGAGAAACTTTTTGAACTTTTACATTTTCTTGCGGAGGATGAGAAATATGTTCTTGTGTCAGCGGCGGATTTAAGCCATTATGGATTGAGGTTTGGCGACCAGGAAAAAGCTGAGAATTTGCTACCATATGTTGAATCCTTTGATAAAACCTTACTTAAGAAGGCTCAGGAAGGGGATGGAGATGGATTCCTTTCCTTATTCTTTTCAGGCAGAAACGCAACACATGTTTGCGGAACTGGGGCTATTTATGTATTCTTAAAAAGTATCAAAAGAAAAGGTAAATTACTTGGATATTTTAATGCCCTTGATACCGATAGGACCTCAGCTGTTAGCTTCGCTGCATTAATATATTAATACAAGAAAAAAACTAAAAGGAGGAAGAGATGGAATTTCCAAGGATGCGTCCCCCTATTGGATGGTTCCCCATCCCAGAGTATATAAAAAGGAGTGCTGAGAAGTATCCAGATACTATTGCCATGAGGATAAAAAGAGGAAATAACTGGTTTTCCTATACCTATGGGGAGCTTTTGAGAAATATTAAAAGGCTGGCAAATTTTTTAAAGAATGAAGATATTGGCAAGGGAGACAATATTTCGGTTCTTGGAGAAAACAGACCTGAGTGGGGACTCTGTTACCTTGCAATTCAGTGGGCAGGAGCAACTGTGGTTCCCCTGGATGCCAGGTTAAAACCCCCTGAATATCTTCATATTATGAATGATGCAGAGGTCAAATATCTTTTCGTTTCTGCCTCAAAACTTGGTGATGTGGAGGAAATTAAAGATAGAGTTCCTTCTCTGAAAAAGATAATAACAATGGATGAGGTAAAAGGATATTTAAGCCTGGAAAAGGTGCTGGAAAGTTTTACTGATGAGGTTCCAATGGAAAACATCTTACTGGATGACCTTGCCGTTATCCTCTATACCTCAGGGACAACAGGAACTTCAAAGGGTGTTATGCTTACCCATAAGAATATAGCTTCCAATATAGACGCTATATATCAAATTATTGATGTAGACCATGGGGATCGGAGCTTCTCTTTTCTTCCTCTCCATCATGTTTTTGAAGGAACAGCAGGGTTCCTATTTGTGCTTTCTGTGGGAGGCACAATTACATTTGCCCGTTCCCTGAAACCAACAGAAATGATCCCTGATATGCAGGAGACAAAGCCTACACTTATGACAACAGTGCCACTTTTGCTGGAGAAATTTCTGCTCAGGATAAGAAATGAATTGAATAAATCCGTGGTTAAAAAAGCTATTGTTGGAGGGATGAAAGGCTTTGCTAAGGGACTGAGTCCCATTTTCGGTAGAAGAGTAAAATCAAAGGTGTTTAAATCACTCCTCAGCAAACTTGGACTTCAGGAAGCAAGGTATATTGTCTCAGGAGGAGCTGCACTTCCCCGATGGGTATCAAAGGGCCTCGAAGACCTTGGATTTCCAATTATCCAGGGCTATGGGCTTTCTGAGACTGCTCCTGTTCTGACAGTTAATCCTCCCTGTTGTCCAAGAAATGATTCAGCTGGACTTCCTCTTCCATATGTTGAGCTTAAAATTCTTGAACCTGACGCTGAAGGAATAGGAGAAATAGCGGCAAGAGGACCCAATGTTATGCCCGGTTATTACAAAAACGAAAAAGCCACCAGGGAGGTGTTCACAGAAGATGGGTGGTTTCTTACAGGAGATGTAGGATATCTGGACGAAGATGGATTCCTTTACATAACAGGAAGGAAGAAGGCGGTTATAGTTACTCCTGGTGGGAAAAACATATTCCCCGAAGAGGTGGAAGCAGTCCTTTTGCAATCTCCATTTATAGAGGAAGTTCTTATTGTAAGGGGAGCTAATCCAGTAACTGGAGGAGAAGAAGTGCAGGCTATAGTCTATCCTAATTTTGAAGAGCTGGAACTATATTTTAAGGAAAAGAAAATAGAAAATCCTACAGAAGAGGATGTGGAAGAAAAAATAAGAGAGGAAATTGAAAAGTATTCTGCTGAGCTGGCCGAATATAAGCGGCCGAAGAGGTTCCGCCTGAGGGACGAAGAATTTCCGAAGACGACCACAAGAAAAATAAAGAGGTATCTATTTGAGGAAAAATCAGTTCCTCTATCAAAGGAGAGAAAGTAGGGGCAAAACCGAAATTACCAAAAAGTTACAATCCAAGGGCTTCCCTGATAAATCGAGACGGAGTGGTTTGTGTCCTGCCATCACTTCTCGGGTACAGAATGTAGAGTTTTTCCGTTGCTCTGGTCATTGCAACATAGAAAAGTCTTCTTTCTTCTTCCAGTCTTTTTCCTGTCATGAAGAGGTTGTAAGGCGGAAAAGCTCCCTCATAGGCATCCACTATAAAAACTACCGGAAATTCCAGGCCCTTTGACGCATGTGCAGAAAGAATTTTTACTCCTTCCTCGTTCTTAAACATCCCCTCAGTGGTAAGAAGATTCATATAAGATATAAATGATTTTATATTAGCTTCTCTGTTTCTTTCCTCAAAGTCAAGGGCGAGGTCTATCAGTTCTCCAATTATTTCGCTCTTTACCATTATAGACTGTTCTGTTCCTCTTTTTAGTATTCCTGTATATTCTATGGCCAGCTTAAGGGCTGTTGATGGTTTTAAGGTAGAAGATTTTTCTATTAGAGATGCAAGAAATGATGCCCTTTCTCTAACAAGGGGATTTTCGTGATTTTCCAGAGCAGTAATGTAGTTTGACTTTCCTTTTAGCTCATCTTTTCCTACCAGCCTGTCAGCAAGGTTTACAAAAAAGAGGAAAGAATTTTTAGAGGGTTTTTTTATTAGATTCAGGAAATTCAGTAATAGCTCAACTTCTCTTCTTTTCATGAGGTTCTTGGTGAACATAACAGAGAACGGTACCGAATTGGCTTTAAGCAAGCTGGCAAAGTTTCTGAGGAGATAGTTATATCTTGCTATAACTGCGAACTCATTGAAGCTTCGTCCCTTTGCCACCTCTGTCATTATCTCTGAAAGGACAAATTCTGCTTCAGTTTCCCTTTTATCAAAACTCTCGACTTGAATTTTCCCTCCGCTGTTTTCACTCCAGAGTATTTTATCTGCCCTTTTTTTGTTCCTTGATATAAGATTTTGAGCCGTATTGACGATTTCCTCTGATAGCCTGAAACTCTTTGTTAGATGATAAATTCCAGCCTCTGTACCAAAGATTTTTTGGAAATTTCTCACCAGTTCAGGCCTTCCCCCTCTCCACTCGTAAATAGACTGGTCATCATCACCAGTAGCAAAAAGTCTGCCCCTATCTCCGAGAAGAAGCCTTATTATTTCAAATTGAAGAATATTGAGGTCCTGAAATTCATCCACTATTATATCCGTAAACATACTATTGTAATCCTCACGAATTAGAGTATTCTCCTTTAATAGTTTATATGTAAGTAAAATGACATCTTCGTAATCCATGTAACCCTTATCCTTTTTCCATTGATCATAAAATTCCATAACATTCCTCACGGTTTTTTTCTTTTCCTTTCCCATTTTAAGGGTATTTATTCCGGCTGGATTTGTCTTTGCGAGGGAGATAAGTCTGAGCATTTCGCTGGAGGGGTAATTTATTTTCATTTCTTTGAGAATCAGCGAAACCTGCCTCTGAGCCAGAGATTGAGGGATTATAGAAAATCCTTCGGGATAACCTATTGCTTCAAGGTTGGAAAGAAGAATTCTTGTGCATATCTGATGAAAGGTGCCGAGCCAGAGATAATTTAACAAATCCCTGTTGAGCCTTGAAATCCTTTCTTCCAGGTCTTCTTTCCCTTTATTTGTGAATGTTGTAATCAAGATTCCCTCTGGTTCAACGCCTCTATCCAGGAGATATGATAGCCTCCCTACGAGGGTTTGACTTTTGCCTGTTCCCGGGCCGCCAATGACCAGGGTGTATTTAAATGGAGAGCTGACTGCCTCAACCTGTTCCTCGCTGAGTTTAGTGTGTTTTTTCCTTCTTTTTCCCCTGAGAGGGGGTATTGTTTCTTCTACCTGCTCAGCTGTAAAGTCCTCAAAAAATTCCATGGCAGATGAATACCTATTTGAAGGCTTTGGATTAGTGGCTTTTAAAATGGCCTTCTTTGCTCTTTCAGGGATAAAAGGAGGAATGTCTTTCTCTCTGATTCCTTTTTTTATCTTTTTCATAGTGGTTTCTATGTTGTCGGAAAAGAAGGGATTTATTCCGGTTAGAAGCTCAAACGTTATTACTCCTATAGAGAAGATATCGCTTTCCTTAGAATATTTTCCTTTCCAGGTCTCAGGTGCCATATAAGGAGGAGTTCCTGCAACAGAACGGGTCATTTCCCCTTCCATGAAAAAGGCAAGGCCAAAATCAGTTATTTTTATATTATCCCCATCAATAAGGATATTTTCGGGCTTGAGGTCTCTGTGAAGAATTCCCCTTGAATGGGCATATTCAATTGCATCTGCTATTTGTTTTAAGTAAAGAGCAACAAGTCCCAGAGACAGAGGGGCTTTTTCCTTTATCAGCGAACGCAGACTTTTACCTTTTATATACTCAAGTATTATACCTACTCTCCCCTCATGTTTTTCAACGGTAAAGAATCTGACTATGTTTGGGTGATTAAGTTCTGCAAGCATTTTCACTTCTTCTATTAGTTTAGACAACTCCTGTTCACTTCCTCTGGCAATTTTTAAAGCAAATTCCTTACCTATGAGGGTGTCTTCTGCAAGATATACGTCTGCGAACCTCCCCCCTCCAAGCCAGGCCTTTATTCTGAATCTACCAAATTTGCTGGTTATCATCTTGGAAGGATGGAGAGATGGACAAGAGCTTTTTTGAGAATCAGGGCTCTTAATGCAAGAAGCCGGGTTAATCCCCGAAATTCTTCTCCTATCCCAGGTGATTCAGCCCTTTGCATGGATGTTTTTTGATATGAATCCAGTATTTTTTCAGGGGATATGAATTTACCTTCAGTCTCGTAAAACCTGTGTTCAAGAGCGTCAAGGCCATATGAGATCAGAAGTTTTTCCAGAAATTTAGCAAAAAGAAAGGGAGAAGCAAAAATTTCTGCCCCAAGAAAACCCTGGTTGGAATAAGCAAGAAATCCTATTTGTCCTTCTTCTGCTTTATAATCTTTATACATGTTGAGTTCGTTCTCCTTCGAACTAAAACTCTCCGTCATTGCTCGAGTTTGAGAATTTATTCTCAAGCTGGTTTGTTTTCTGGTGATTTCTTTCCAGACCAATTGCTGGTCGGGTTTTTTATGAATGGAGATGGACTGTGAAACAATTGACCTTATTCTCGGATATGCTATATAGCCGCTTGGCATAAATTCTTCATTTCCCGACCATCTTCCTTCTTCAGCGCATAATACTGGAACTCTATGCCTTCCTGCGGGAATAAGCATGGAAGTTGCAAAAATCCTGTTCTGTCTTGCTCCTATAATTTCTTCCCCCTCATGTATAAACATTGGCCAGTCGCCATCATAGTCAATTTCAAGTTCTGATACTGTGCCAGTTTCAAGGATTTTTGCCCTCTCACTTTTGCAGCTTTCCTCCAGGGTTTCAACCTCAATATCGGCATTTTCTCCGAATACAGGATATACCCTCAGGTTTGAGATAAAAGCGGGTTCCCCAACTTTCAGATTTTTCTCTCTCATATACCCATTTTACCACTAAAAGGATTGACAATCTGTGGTTTTTTTTGGTAGAATGCTTGAGCTTTTCTAAAAACGGAAGGAGGTATAAACTTGCCAACCATTAACCAATTAGTGCGTTTCGGCAGAAAACCGAAAAAGAAAAAGAGTAAAAGTCCCGCTCTTCAGGGCAATCCACAAAAGAGAGGGACTTGTACAAAGGTGTTTACAACAACACCGAAGAAGCCGAACTCTGCTTTAAGAAAGGTTGCCAGGGTTAAATTGAGCAATGGAATAGAGGTGACGGCATACATCCCGGGAATAGGCCACAATCTGCAGGAATACTCAAATGTGCTCGTGAGAGGCGGCAGGGTGAAGGACCTACCCGGTGTTAAGTATCACATAATCAGAGGTACTCTCGATGCCGCAGGAGTAGAAGGTAGGAAGCAGGCCAGGTCAAAATATGGAACAAAGAGGCCAAAGAAGGCATAGGAGGGATAAATGCCAAGGAGAGGATATGTAAAGAGAAGGGAAGTTCAGCCAGACGAGAGGTATAACTCCACTCTTGTAACAAAATTCATAAATAAGGTAATGTGGGACGGTAAAAAGACCATTGCTGAGAAAATAGTTTACGGTGCCATGGACATAATCAAGGAAAAAACAAAAGAAGATCCCCTGAAAGTCCTTCAGAAGGCTGTTGACAACGTTAAGCCCTTAATTGAAACCAGAAGCAGACGAGTTGGTGGAGCTACCTATCAGGTACCTGTGGAGGTGCTTCCTCATAGACAGATTTCAGTGGCTGTTAGATGGATAGTGGAGTTTGCGAGGAAAAGAACAGGAAAATCAATGAAAGAAAAATTGGCAGCGGAAATCCTTGATGCATACAACAATAGAGGAGCTGCCATAAAGAAACGGGAGGATACTCACAAGATGGCGGAGGCCAACAGAGCCTTTGCTCATTTCAGGTGGTAGAAAATGGCTCGCGGTGTCCCAATTGAAAAGGTTAGAAATATCGGCATCATGGCTCATATTGATGCCGGAAAGACTACCACAACAGAAAGAATCCTCTATTATACAGGTAAAACCTATAAAATAGGGGAAGTAGATGAGGGCACCGCGGTTATGGATTTTATGGAACAGGAACAGGAAAGAGGTATAACAATTACCTCTGCTGCTACAACCTGTTTCTGGAAGGACCACAGGATAAATATTATAGATACTCCCGGGCATGTGGATTTTACTATAGAGGTTGAACGTTCCCTTAGAGTGCTTGATGGAGCTGTTGCAATATTCTCTGCCGTAGAGGGTGTTGAGCCTCAATCAGAAACAGTATGGCGTCAGGCAGATAAATACAGAGTCCCCAGGATTGCCTACATCAATAAGATGGACAGAGTGGGAGCCGACTTCTTCAGGGTTGTGGAGGAAATGGAAGAAAAACTCAGTTCTACAGCGGTTCCTATTCAGATTCCTGTGGGGGTAGAAGAAAGCTTTGTTGGAGTTGTAGATCTTGTAGAAGAAAAAGCCTACATTTACGATAGTGACCTTCTTGGAGCTAAATATAGAATTACGGAGATTCCCGAAGAATTAAGGGAAGAAGCAGCTCACTGGAGAGAATTTCTTCTTGAGACACTTGCCGAGACAGATGAGGAATTTATGGATGTTTATGTTGAAGGGGGAAAGGTCACACCCGATTTTATAAGAGCTGCAATAAGGAGAAAAACCCTTTCATTTGAAATAGTCCCTGTTCTCTGCGGTTCTTCATTTAAGAACAAGGGAGTTCAGCCTTTACTGGATGCAATTGTTTACTACCTTCCTTCCCCAGCAGACCTTCCTCCTGTTAAGGGACTTAACCCAAAGACCGGTAAGGAAGAAGAAAGATATCCTTCAGATGATGAGCCTTTTTCTGCAGTTGTATTTAAGATAATGACCGATCCCCATATGGGTCAGCTCGTTTTCTTCAGAATTTATTCCGGAACAGTTGAAATAGGACAAACCGTTTATAACTCAAACAAAGATAAAAGAGAGAGAATATCTAAACTTCTTCTAATGCATGCCAATAGAAGGGAGGAAATAAAAATTGCCAATGCTGGAGACATTGTTGCTTCCCTTGGTCTGAGGAGTGCTACCACAGGTGATACTCTCTGCGATATGAAACATCCAATACAATTTGAACAAATGAAGTTTCCTGAGCCGGTGGTTTCAGTAGCAATAGAACCTAAAACCAAGGTTGAACATGAAAAACTTGCTAAGGCTCTTGAGAAACTCACAGTGGAAGATCCAACCTTTCGGGTAAAGATAAGCGAGGATACAGGCCAAACAATTATTGCAGGAATGGGGGAGCTTCATCTTGAAATAATTGTTGACAGGCTCCGCAGGGAATTCAAGGTGAACGCAAATGTGGGTAAGCCTCAAGTAGCTTATAAGGAAACTATAACTCAGACAGCTGAGGCTGAGGGTAAATACATAAAACAAACCGGTGGAAGAGGACAGTATGGTCATGTAAAAATAGTGGTAGAGCCAAATCCTGGTGGGGGCTTTGAGTTTATAAATGAGATAAAGGGCGGTGTCATCCCTCAGGAATTTATACCCTCGGTTGAAGTTGGGGTAAAAGAGGCTATGACAGTTGGTGTTCTCATTGGTTATCCCATGATAGATGTAAAGGTGCGACTGGTGGATGGAAGCTTCCATGAAGTGGACTCTTCAGACCTTGCTTTTAAAATTGCAGGTTCATTAGCCTTTAAAAAGGCGGCAGAAAGGGCTAAGCCCATTCTGCTGGAACCTATTATGAAAATAGAAATTGTTACCCCAGAAGCATATCTTGGTGATATAATATCAGATCTGAATGCCAGAAGGGGAAGAGTCGAAGGATTAGAAGAAATAACTTCTTCGATAAAGGCAATAAAGGGGTAT
>Ga0190334_1000208_pt1 | contig 31124 bp, 28 predicted proteins | sample 48720478_MG_FD_161270 | JGI IMG/M metagenome (GOLD analysis project Ga0190334, IMG submission 161270) | Hydrothermal vent sediment bacterial communities from Southern Trench, Guaymas Basin, Mexico - 4872-04-7-8_MG | ecosystem: Environmental > Aquatic > Marine > Hydrothermal vents > Sediment ... | reverse complement strand
GCGGATCGGGAGGCGCCCCTGCAGCTCAGGGATCAGGTCGGACGGGGCCGACATGTTGAACGCCCCGGCGGCGATGAACAGGATGTTCTCAGTCGATACCGCCCCGTAGCGCGTCCTGACCGTCGTCCCCTCGAGGAGGGGGAGGAGATCGCGCTGCACCCCCTGCCTGGAGACCCCCGGACCTCCGGTCTCCTTCCTTCCCCCGGCGGCGATCTTGTCGATCTCATCGAGGAAGATGATCCCCATCTCCTCAGCTAGCCGGAGCCCCTCCTGCCGGACGTCGTCCATGTTGATCAGGCTGTCGACCACCTGCTCGAACAGGATCGGCCGCGCATCGCGGATCCTCATCCTCCTCCGCTTCCGCGACGGCGGGATGATGCCGGAGAGGACGTCACCCATGTCGATCCCCATCTGATCGACACCGTCCTGCGAGAAGAACTCGATATGGGGGATCACCTGCTCCTCGATCGTGATCTCGATGTAGCGCTCCTCGAGCTCGCCGGCCTCGAGCTTCGTCCGGAGCTTCTCCCTGGTGTGCTCGACGCTCTCCTCCCGTTCCGTCCCCTCGGCCGGTACCGGAAGGAGGGCATCGAGGATCCGCTCGGTCACGAGGTCCTCCGCCTCCTCCTCGACGCGGATGATCTCCTCCTCGCGGACCATGTCGATCCCGACCTCGACGAGATCGCGGATCATCGACTCGACATCCCGTCCGACGTATCCGACCTCGGTGAACTTGGTCGCCTCGACTTTGACGAACGGGCAATCGGTAAGCCGGGCGAGCCTCCGGGAGATCTCGGTCTTCCCGACCCCGGTCGGCCCGATCATCAGGATGTTCTTCGGCTTTATCTCATCGCGGATCTCGCCCGCGACGTACTGACGTCGCATCCTGTTTCTGAGGGCGATCGCTACCGAGCGCTTCGCCTCGGCCTGCCCGACGATGTACTTGTCGAGCTCCTCGACGATCTGACGGGGGGTCAACCCGGCCAATCTCTCCTCGCGCACCTCGACTAACCTAGCCATCGCTCACCAGCCGATCTCCTCCACCGAGATCTCGGCATTCGTGTAGATGTCGATGTCGGCCGCGATCCGCAGCGACCGTTCCGCCACCTCTCGGAGGGGGATCTTCCCTCCCGTCGACAGGAGGGCACGGGCCGCGGCGAGGGCGTACGGACCGCCTGAGCCGATCCCGATCACCCCTTCATCCGGTTCGAGGACGTCCCCTGCCCCGGAGATGAGGAGGAGCCCCTCCTCACCGACGACCGCCATCACCGCCTCGAGGTGCCTGAGGACCCGGTCGGTCCTCCACTCCTTGGTCAGCTCGACCGCCGCCCGCTTAAGCTGGCCGTCGTACTTCTTAAGCTTCCCCTCGAACTTGTCGAGGAGGGAGAGGCAGTCGGCCGTCGCCCCGGCGAACCCGACGAGGACCCTATCGTCGAACACCCGATAGATCTTCCGCGTGCTGTGCTTTATCACGGTCGTATCGAGGGTCGCCTGGCCGTCGCTGGCGACTACCGCTTGGCGGGCCTCGTTCGAGTGGATCGCAAGGATCGTCGTGGCTCTTATCTTCATCACAAGGGACCCATTCTAGTCGGTCTCGCAGGCCTCCTCAATCGGACGGTTCATTCTTACCCCCGATCTCGATCTTGATCCGCCGGACCGTCTCCCTCCCGACAAGGCCGTTCAATCGGTCTATTATCCGCTCCGACCTCAGCCGGAGCTCGGATCCGGCGGAAGGGGACTCGACCCTAATGTGCAGGATCCCGTCCTTCACGTAAAGCGCCTCGGAAGAGGAGGCGAGCCTCTCTCCGGCCGCTTCCGACCAGAGGAGGATAGGGGCCTGCCGGTGGAAGTCCTGGAGGAGGTTCAGCCGGCGGAAGACCTCTTCTATTTCTTTCTTATTCATAATCAAACAGTAGTTGTAGGGGCTCCCATTTCGGTGGATAAGCCCGCATCCTTCGACGCAGATTGCCGAATCCCGGGGTCGCTTCCTGTTGAGAGCCTGGGGAAAGAGACCCCGATTCTGTGGAGATCTTTTGGGGATAAGTTTTCAACAGCAGTTTTCCACATGAACACCGGTCCGTTCAACACCTTTTCCCCAAGGTTTTCTACCGGAGGCCCGGTATCGCGTACCGGGCTGCAAGGGCTTCCTTTATCTCGTTTATCTCGGCACGGACGAGGGGGGTCTCTTCGAGAAGGGTCTTCACCTTCATGTAGGAGTGCATGATCGTCGTGTGGTCCCGGTTGCCGAACTCCCGTCCTATCGCGGGGAAGGAGTTGTCGGTCATCTCGCGGGAGAGGAAGATCGCGATGTGGCGGGCCTGCGAGATCTCCTTCTTCCTGCTCGTCCCCTCGAGATCGCGGCGCTTCAGGTGATAGCGGAGGGCGACCTCCTCCTTTATGTGCTCGATCGTCAGGCGGGGGCGTTGGCCTTCCTTGGGGAGCATCTCCTCCAGTCTGGTCGGGGTGAGGTGCACCCCCTCCAGTTCGGCATAGGCGATCGCCTTGTTCAACGCCCCTTCGAGGGCGCGGACGTTGGAGGAGATACGGCTTGCGATCAACGCGAGGACGTCGTCGTTCACCTCCACACCCCGGTTGATCGCCTTCTTCCGGAGGATGGCGATCCGCGTTTCGAAGTCGGGGGGCTTGATATCGGCGACGAGCCCCCAACGGAACCGGGATACGAGCCTCTCTTGCACGCCGGATAGATCTTCCGGCTGTCTGTCGCTCGACAGGACGATCTGCTTCTGCCGGCCGTAGAGCTCGTTGAAGGTGTGAAAGAGCTCCTCCTGCGTAGCCTCCTTCCCCTCGAGGAAGTGGACGTCGTCGATCAGGAGGAGGTCGATCTTCCGGTACTTGGCGCGGAAGGCCGCCGTCGTGCTCGTCCGGATGGCGTTAATCAGCTCGATCGCGAACCTCTCGGACGTCGTGTAGACGATCGCCTTCTCCCCCCCCTCCTCGGCGACCCGATTCCCTATCGCCTGCAGGAGGTGCGTCTTTCCGAGGCCGACGTCTCCATAGATGAACAGCGGGTTGTACGCCTTTCCCAACGTATCGACGACCGCCATCGATGCGGCGTAGGCGAGCTGGTTGTTCTTCCCGCTGACGAACGATTCGAACGTGTAGTCCGGGTTAAGGGGGAGTGTATCCCGGGGTTGGGACGCCATCTCCTCCCGGCCGAGCTGGGGAGGGGTCGGCTTCCTCCCGTCATCGACGACGCGGACATCAAGAGAGAGCGGACGATCGAACTCTCTCGCGGCGATCCGTTCGATCGTCTCACGGTACCTCCGCTCGATCCCCCCTTTGGTGAACGGATCGGGGACCCCGATCGCCAACACCTCGCCGGTGAACGAGAGCGGCTCCACGTCGGCCAACCATATCTGAAAGCTCGCATGGGGAACCTCGTCCCTCAGGGCGGATACGATAGTATTCCAGATGTTAACGGGATTTGCGTCCATCACTGTCCTCATCGAGATTCGCCTCAAAGGGTAGCTGAGGCATCGTCCGGCGGTCAAGCCGACGGACCGCTAGGCCCCCAGTGACCGCCGGTGCGAAAGCCTCGTTGAGTACGCCCCTCGCCCCTCTCCCGGACAAGGGGCACCGCCCGAGGACGGACTCAGATCCGGGGAGGTCCTCCTCTCCGCCGCATCGAGCCGGGGGGTTGAACGGTCCCGTCCCGTGCGGTTGGATCTGTGGAAAAGCCGGCCTGTGCGGTGACAGGACGGACGATACGATGTGGAAAACCCTGTGGATAGGCTGTGGAAAACGAACGATGCAGATCGCGGCTCGCAAAGAGGCGTATCCGGGTTCGCACGGCCCCGACTTATCCACAAGGAAGGGGCCTAATCGAGCGATTTTGGTCCGGTTATCCACAAGGTTTTCCACAGGCCTGAAGACGCGATTTAGCTCTGAAGTCGCGTTCTTAAGCGGTTTACCTCTTATGCAATCGCTCTTCGATCCGGGAATGGCGTGGGGTGTCCGATCTATCGGGGAAGGAGGATGGTGCCGAGGCCCAGATTCGAACTGGGGACACCGGCCTTTTCAGGGCCGTGCTCTACCGGCTGAGCTACCTCGGCTCTGTGGCGGGGACGACCGGATTTGAACCGGCGATCTCTGGAGTGACAATCCAGCGTCCTAGACCAGACTAGACCACGCCCCCGAGATTCACGGAACCCACTGGGCGAGACAGGACTCGAACCTGTGACCTTCCGGATGTAAGCCGGATGCTCTCCCAGCTGAGCTACTCGCCCATTATAGGCCCGCAAAAGGAACCCTTCAACCGGGCTTTTGCGTCCCCAAGGGGATTTGAACCCCTGCCGCCGGGATGAAAACCCGGTATCCTAGGCCGCTAGATGATGGGGACGAACAAAGCCGATTATACGACCCGATTGGAGCGGCTTTCAATCGGTCTGGGTCGTGCTGGATTCGAACCAGCGACTCCCTGATTAAAAGTCAGGTGCTCTGCCACTGAGCTAACGACCCTTCTTTTGGGTCGTGCAGGACTTGAACCTGCAACCAACGGATTAAGAGTCCGCTGCTCTACCATTGAGCTAACGACCCGATCTGGGGGTCATGTTACGAGCGGTTTTTTCCGCTGTCAAGGGTTGTTCCGCCGGTTTGCGATCCGCTAGGATCGTTTTATGGAGCGATTGGGTTTCGTTCCCCGGACGGAGGGGCCGCTCGCCGAGCGGATCCGGCCGACGGAGCTCGATGAGGTGGTGGGACAGGAGGGGCTCCTCGGTCCGCGCGGGGCGTTGCGGGCTTTGATCGAGCGGGGGATCGAGGTTCCACTCCTGTTCTGGGGGCCACCAGGAACGGGGAAGACGACCCTCGGCCGGATCATCGCCGGGATGACCGAGGCCCGGTTCGTACATCTCTCGGCCGCCCTGACCGGGGTCAAGGAGGTGAGGAGGGCACTGGAGGCCTCCCGGCTCAGGTACACCCGGCTGGGGAAGCGCGACCTCCTCTTCCTCGATGAGATACACCGGTTCAACCGGGCCCAGCAGGACGTCCTCCTCCCGTTCCTGGAGGAGGGGAGCATCCTGTTCATCGGCGCGACTACCGAGAACCCCTCGTTCGCCCTCAACGCGGCGCTCATCTCCCGTTGCCAGATCTTCCCGTTCGACTCGTTGGATGAGCGCTCCATTGAGGGGGTGATAAAGCGGGCGCTCGTGGATCCCCGTGGGCTTGCCGGCCGGTTCGAGCTGACGGAGGATGCGCGCGATGCGATCGTCTCACTCTCCGATGGGGACGCCCGCCGGGCGCTGACGATCCTCGAGCTAGCAAGCGCGATCGCATCTGGGAGGCTGATCGATGGATCCCTGATCAAGGCGGCGGTTCAGAGGAAGGGGCTCCGGTACGATCGGGCCGGGGATGAGCACTACAACCTGATATCAGCGTTCCACAAGTCGATCCGCAACTCCGATCCGGACGCGGCCCTCTACTGGCTCGCCAGGATGATCGAGGGGGGAGAGGATCCCCGTTACATCGCGCGAAGGCTGATCAGGATCGCATCGGAGGACGTCGGCCTCGCCGATCCGAGGGGGCTCGAGCAGGCGATCGCCGCTTGGCGCGCTGTCGAAGCGATCGGGATGCCGGAGGGGGATCTCGCCCTCGCCCAGGCCGCCGTCTACCTCGCCACCGCGCCGAAGAGCAACGCCATCTACACCGGGATGGATCAGGCGGTGCGTGACGTACGTGAGGACCCGGCGGCCGAGGTCCCGCTTCACCTGCGGAACGCCCCGACCGGCCTTATGAAGAAGATCGACTACGGGAAAGGGTATAAGTACGCGCACGACTTTCCCGAGGGGATAGCGCCGATGGAGTGCCTCCCCCCATCGTTATCGAGCCGGCGCTATTTCCGGCCGACCGGCCGCGGATACGAGCGGGATATCGCCGCCCGCTTGGATAAGTGGAGGAAGATCATCGCTGAGCGGGAAGGAAATGAGGGCCCGGCCTAGCCGGAGGACCTATCCCTTCTTCCTCTCCATCCGATCGAGGTACTGGAGGATTGCCTCCACGATCAGGTAGTTCACCGACCGATCCTTCTTCGCTGCGAGCTTCCCCAACCGCTCGATCGGCCGTCGCTTCGCCTTCTCCTTCGGGATGTAGATCGATAGAGCGGTTACTCTTGGCACGAGGGCACCTCCCTGTTGTCGACTTGAAGCATCCCCACCGGCCAGCTAATCCTTCCTTTGGTGCAGGTGGCGCTTGATGTCGAGCTTTACGCTCTTCTCGAACGGCTTGTCGACGAGGGTTATCGCCTCCTTGTACTTGATCCGCTTGAAGACGGCGAGGTTCTCGCTCTTCTCCTTGATCGCTGTCCAGATGTGATCGAGGGCCTCCTCCTCGGTCTTGATTCCGATCTTCTTCAGGACTTCCCAATTCGGATAGACTTGGGCGGAGACCGCCGGCGCTCCCTGGCGCTCCCCCTCGTAGACCATGATCTCCTCGATCGCCGGGATCGTCGATAGCTCCCACTCGATCTCCTCCGGATAGACGTTCTTCCCCGTCTCCAGGACGATCACGTTCTTCGCCCGGCCGGAGAGGAGGAGCCGGCCGTCCCGGTACGTGCCGAGGTCGCCGGTGTGGAACCATCCCTCCTCGTCGATCACCTCGGCGGTCGCCTTCGGGTTCTTGTAGTAGCCGGCCATGATGTTCGGACCGCGGGCGAGTACCTCACCGACACCGTTCTCGTCGGGATGGGCGATCTTGATCTCCACCCCCTCGATCGGTTTCATCCCCGGCTGTTCAGCGAACGCCTCGGAGAGGGTGAGGAGGGGGGATGTCTCGGTCAACCCGTACCCTTCCATGATCCCGAGCCCCATCCGCCTGAATCCGCTCGACGCCTCCGGGCTGAGTGGGGCCCCTCCGGAGGTGAAGAACCGGAACTGGCTTCCGAACAGCTTCCGCTTGGTAAGGTTCCCCATCAGGGTCGGTGAGGCCCGGTAGAGGAAGCGCTTGAGGGCGCTCTTTCCTATCGAGTCCTGGATCCTGCTGTATAAGACGTTGTACAGCTTCGGCACGCCGAGGAGGATCGTCGGCCTGGCCATCTTCATCACCGCGGCCAGGTTCCGGTCGACCGGGGTGTAGGTCGTGGTCCCTCCGGTTATCAGGGGGCTGATCAGGGTCATCGTCAGCCCGTAGATGTGGTTCCAGGGGACGATCGAAAGGAAGTTGTCCTCCGGTGAGAGGTCGACGCATTTGACGGCGGTCAGGGCGTTGGAGGCGATGTTAGCGTGGGTCAGCATCGCCCCTTTCGGGTTTCCCGTCGTCCCCGATGTGTACATCAGGACAGCCATGTCGGACGGCTCGACCTGGACCCGGGGGAGGGGGGATTTCCCGAGGATGATCCGATCGAGGAACAGTGTCTTATCATCGCTGACGCGGTCCATAGAGATGATGAAGACGTCCTTCAGCTCCCCCTCCCTCAATCCGAGGAGGTCGTCGACCTTCCCGCCCGAGACGATCGCCCCCTTCACGCCGGCCTCGGTCAGGATCCGGCCGATCTCCCCGGGCTGCAGCTCGGGATCGAGGGGGACGACGACCGCCCCGCAGTGGAGGATGGCGAAGAAGCTTGTCGCCCACGCTGCACGCGGCTTGGAGATCAGGGCGACGTGGTCCTTCGGCGAGACGCCGAGATAGGACAGGGCGGAGGCGAGCCGGCCGACCATCTCGCCGAGCCTTGCATATGAGATCTCGTTCAGGACGAGCCTCGTCCCGCGTCCCCGCTTCCGCTCCTTCGGGATCGGCATCCTAAGGGCGATCCGGTCTTTGTGGGTCGCCACTGCCTCCTCGAACAGCTCAGAGATGGTCGGGTACATTCACCTCACCCCCTTGACTGGTCCATCGGGGCATCTCCTACCCCGACAGGTACTTCTCCGCCTCGATCGCAGCGATCGCCCCTTCCCCGGCGGCGATCACCCCTTGTGCGTAGCGGTTGGCGTCGATCCGCGCGTCTCCGGCGGCGAATATCCCGGGGATACTCGTCCGGAGACGTTTGTCGGTAACGATGTATCCGTCGTCGTCGAGGTTCACTGCTCCTTTTAGGAAATCGGTCTGCGGGACGTGTCCGATGTTGACGAACACCCCGTCGATCTCGAGCGTCTCCGTCTCTCCCGTCGCCAGGTTCCGGAGGATGACGCCGGTGACCCGGTCCTCCCCCAGGACCTCCTCGACGATCCGGTTCCAGAGGAAGGAGATCTTCGGGTTCTCCCGCGCTCGCTTCTGGAGGATCGGGGAAGCGCGGAACGCCTTCGGGTCGTCCTCCGGATGCCTTATGACGATCTTGACGCTCTCGGCGAACCGCGTCAAGAAAAGAGCCTCGGTCAGGCCGGAGTCTCCGGCTCCGACTTCGATGATCCGCTTCCCTTGGAAGAAGAAGCCGTCACAGGTTGCGCAGTAGGAGACCCCTCTACCCTTCAGCCTCGCCGCGCCCTTTGCCGGGAGCTCCCTCGGCCGTGAGCCGGGGGCGAGGATAACGGTGCGGGCCGTGTGCAAGCCGTGCGGGGTGACAACGCGGTGGAGGCCTTCTCCCGGCTCGATCCGGATGACCTCGTCCTGGACGATCTCTGCCCCGAACCGCGCGGCCTGTCTCCGGAGCTTCTCCATCAGCTCCGGCGCGGCGACCGCCTCCTCGAAACCGGGCCAGTTCTCGATCAGATCGGTCTCGTTCAGCTGACCTCCCGGGACGGCCTTTTCGATCACGAGGACCGGGAGGAGGGCGCGTCCGGTGTATATGGCGGCGGTCAGCCCGGCCGGGCCGGCGCCGATGATGATCACGTCATGGGGCTTTTCTTCGGGCATAGTCCGGATTATATGTGAGGATCAAGATAGGTCAAAAGGCTCGAGAGAGAACGTCCCCTTCGTCTCCTCCACGGCCTTCTCGATCCTCAGTCTTGCCTCCTCGAGGCCCTTCTTCACCGATGCGGCGAGGGAAAGCCCCTCCTCGAACAGGGATATAGCCTCGTCGAGCGGGAGGTCGTCCTTCTCGAGGCGGGTCGTGATCTCCTCGAGCTTCTTCAGATCCTCTTCGATCTTCATTCCTTCTTCACCTCCTCGATCCGGGATGATACCTCGCCCTGTAATAAGCGGGTTGTGATCTTGTCCCCTTTGGCGAGGCGCGAGGCGTTGCGGAGCGGGGTCTTCTCCCCCGCAAGGAACGTGATTGAATAGCCCCGCTGAAGAGGGATTCGGGGATCAGAGAGGCGGAGGACGTCGGTCAGGTGGATCAGTCGATCGGAGCGTCCCTTCCACATCCGGACGGTCGAACCTACGATCCCGGACAGGGCGAGGTCGAGCCGCTGCTCGAGGGTCTCGGCCTTCCGGGATGGGAGTCGGTAGAGGTGGTCCCTCAGGCTCCGCTTCAGGGAGGTCACCCCCGCTTCCAACCGGGAGGAGAGCGAGCGGGCCATCCTGCCGACGCTCCCCTCCAGGGTTTCGATGATCTTCTCCCGATCCGGGGCGACGAGTTCGGCCGCTGCCGAAGGCGTAGGGGCACGGAGGTCGGCGACGAAGTCGGTGATCGAGAAGTCTATCTCGTGGCCGACGGCCGACACAGAAGGGATCGGGCAGTCGAACAGGACCCGCGCTAGGCGCTCGTCGTTGAACGCCATCAGGTCCTCGGCCGATCCACCGCCGCGGCCGATGATCAGGAGGTCGAGGCGGCCTTCTGATTCGGAGAAGCGCTCGGCGGCATCGATCGCCGCGACCAACTCATCGGGGGCCCCCTCCCCTTGGACCGTCGCCGGGAACAGGAAGATCCGGGCGAGCGGCCATCGCCGCGAGAGGACGGAATGGATGTCCCGGATCGCCGCCCCGTCGGGGGAGGTTATCACCCCGATCCGCTCTGGAAAACGGGGAAGAGGCTTCTTGTGAGCTTTATCGAACAGCCCCTCTTCCCGAAGCCGCCGCTTCAACCGCTCGAACGCCGCCTGCAGGGCCCCCTCTCCGATCGGTTGGATCAGAGAGGCGACGAGCTGGTAGCGGCCGCGCGGCTCGTATACGGTCAGCTTCCCGTAGGCGAGGACGACGGTCCCCGGCTCGAGCACGGCCTCGGGGATCCCGGGGATCCTGCTCCGGAACTTGACGACGCTCAGCTCGGCCGATTCGTCCTTCAGGGTGAAGTAGAGGTGGCCGGAGGCGGCCCGCTTCAGCTCGGCGATCTCCCCTTTCACCCAGATCGGGTTGAACGCCCCTTCGAGGAGCTCCCTGCTCTCCCGATTCAGCTCGGATACGGTGTAAACGCGCTCTTCCATCTTCTGCAAGTGTAGCCCCTCGACTGTGGTAGGGGAAATCCATGGCTGAAACCTTGAAATACACGCACCTTCAGGCTATAGTCCCCTTATGTCCGGCGGCGGTGGGAGCCGTTTTCCTGCCACGATGCGTCTGAAGCACAGGAAGGATTTCCAAGCGGTCTATCGGGACGGCGCAGTGTGGAAGGGTCACTGTTTTTCTCTCCACGTCCTTGAGAAGGAGGAAGGGAAGAGGATCGGGATCGTCATCCCGCGGAAGTGGGGGACGGCGGTGGAGAGGAATCGGATGAAGAGGCGTCTCCGGGATGCGTTCCGGAGGAACGCGCATCTCCTTCCGAACGCTGATATCATCATAAAGCCGCAGGTCGAGTGCCGCGACGAGCCGGCCGATCGGATCGGCCGGATGCTCGTCGACGCCGTGACGAAGATCGTGCAAACGGAGGTGGCCGATGAATAAGGAAGCGATCTACCTCACCGAAGAGGGATACGCATTGATGAAGCAGGAGCTTGAGCACGCGCAGAAGATCCTCTACGAAGAGATCCCCGAGAAGCTGAAGGCCTCGAAGCTGAACGGCGGGGATCTGCGCGAGAACAAGGAGTACATGTACCTGCAGAGCCAGCAGCAGTACTACGAACGTGAGGTGAGGAGGTTGACGTCGATCCTCGAGTCGGCGGAGATCCTCCCCGAGGAGGACATCTCCAAGGACGAGATCGGGATCGGATCGAGCTTCATCCTCCAGGATCTGACGATCATGGAGAGCGGGACGTTCACCCTCGTCAGCCGGCCGGAGGTCGACCTCGAAAAGGGGAAGATCTCGGTCGAGTCCCCTGTCGGACGCCTCCTCCTCGGGAAGAAGGAGGGGGACGAGGTGACGGCCGCGCTCCCCTGGGGTGAGGCGAAGTTCCGCGTCATCTCCATCAACAAGTAGGCCTCTCGATGACCGATCCGTTGATGAAGGTCCGTTTGGACCATCTCGAGAACCTGAAGGCTCATGGTATCGATCCCTATCCCGCCCGCCTCCCGGCCGTCGAGCCGATCGGAGGGGTGGTCGAGCGCCACGCGGACGACGGTCCGGACGAGCACGTCGCGATCGCCGGGCGGCTCGTCTCCTTCCGGCGGATGGGAAAGGCATCGTTCTTCGACCTGAGGGACGGCACGGGGAAGATCCAGGTGCACGCCACCGTCGATCGGCTCGGGGAGGAGGGCTACTCCCTGTTGTGTGAGAGCGACATCGGCGATTTCCTCTCCGTCTCTGGCCCGGTCTTCCGGACGAAGCGAGGCGAGTTGACGGTGGGGGCCGAGGAGTGGACGTTCCTCGCCAAGGCGATCCGCCCGCTCCCCGAGAAGTGGCACGGCCTGAAGGACGTCGAGCTCCGGCATCGGCATCGCTTCCTCGACCTGATCGCCAATCGGTCGACCCGGGAGAGGTTCCTCCTCCGCTCGCGGATGATCTCTTCGATCAGGGGTTTCCTCGATCGACAGGGGTTCGTCGAGGTGGAGACCCCGACGATGCAGCCGATCGCCGGCGGTGCGCTCGCCCGGCCGTTCATCACCCATCACAACGCCCTCGATATCGACCTCTACCTCAGGATCTCCCTCGAGCTTTACCTGAAGAGGCTGCTGGTCGGCGGGATCGACCGGGTATACGAGATCGGGAAGTGCTTCCGAAACGAAGGGATATCGACCGAGCACAACCCGGAGTTCACCATGCTCGAGGTCTACCAAGCCTACTCCGATTACGAGGGGATGATGGAGCTCGCCGAAGGGCTGGTGACGGAGAGCCTGAAGGAGACCCTCGGAGGTCTGGTGATCGAACGGGGAGGGGAGAAGATCGATTTCTCTCCGCCTTGGCGCCGGGTCCGGATGTTCGATGCGGTTGAAGATGCCACGGGGATTGACGTCTCCTCCCTCTCTGCCGATGAGATAACGAAGGCTGCCTCTTCGAAGGGGATCGAGCTCCCCGAGGCCGAGGCGGGGAGGCTGGTCGAGGAGCTGTTCGAGCGGTTCGTGGAGCCGGCCCTCATCCGGCCGACGTTCGTCTACGACTATCCAGCGAGCATCTCTCCTCTCGCCAAGCGCTCCTCGAAGGACGAGCGGATCGTCGAGCGTTTCGAGCTCTTCGCATATGGAATGGAGTTGGCTAACGCGTTCACCGAGCTGAACGACCCGATCGACCAGAGGGAGAGGTTCGAGCGACAGCAGCGGCTCCGCGAGGGGGGGGACGAGGAGGCGCACAGGATGGACGAGGACTTCCTGTTCGCCCTCGAGCACGGGATGCCGCCGGCAGGCGGGATGGGGATCGGGATCGATCGACTGGCGATGCTATACACAGGCGCCGAGTCGATCCGCGACGTCATTCTGTTCCCGACGCTCCGGGGAAGGGGTGAGCGGTGAGGGCGTGGGCGCGCGTGGGAGATGGGATAGATTCCCTCGTGGAGCGGCTCTTCCGCTGGGACAAGCGGATGGTAGCCACGTTGAGCGGGAACCCGGCCCTCCGCCGGCTCTCCCCCCTCTTCCTCACCGCGACGATCCTCGGTGACGGCTACATCTGGGGAGGGCTCGGTCTCGGGCTGATCTTGTTCGGCAGGCCGATCGATCGGGTGAACGTGTTGATCGGCCTTGCTGTCTCGATCGTGAACGTCGCCACCTTCCGGTTCTTGAAGCTCGTCTTCGCTCGGGCACGGCCGATCCCGGTCGAGGACGCCCTCCGATCGCGGTTGATCGACACCTACTCCTTCCCATCCGGGCACGCCACGACCTCGTTCGGCCTCGCCTGGGTCGCGGTCACCTCCTACCCTCATCCCTTGGTCGGGGTGGGGATCTACCTTCTCGCTTCCCTGATCTCCTTCTCCCGGGTGTTCGTGCGTGAGCACTACCCTCTCGACGTCCTGTTCGGCGCCGTCCTCGGCTCCCTCATCGCCGCCTATATCGTCCCGTTCCTCCGCTGGCTCACCTTTTGAAGAACGCCTTAAAAATCGCGTAGAATCTGGCGGTTTGTCCACCTACTACGTAGCAAGGAGAGTCCGATGAGAAAGCACTTCTCCAGTCGTGTGTTGGGTGCAAAGCGATCCGCGATCCGTGAGCTCCTCAAGCTGGCCGAACGGCCCGAGATCATCTCGTTCAGCGGCGGGTTCCCCGACCCCGAGACCTTCCCCCATGAAGAGTTTGCGGAGATCGCCGCCGAGGAGATCAGGGATAATTATCGGGATGTTCTCCAGTACAGTACGACCGAGGGGAGCAAGACCTTCCGGAGGGGCGTCTCCGGGTGGCTGAAAGAGCAAGGGATAGAGGCATCGATCGATGAGATCCTGGTGACGACCGCCTCTCAGCAAGGGCTCGACCTGATCTGCAAGGCGTTCGTCGATCCCGCTGATGTGATCTTCTGCGGACTCCCCACCTACCTCGGTGCGATCCAGGCGTTCACCCTGTTCCAGGCGACGAAGATCGGGATACCGCTTGAGGACGACGGGATGAACCTCGATGTGCTCGAGGAGGAGATCGGTGCGGCGAGGAGGGGAGGGAAGGTCCTGAAGGGGATCTACGTGATACCCGACTTCCAGAACCCGAGTGGGATAACGATGTCCCTTAAGAAGAGGGAGCGACTCCTCGAGATAGCCCGGCGGGAGGACCTCCTCATCTTCGAGGACAACCCGTACGGGCATCTCCGGTTCTCGGGGGAGCCGATCCGCTCGATCTACAGCCTCGACGATGAGGGCAGGGTCATCATGCTTGTCACCTTCTCCAAGACCCTCGCTGCCGGGCTCAGGCTGGCGGTGATGCTCGCTCGGGGCGACGCGATGGACGCCCTCGTCCGGGTGAAGCAGGCGACCGACCTTTGCACGTCGAAGCTGATCCAGCGGCTCGCCGCGCGCTACATCGAGCGCTACCGCTTCGATCTGCACCTCGCCGAGATCAGCCGGACCTACCGGAGGAAGAAGGAGGCGATGATCCGCGCCCTCGAGCGCTACATGCCGGCTGAGGATGGGATCCGCTGGACCGATCCGGACGGCGGGCTCTTCGTCTGGATGTGGCTCCCCGAGGGGATCGACACCGAGGAGATGCTCGATCGGGCGATCGAGGAGAAGGTCGCCTACGTCCCCGGGGCCGCCACCCACGTCGACGGAGGTGGGGCGAACACCCTCAGGCTCGCCTTCTCCCTGGCGAGCGAGGAGGATATCGACGAGGGGATCCGCCGACTCGCCGAGGTGGTGAAAAGGGAGATCGCGGCGAAGAAGAGGGAGGGCGTAGCGACCTGAGCCCCTCAAAACCCGCTTCCTCAGGGAACCTCGGGCGAATGGTAAGACGGCCGGAAATGAGATCGGTGGGGCCCTGGACGACCTCTTCGCTATAGCGTTTGAAGATCAATCAGATTAGGGAGGTCGCTCAGGAACCTCTCCACCAGCCTGACGGTGTTCTCCAGGTCGTTCAGGCGTAGGGTCGAGATCGGCGAGTGGATGTACCGGCACGGGACGGAGACGACGCCCGCCGGGACCCCTCCGCGTGTCAGGTGGATCGCCCCGGCGTCAGTCCCCCCATAGGTCGGGAGTTTGTATTGATAGGGAATCGCCTCCTCCTCGGCCGCTCCCTCCAGGCCCTCTATCACCCTCCGGGAGACGATGATCGACCGATCGGCGACGCTGATCGCCGGGCCGCGGCCGAGCCTGACCGGCTGGCTCTCCTCCGGGACACCGGGCATGTCGGCGCCGATCGTCCCTTCGAGGGCGAGGGCCAAGTCTGGTTCGATACTGAACGCCGCCGTCCGTGCCCCGCGGAGACCGACCTCCTCCCCGAACGTGAACGCGAAGGCGAGGGTGTAGGGGAGGTCGAGGCCGACCAAGCGGCGGGCGACCTGGATCGCGACCGTGCACCCGGCCCGATCGTCGAACGCCTTCCCGGTGACGTACCCGCCGGGAAGATCCATGAAAGGGTAGTGGATCGTCAGCGGATCGCCGATTCTGATCCCAAGCTCGGTTATCTCCTGCTTAGATGCCGCGCCGACGTCGATGAACATCCTCTCGATCGGGATCGGCCTCTTCCTCTCCTCCTCGGTGAGGATGTGGGGAGGGGCGGTCCCTATCACGCCGTAGCGCTTATCCCCGCTCCGCGTCACGATCTCCACCCGATGGCCGGGGATGATCCGCTCGTCCCAGCCTCCGATCGGCGCGAACCGGAGGTATCCCTTCTCGTCGATCCACTTGACGATGAATCCGACCTCGTCCATGTGGGCGTCGATCATCACGACGCGCTCTCCTCCCCTCCGGACGGCGATCAGGTTCCCGAGCGGATCGACGGAGAGCTCGTCGACAGAATCTTCGATCAGGGAGGCGATCTTCTCCCTTACCTCGTCCTCGAACCCGGATACGCCGAACGCATCGGACAGCTCCCGCAAGACGTCGATCGATTCCATTTCGACCTCCTAGATGGTTGGAGAGTATACATCAACCCCTGAGATGGGCGATCACCCTTTCTGCGAGCTTGAGCGGTATCCCGGTCGCAGCGTGGACCTCCTCGGCCGAGGCGGCTGCGAGCCGATCGAGCGATGGGAAGGCCCGGATCAGGGATCCCTTCCGCTTCGGCCCGATCCCCGGGACCTCGTCGAGGAGCGACGACAGGCTCTTTCTCGCGCGCAATCGGCGGTGATAGTCGATCGCGAACCGATGCGCCTCGTCGCGGATCCGCCTGAGGAGGAGGAGGGATGGGCTCTCAGGCGGAAGGACGATCGGATCGGGTCGGTTGGGGACGAAGATCTCCTCGTGGCGTTTGGCAAGTCCGATCACCTCTAGTCCCTCGATGTTAAGTTCCTTTAAAACGGCGATCCCGACGTTCAGCTGCCCCTTCCCTCCGTCGATCAGGACGAGGTCGGGGAACTCGGAGAACTTCCCCCCCGCGATCGTCGGGTCCGCAATCTCGGCTAGACCGCGGGAGAACCTCCTCCGGAGGACCTCGGCCATCATCGCGTAATCGTCAGGCTTTCCCGCCAGGTGGACCTTGAACCTCCGGTAGGCGTCCCGCCGCGGACGGCCGTTCTCGAAGACGACCATCGAGCCTGTTGCCTCCTTCCCCTGGGTGTTCGAGATGTCGAACGCCTCGATCCTCTGGGGGAAAACCGCGAGGGAAAGGGCCTCGGCCAGCTCGACGAGCCCGGCCGCCTCCGCATGCCGGATCGCGTCCTCCTTCTCGCCTTCCTTCAGGGAGAACCGGGCGTTCTCGTTTGCCAGCTCGACGAGCCTCCGCTTCTCCCCCCGCTTCGGGACGCGGAGGCGGACCCGGTTCCCACGGAGGGTGGAGAGCCATCCCTCGATCCTCTCGGGATCGTCGATCCCCGTCGGCAGGAGGATCTCCTTCGGGATGAACGAAGCGCTCGAGTAGTATTGGGTGAGGAAGGCATCGACGATTTCCGCCTCGCTCGACCCGGTCGGTATCCTCAGGTGGAACGCCTCCCTCCCGACGAGCCGGCCGGAGCGGACGGCGAACACCTGGGCGCACGCCCGCCCCTCCCCAACCGCGAGGCCGATCGCGTCCCGATCGATGAGGTCGGGGAGGACGACCGATTGCCGCTCGAGGGCGAGGGTGAGGGAGGCGATCGTGTCCCGGAGAGAGGCGGCCCGCTCGTACTTTTGATCGCCCGCAGCGGCGAGCATCTCCCCTCTAAGCCGCTCGAGGAGCCCTGAGGTCCTCCCCTCGAAGAGCATCGCCGCCCCGTTCACCAGCCGGGCGTACTCCTCCTCGCTGATCAGACCTGCGCACGGGGCGGAGCAACGGCCGATCTGGTAGTTGAGGCACGGCCGGCGCGGTGATCTGAGCGGCAGGGTCAACGAGCAGGTCCTGATCGGGAAGAGCCTCTGGGCGAGCTTCAGAGTGGCGCGCATCGCTTTGGCGTTCGCATGCGGGCCGAAGTAGCGGGCCCCGTCGTTTGCGCGGCGGCGGACGATCATCACCCTGGGGAACGGCTCCTTGGTGATCTTCAGATATGGATAGCGCTTGTCGTCGCGAAGCCGAACGTTGAACCTCGGCTTGTGTTTCTTGATCAGGCCGTCCTCGAGGAGGAACGCCTCCGCCTCCGTCTCCGTTCGGATCACCTCGAAGTCGGCGATCTCGGCTACTAGGGCATGCGTCTTCGTAGATAGCCGATCGATCGACTGGAAGTAAGAGCGGACGCGGCTCCGAAGGGATGCCGCCTTCCCGACGTAGATCACCTCCCCGGTACTGTCCTTCATCAGGTAGACCCCGGGCGAGGAAGGAAGCCGTGATAGTTTGCCTTTGAGCGCTTCGTGCATGATCGAGTCTATCGTAGCGAGCCGGGCGATCGTCCTCAAACCGGCGGGGATTGCAGCTCCCAGGGCTTTGGGCTATGATTTCGATGAATTTGGGGGTGTAGCTCTAACGGGAGAGCGCCCGCCTTGCACGCGGGAGGATGGCGGTTCGAATCCGCTCGCCTCCACCATCTGAACCGGAACCCCCTCTTTCGTCCCCCTTCCTTAAGGTGAACGACACCGTTGGAGGTAAGGGCATGATCCGTCACCCGCCTCGGTCATTCAGCTCAGGGGGTTTGTCTTCGGCTGAATGTTGCAATGTTGATAGTCTGAGTTTACGACTTGACAAGTGCCCGGCTGAGCGATACCTTAACGGGTATATGGGCACGGACGGCGGTTATGTCGACCATATGTTGATGCGCATCACGGAGAGGGTGTGATGGAGCAACTCGATCGCTCACCGATTCCATTGTGTAGCCCGTCATCTCAAGGACCGCTCCGTTTCACTCAGATAAAAACCGGGTCTTCTTTCGTGTTTCCGATTAGAGTGGGCCTCTCCATTTCGGTTGTAGATCCCCGTAAGAAAGAGCCGGTTCGAGGTGACTCATCATGGAGTTAGCTTCCGGATCTAATTTTGCTTGGACGATTCATTGAACAGGGAGGAGATGGCGCTTTGTCCGGACCGGAAGTGGTTCTAGCACACGATTTTGGGACAACAGGTAACAAGGCGACCTTGTTCACCCCGGAAGGCGAGCTGTTGGCTGCCTATTACCTTCCGTATTCCACGGAGTATCCAAAGCCCGGTTGGGTCGAACAGGATCCCGATGATTGGAAGAGGGCGTTCGTCAGCTCGACCAAAGCGGTCCTTGAAAAGGGAGGGATTCGCCCTGAAGAGCTCGTTGCGGTTACGTTCAGCGCGCACATGCTGGGCTGTATCCCGATGGGGAAGGATGGCAGCGTTCTGCGGAAGAAAGCCATCCTTTGGCCTGATCATCGGAGCGAGGAGCAAGCGAGGGTCATCGAAGAGCGGATCGGCTGGGAGGACTTCTACCACCGGACCGGTGGTGGCCTTGAGTTGGCCCTTTACCCTGCGGCTAAGTTGCTTTGGTTGAAGGAGAACGAGCCTGAGCTATACCGCCGGACGTACGTGTTCCTCGGTACCAAGGATCTGCTTGTACATTGGTTGACCGGGCGCTTCGTCACCGACTATTCGGATGCCTCAAATACCGGTCTTCTAGATCTTGCTCGTCGACGTTGGGCCGAGGACTACCTCGAGGTGCTCGGCCTGGACCGGGGTAAGCTGCCGGAGGAGATCCTTCCGAGTGACGAGGTTGTCGGCCGGATTTCGCGTGAAGCTGCGAAGGAAACAGGCCTTGCTCCCGGGACGCCCGTTGTTCTCGGGGGAGGTGACGTCCCTTGCGCAGCCGTTGGAGCCGGGGTTGTGAGCGAGGGAACTGCGTACAACTACATCGGTTCAGCTTCTTGGACGGCGGTAGCCGGAACTAAAGGGGTGTTCGATCCGGGGATGCGGCCGTTTACCCTCTGTCATCTCGTCCCCGGGATGTACGTGAGTCAATTGGCGACCTATTCGGCGGGGGTTGTTCACGAGTGGTTTAAGGAGCATATCTGCGTAGCCGAGACGCGTGATGCAAAACGCCAGGGTATCAGCCCTTATGAGCTTATGGATGGAGCTGTCGCCGGTTCTCCGCCGGGGGCAAATGGGCTGATATTCTTGCCCTACATGCGCCCGGGCGGCGCTCCATTCCACGATCTTGATGCTCGCGCCGCTCTTCTCGGGTTGGAGCTTCGACATACGCGGGCGGACGTGTTGAGAGCCGTCCTTGAAGGGATCAGCCTGAACATCGGCCTTGTGTGTAATGCCCTAGAGAAAGGGGCCGGTAAGCCGTTCAAAGAGATCCGCGCGATCGGCGGCGGAGCCAAGAGCCGCGTCTGGTTGGGGATACTTACAAGTGTGCTCGGGAAACGTGTCACAACGCTTACGAGCTCCCAGGAGGCGAACTGCCTTGGGGCTGCGATGACGGCCTATGTGGCATTGGGGCGGTATGAAGGGTTCGAACAGGCTGCTGCCGGGATGATCACCGTTGGTGAGCAGATCGACCCTGATCCTGCGAGCGTTTCAGTCTATGAATCCCTGATACCTCTGTTCCGCCGAGCGTACAAACAGATCGCTCCTATCCATATGGAGTTAGGACATCTCAATGAATAGAGATAAAAAGCATATGCATACATTACATCCATTAGGGAAAAAGGAGGTGATGTGTAGTACAGACCGGAAAATGCTCGGTAGTACAGGCCGGATAACCGATTGAGATTATGGAGGTGCTTCAATGAATTGGAAGAAGGTTACAGTCGTTCTTGCTCTGGGGTTGATCGCCCTATCGCCGTTGGTCGCTTGGGCGGCCGAGCGTACGATCGGTGTAGGGGCACAGGGGCTTTCTAGCCCGGTTCCGAGTCGGATGGCTAACGAGTGGCGGAAGATATGCGAAGAGAACGGATGGGAACTTCTGACCGTTGACGGTGGCGGCGACATGCAGAAGGTCATCGACGCCGCGCTCACCTGGATTCAGATGGGCGTCGACGCGATCCACATCTTCTTCCCGCCCGCCGGTTCGATCGGGGAGCTGGCCGATGCTTGTGCTGCGGCTGGGATTCCGTTGATCACCACCGGTTATGGCTGTGGTCAGGGTCAAACGTTCGATGTCGGCATGAGCGACTTCGAGGGCGGAGTCAAGATGACGCAGTGGTTGTTCGACGCCCTCGGTCGAAAGGGTGAAATCGCGGTGTTGCACTGGGATCAGGTTCCATGCCCGCGCCAGCGTTACGCGATGCTGGAAGCGATGCTCCCCGAATACCCCGAGATCAGCGTTGTGGCGAGCCACGTTGCGAAATTCCCCGGGGCCGGGGAGGACTGCCGCGCAGCGATGGAGAACATCCTCCTTGCCCACCCCGATATTGAAGGGGTTTGGGGCGCCTGGGATGAACTGACGATGGGAGCCGTTCAGGCGATTGAGGCCGCAGGGCGCGACGACATCATCTGCGTCGGGATCGACGGCAACAAGTCGACCTTCGATGCTATCCGAAGCGGTGGCCCCTTCAAGATGACCATTGCCCCGGATTGGGAGGGTGGAGTCGTCATTGCGGTCGAGCAATTGGAAACGAGAATCTGGCAAGGGGAGCCGCCCCTGCAAACCCAGTTTTACATCGATATTCCGATTGTAACTGCAGCGAACTGCCCGCCTTCAGGCTGGTTCTACGGTGAGTGGGTCGCTGCCGGGATGCCGGACGAACCCAAACAGTAATCAATAGGCGGAGGCTCCAACCATCTAGGAATGGGGCCTCCGCTTTGGTTAGTAATATTCGGAAAGGTATAGTCCATTCATGAACACAGGCGGGTCGGATCTTCTACGTCTCGAGATGAAGGGGATCACCAAGGTGTTCCCCGGGACCGTGGCTTGTGAGGCGATAGACTTTGACCTTCGCGCCGGCGAGATTCATGCCCTTGTAGGGCAGAATGGGGCGGGCAAGTCGACCCTCATCAGGGTTTTAGCCGGTATATATCCGCGTGATGCCGGCGAGATTTTCATAGAGGGTGAGCCTGTGGAGCATCTGACCCCATGGACTGCCCATGATCTGGGGATGCGCTTCATCCATCAGGAGCTGAACCTTGTACCCCAGTTTAATGTTGCTGAGAACATCGTCCTTGGCGACCCGTACCCGTTCCGGTTCGGCCGGTTGATCGATTGGAGGCGGTTGAACCGGCACGTCGGGAGCGTCCTCGCCGATCTTGGTATTTCTATCGACCCCCGCCGATCGGTGCAGTCCCTCAGCGTTGCGGAGCAATGGATGGTGGCGATTGCACGCGCCCTCTACTCCCGTGGCCGAGTCCTCGTGATGGATGAGCCGACCTCTTCCTTGACCCGGGAAGACGTGCAAGAGTTGTTCGACCTTGTTCGGTCGTTGGTAGCCAAAGGAACCTCCGTGATCTACATCTCGCACCGGCTTGAGGAGGTCTTTGAGCTTGCTCAACGCGTAACGGTCCTCAGAGATGGCCATAAGGTGACTACGACAGACGTGGACTCAATCGATCTGAGCGAGTTAGTTCGCCTTATGGTAGGAGGGTCGCCGCAGAAGTTGTATCCGACTATAGAAGAGGATCGGTCGGTTGGGAAGCCCGTCCTTCAAGCGGATGAGCTCACCAGCATTGATGGCCGATTGGTCGATCTGAGCTTAGAGGTTCATGAACGCGAGGTTGTCGGTCTGACCGGTCTCTTGGGGGCCGGGCATAACGAATTTGCGGATTCGCTCTTCGGAGTAGGGGCGCAGTTCTCTTCCGGACAGGTGCTGCTGGACGGTAAGCCGTATGAGCCGCGAGGGGCTCGCGACGCAATCGGTCGCGGGATAGGGCTCGTCCCTGCTGAACGGAGGAGTCAGGGCCTCATAGGAGAGATGCGGATTTGGGAGAACATAATCCTTGCGCATCTTCGGCATTTTCTTATAGACCCGATCACGCAGATCATCCGGCATAGGGAAGCGAATAGAGAGGCGCTTGAGCAGATGAGGTCACTTCGGATCGTGGCGGTCGGTCCCGAACAAGAGGTGCGGTATCTGAGCGGGGGGAACCAACAAAAGGTTGTTCTTGCCAAATGGCTCCTCCGTCGTCCGCGTCTCCTTGTTCTAAACGAGCCGACGCGCGGGATTGATGTCTCGGCCAAGGCAGAGATCTACGGGTTGGTCCGGCGGCTTGCCGATGAAGGGAGCGGCATTCTGTTCGTCTCTACGGAAGCTGAGGAATTGGCAGGGGTCTGCGATCGGGTTCTCATACTTCGCCAGGGGAGGCTCGTCGCGGAGATCCCGCGGCGCGAGCTCTCCGCTCAGCGGATTATGGAGGCTTGTTATGGAGGATGATCGATGGCCCGGTTGATGCAGCTGCGAACTGACCTCAAGCAGCGCTTTCAGGATGTCGCACTTAAGGGTGGGCGATATGGAACGGTGATCGGCCTTCTGATTCTGTTCGCTGTTTTTACGGCGCTGAAACCCACTATTTTTCCGACCGTTCGGAATTTTATAAACATCTTCAACCAGATTTCGCTTCTCGGGATCTGCGCTGCTGGATTGACGGTTTGCCTCGTCATGAACGAGTTCGATCTCTCCATCGGCGCAATAGCCACGCTCGCGGCTGTCCTTACAGCCGGTTGGCTGCCGCATATGCCGCTTCTCGCCGGTGTAGTCGCCGTTCTAGTCGTTTCCACCATTATCGGGTTGATCAACGGATTGATCATAACGTCTCTGCGCGTCTCCTCGTTCATGACTACACTCGGAATGATGACGGTCTTGACGGGGTTCAGCTATTGGTATACAAGCGGAAGCGGAGCGATCCTCTATAGCGGGATCCCAGAGGGTTTCTTGCATATTGGCAAGGGAACGTTCTTTTACATACCGTACCTCGTTTTTTTTATGATTGGTATTCTTCTTGTGCTGCATATAGTGTTGAATCACACTATGACGGGGCGGCGGATGTATGCTGTCGGGGGGAACCCGGAGGCGGCTCGGTTCGGGGGGATCCCGATCGCACGCCTGAAGATCCTTGGATTTATGATATCTGGGATGTTAGCCGGTCTGACGGGGATTCTGCTGGTAGCACGTCTGGGACTCGCTGAGCCGACCATCGGGGATCGGTTTCTATTCGACTCGTTTACGGTTGCGTTTATCGGTGCGGCGTCGATCCGCGTCGGGCGGTTTCACATCCTTGGGACACTGATCGGAACATTGATCCTTGGAACGATACTGAACGGGTTCACCCTCCTCGACGTTCCCTATCACTTACAGCTGGTCGTTCAAGGGGCGATCCTGATCGCGGCTGTGACGTCAGCGGGCTTATGGCAAGGGCTGCTGCAATCGGTTCGTCTACGTGATGTCCGCCGGGGGTTACCGGGCGGAAGAAGGGAGAGCGAGGATGCCTGAAGAGCTTTCTTCCCGCTCTAAGGAGCACTGGAAGAGGACGATCAGCTTTGTTTCCGGTATCAGACGGTATGGGATCATTGTGTCATTGTTCTTGCTGTTCCTATGTTTTTCCCTATTGCGCCCGGATGTTTTTCCTACGTTGGGCAATCTGATCTCCATACTGAAGCAGATTGCGCTCCTCGGGATCATGTCGGCCGGCTTGACCATATCCCTCGTTCTCGGCGACTTCGATCTCTCAGTGGCTGCAGTTGCGACGTGGAGCGGGGTGATGATCGCTGCGTTGCTTCCCCAGATGAGCATGTGGCTAGCAATCCCGATTGTGCTCGCAATGGGGGTGGGGATCGGACTGATCAATGGGTTTTTCTCTGCAGCCGTTGGGATTTCGCCGTTCATCGTAACACTAGCGACCCAGACGATGTTGCGCGGCTTGACCCTCTGGTATACGGGGGGATATTCGCTCTATTCTGGGATTCCGCGGGGGTTTATAATGGTTGCTAGAGGGACGTTTCTGAGCATTCCCTATCTTGTGTACATTATGCTGTTTATATACATTGTGGTCTATGTTTTGGCGAATCACATGGCGTTCGGTAAAAGGTTGTATGCCGTGGGAGGGAACCCTACGGCCGCCCGATACTCCGGCATACGCGTTGTTAGGGTTCACCTCGTTGCATTTATGATATCATCCGTTCTTGCTGCCCTCACAGGGATCCTATTGGCGGCGCGTCTCTCTTCCGGTCAACCGCGTGCCGGCGAGGGGCTTTTGCTCAGCGCCTTTGCCGCCTGTTTTCTCGGGGCGACTACCTTTCGGATCGGACGGTTCAACGTTCTCGGGACGTTGATCGGCGTGCTCTTCATCGGTACGCTAAACAATGGATTGGTCATCCTCGGAGTCCCCTTCTATCTGCAATACGTCATTCAAGGAGCGGTTCTAATCATTGCGATCGCAGCGTCCGGATTGGCTCGTTCCAGCATCCGGGCCTCCGTATAGTAGAAGCTCTTTAGGTCATGCTGTCGATGTAATGTCAAGAGTTTGAGATCATAGGTTGACGGGCGATCCGATGGGAGATATTTTAGAGGGTACATGAATATGGATGGAGATTACGCTGAGCAGTTGCTGGTGGACTTTGCTGAACGGACCAAAGTGCAGCTGGTCGGAGACTCACAGATTCCGCTCTATCACCAGTTAGCGAGGGTACTGCAAAAGTTCATTCAGAATGATTTCCTTCAGGCCGGGGATCGGTTCCCGTCCGAGGAAGCTGTGGGGGCCTGTTTCAACGTCAGCCGTCCGACCGTTAACAAGGCGATTCAAGAGTTGCTGGCGGATGGATGGCTCAACCGGGTGCGGGGAAGAGGAACCTTCATCAATAAGGATCCGCACGTTCAGCTTTCATTATTGAACGACAAACTGAGCCTTGTAGAGCAATTCCCTCGCCATAAGTTCAAGTATCGCTTGATCCACAAAAGGATTGAAGCCCCCATTCCCCGAATCAATCAGATCTTGGGACTTGAGCCAGATGAGCCTCTCCTCTACCTCCGGCGGTTGCGTCTGATGGATGAGCAACCGTTGCTCGTCTGCGATTCCATCCTTCCGGCGGAGCGGTTCCCCGGATTGGGAGAACATCCGTTTGTGAATGGGAGCTTGTACGCCACGCTGGATCAGGAATACGGATGCCCTGTCTTGCGTTCGGAGCGATCTGTCGAGGCTTCTGAGGTGGTCGAATGCGAAGTGGCCACTTTGCTGAATGTCCCGTTGCTTAGCCCAATCTTATTGTTGACAGGGATTGCGTTTGCAGAAGGGGATGAGCCCGTCGAGTACATTAAATCATATTTAAGAGAAGGGGTGAGCCTGAAAAGTACGGTTCAGCGCAAACCCACTTAGCTACGAGGTGTGATCGCCTTCGAGCCGCTTTTCGCAGCCTTACCTGTTTAGAGCCTCTGGGTTTAGGATGTTGTCAGGCTGTCTTCCATGAAAGAAGGCGATGACGGTTTCAGCGCACACCCTGTCCATGCATTCCATCGCTTCAGTTGTATAGGCAGCGATATGTGGAGTGGCGAGGACGTTATCGAGGGGAAGGAGGGGGCTCTCCCTCGGGGGTTCGGTGGAAAATACGTCAACCCCAGCGGCTGCGATCCGGCGCTCGGAGAGGGCTTCGGCCAGGGCAGATTCGTCGACGAGCTCACCGCGGGCGATATTGATCAAGATCGCCGTCGCTTTCATCATCGCGAACTCCTCTTTACCCAAGAGATTGCGCGTCTCGGGAAGGAGAGGGACGTGCAAGGTCACGATATCGGCCTGTGAAAGGAGTTCTTCAAGTTTCACGTACCGGACCCCGAAGTCCTTGACGAGGGATGTATCTTGATAGAGATCATAGGCAAGGATCGGGCTTCCGAACCCGGCCAAGCGGCGGATCACCGCTTGGCCTATTCTCCCGGTACCAACAACCCCGACCGTTTGGCGACCGAGCTCGTGCCCGAGATAACGGTTCCATCCCCCAGCTCTGGTCGATTCCGCCGCTGGGACTATCTGACGGAGGAGGCTGAGCATGACGGCGATGGTGAAGTCGGCGACAGCGTCGGTGTTCGTGCCAGGGGCATTTGCGACCGCGATTCCCAATGATGTTGCGGCGTCGAGGTCGATGTTGTCGACCCCGACGCCGTGTTTCATGATCAAGCGGAGGTTCTCCGACGAGGCCAGGGCCTCCGCTGTAATCGGCTCCGCTCCGGAGATGATGACGTCCGGCTTATCGCGAGCAACGATCGATTTCATCGTTTCTTCGTCGAGGGGGCGCTCCTCCGGGGCGATCCGACGGATCTCAAATCCCGCTTTGGAGAGGAGCTCTTCACCGACTGAAACGATGTTCGCGAAAGACCTGGAACCGATGAGCACTCTCGGCATAGGAGCCCTCCCCCACCTAGAATGAGACCCCAAGCTGTTCAAACTCAGCTACGGCCTTGTTCACGAGGCTTTCTTCCGGCAATACGAAAGGTAGGCGTGGGTAACCGGCGTTGACGCCGCGTCTGCGCAGGATCGCCTGAATCATTGCGAGAGTCGGCGCGTAGTGCATGACGTCCCGCATCGCTGAGACTTTTTTCTGTAGCGGTCGGGCTTTATCTAAGTCCCCTGCCTTAACGGCGTCGAAGAGCTCAACCACCGGCTCGGGGATTGCATTCGCTAGACCCGAGACCGATGCGAGGGCTCCCATCCCGACCGCGGGGAATATCAGCGCCTCGGTGCCGATCACCGGGATGAAGTCGTCCTTCTTCACCTTCCACAGGTAGTTGTAGAAGACCATGATGTCGAAGCTCGAATCCTTTACCCCGCAAACCCCCAATTGGGCCAAGCGGTTGAGGAATTCCGCTGAGATGGATACCCCTGTGGTCTTAGGGTTGTTATAGACGAAGACGGGGATCGATACCGCTTCGACTAAGGCCTTGAAGTGACGCTCCACCTCCGCCTCCTTGAACCCGTAGTAGATAGGCGGGACGGAGGCTACAGCCGTTGCGCCCGCCTTTTCAGCGTGTTTGGCCAATTCTACTACCGAACGGGTCGATGCCCCGCCAACATGCATGATCACGGGGACACGGCCGTTGACCTCGTCGATGACCACCTCGGCAACCCTCTTCCGCTCTTCAACGTTCATCAGGGGGCCCGACCCATACGTACCGCAGGGATAGAATCCCTGGACCTTGTCCACCAAGAATGAAACGATCTCACGTTGTGCTTTTTCGTCGAACGATCCGTTCTTGTCGAATGCTGTGAGTAACGGCGGGATTATTCCCGAGATTTTAGCTTTCATTTATACCTCCTTATTCTCTGATGGAATTTATAAGATTAGGGTGCTGTGTCTTACTGCTATTAACCCCTCACCTCCTCGCTACTCGTTGAGCCCAAGCTGTTCGAGCCGCTCCGTTGTCGGTTGCCCCGTCCTGGGGTCCCACCCACGTTCTTCGTAGTAATCGTCGAGCAGCCTATCGACGTCTTCTTTAGCTAGCACTTTGGTTTGGTAATAATCCTGCATCTCGATGCGCCCTTCCGGCGATTCCATCGGTCTAAACCAGACTTCGGGGACCTTGTCATCCGCACGCGTGAAGCCTTCTTGCACGTTGATCAACTTGGCCAGGTTGCTGATCCGTTCACCGTGTTCGACGAGATCACCAGGAGAGAGATCCTCGCCCGTGGCCGCGTTGTACAGATGAGCCATATCGTCAGCAAAGATGAGCCCCTGGTAGGTGTAGATGGAGCAGAGGCCCAATGCGTTTTTGACCCGCATCATGTCCTCCATGTAGCGGGTGTAGCGGCCAACGTTGAACTTACCGGTATACGGTGCTTCCGTGAAGATCCGATCGACCGCCTCCTGGGGGATCCCCCACCGTTCCACCTGCTCGCGGATCTCCTCGATTGTCCTGTTCCGGCTGTTCGTCCGTGTATGGGAACCGCCGTGATGCGGTCGCGGGCGGGTGAAGAACGTCATCATCAGCGGATGAAAGTTGGATGGTCGGGCATCGTAGATGAAATCCACTCCCTTGCAGATCCCTGCGTACCAGTAATCCTGGGGATCAAGGCCAAATTCCCGTTTTAGACGGATCCAGCCATCTGCAAGGACATCGCCAAAGCCTTCCCTGTTTACCGTCATTTCGTAAAGCTTCTGGTAGGTCGGGTACTCTCGCTTGAGTTCCAATCCGCCGGTGTCTGCTTTGGTCAACCGGCCGATCTCGTACATCTTGGTTACGAAGTCGATCAGCCTGGTTGTGGTGTAAAAGTCGATTCCGGTCCGGGAATTCGCATCCGCTACGAAGTGGATCATCTTTCTGTGGTCTTCTACACCGAGGAGCATCCCCGAAGTCGCGCTCTTGCTGAATGGGGAGCCGAATCCGATCTCCCCATCGTATTCTCCCCCCTTCGTCTTCCACCTCAGCCGACATCCGAGGAGGCAGGAATTGCAGGCGATGACATCCTCTACCGTCTCCATCCTTGTCTTTTCGCCGTACAGTTCGTCCCACCGATCCTTGGGCCAAATCCCCGGATACTGGGTATGCTTGAACGTGCTCCATCCCGCGGCTAGTCCGAGCTTTATCCAGTGATCCCGTTTGGGCCACTCGAGAACGCGGTTTCGCAGGGCCTCGGAGACCTCCATGAATTCTCCCGGGCGGGCGACCTCCACCTCTCCTGTCCCGATTGCCACGATCGCTTTGAGGTTCTTCGACCCCATGACAGCCCCCAAGCCGCCTCGACCGAGTGAGTTCGTCTTGTCGATGATAGTTAGAGCATGGCGTACGAGGTTCTCTCCCGCCGTCCCGATCGCTATGACCCCGGCCTCTGCCCCTTCTCTCCGGATGAGCTCGTTTGTAACCCCTTCGATCCCGCCTCCCCACAGGTCATCCGCCGGCACGATGTCCGCCCCACCATCTCGGACACGGAGGTAAACCGGGCGCGGCGATTTGCCTGTTATTAGGAGGTGATGGCAACCTGCACGCTTGAGGGCGATCCCCAAGTAACGGCTTCCTCCGGTGCTCTCCCCGATGTAGTGCCGGCCATCTTCGGCCGCAATCGTCGGGAACTTAGTGATTACAGTGGTCTTCGGCGTTCCGGGCGTTAGGGTCCCAACGAGGACGCCCGGATTGACGCTGATCAAGTTCTCCGGCGAAAACGGGTCTACTCTTGGGGGTAGATACTTGGAGACGAGGGTCCAGCCGACGCCGCTTCCTCCGAGGAATGAGCGGTTGAGTTCCGCCTCGACCGGCGTCCTTTCTACATTCCCGGTTGATAAATCTACGTGTAGGATCCAACTGGATGGACGTGTCACGCGGAGGCTCCTTCCCACTGTTTCACGACGATCTTGGACTTGTCTTCTGAAGGTTCGTATACGAGTGCTTCATACTCACACGCATCCGCGCAAACCGGCTTACCTCCACAAAGATCGCATCCGATCGGCTTAATCATTGGGGCCGTTCGCTCTGTCTGTACATCGCGTTCCATGACGATCATCGATCTCGCTGGGTTGAAGACCCCGGCCTTGGCGAACGAACACGCCAGTCGGCAGCTTTGGCAGCCGCGACAACGCTCCGGCCAGACGACCAAGTGTCCCGTTGGGTTATTCATGTGTCTCCTCAGGGGTTAGCGACTGACGATCTCCAAGGTGTTCCCTTCTGGGTCTTCGAAGTAACCGATCATCCAGCCGTTACTCGTCTTACGAACACCCTCAAGGATTACGCCCTTCTCTCTTAGCATCCGTTCTGTTTTCTCGAAGTCCTCGACGACGATGCCGATATGGCTGAACCCGGCGTGGTTCAACTCCCTCTCTACCCGAGGTTCGTCAGTGGGAAGGAGCTCAATCTCGCCCCCACCGTCGGCGGCTAGGAAGAAGATCGGCGGCCGGCCTTCCTTTTCTATGGTCCTTACGACGGAGAACCCGAGCGTTTTACGATACCAATCGGCTAAAGGCACCGTGTCATGAGCATAGATGCCGAAGTGCTCCAGCTTCATCTACTATCGCCCCCTCACATCAGCAAATCCCGTTACAAGCATGGCTTCTGCATCGGGGATTAAGAGGGGTATGGCGTAAGAACGGATTAGATCTTTGCCCAGGAGGGCTCCGACATTCGCGTCCTCTACGAGGTAGAACTTCCGGCCTGCCCTTAAAAATGCCTTATGGACCGGGAATGGAGGGTCGAGGGTCTTGGCCTCGCCGATGTTTTCGATCCCCATCAGGTCGACACAGACGCCCTTCAGGGGGAAGTTTTTCATCAGGTAGTCGGCCGCTTCGACGGAGAATCCCGGCTGCTTGTTGAGATAGCGCTCCGGATCGGTCTTACGATACTCGGAGTACCCCGTGTAGATAAATAGGAAGTCGCTCTTGGCTAGTTCCTCGGCGTATGGTTCGAGCTCTTCTCGGTGGATCCGATCCATGTCTCCCTTTGGGATCTCAAGGAGGAGGGGGCGTTCGGAGATGAAATCGGTGATCTCAAACGCCCCCAATTTATGTCCATCCGGGTCGATGTGGAAGTTGACGTCCATATGGGTGCCGGAATGGACGAACATATGGACGAAGCTCGTGTTGTTGTACGACCCCCATCTTACGTTTTCGAATCTCGTATCCTCGGGCCTTTCGATCATCCGCGATCTGGGGATCACCTCCGGCGGATCGATCGGTCCTGGCATGACGATTTGGTCCGGCGCTAGCGAATAAGAAAACTGAACGACCACCCTTTTCACCTCCAAAAACTATCTCTCCTTCTCTACCCGGTCCGCTGGGAACCGCCTACCCGATTGGGCTCTGTTCACCAGCCCCTGTAGGGGGATAACCCCGTAGCTTATTACGTTGTAATGACAGCTTTACGACAAATCATATTGTACGATTCCCCCGGATTTCTGTCAAGCAATGCGCTCAGCCGGCATGTCGTGCGGAACCGATTAAGGAGCGCCCGCCTTGCACGCGGGAGGATGGCGGTTCGAATCCGCTCGCCTCCAAAGCTAGGTCTTTTTGACCGAAGCGGAGTAGGCATGCCCCTATCCCGTGATCTGCCTAGGTCCAATGTTACAGAAATCCTTTTGCTAAGTGTTTGTCACTTGTACCGGGATTATTTACTGGTTTCTGATAAATAAACCTTCTGGTACGTTCGCTGCTGGGTAACAGATCT
>Ga0190334_1000207_pt1 | contig 31141 bp, 24 predicted proteins | sample 48720478_MG_FD_161270 | JGI IMG/M metagenome (GOLD analysis project Ga0190334, IMG submission 161270) | Hydrothermal vent sediment bacterial communities from Southern Trench, Guaymas Basin, Mexico - 4872-04-7-8_MG | ecosystem: Environmental > Aquatic > Marine > Hydrothermal vents > Sediment ... | reverse complement strand
ATCCCAGGGATTGAGCTCGGTGATCACCCCTACATGCACATACCAGTAATACTGCAGGGCTTCGTGAAATGTTCGGGGAGCATGGGCCGGCACGTGCCGGCTGATGGCAGCCATGTGCTCCAGTTCCTTTTTCCTGGCCGGCTCTTTTTCCCCTGCAGCCAGTTCTTCAAGCCTGGCAGCATGCCTGCCGGCAAATTCGATCAGGGCATGGGCCGCAATTTCCATGGCTTTCAGCTCCTCATTCTTTTCATAGGCTCCGGGATCATTGAAATAGTCAAGCCGGGTTCTGGTTTCCCTGATCTCCCCGATCAGGTCAAGCATGCCCCTGGAATAGATCTTGTCACCCAGGACTGTGTGCCCCGGAGCCCGCTGCTCCTGGAATTCCGTAAAAATGCCCGCTTCATAGGCCAGGTGCCATTCGGGCGACATGGCCTGCATGATCCGGTCGCGGTTGGTTTTCCCCTTCCAGAAAGGAATGATCTCTTCCCTGTAAATTCTCCGGGTTTCTTCATCCACCTGAAATGAAACCTTTTCGCGGTTGTGCAGGGTATCGAGGTCCTCCAGCGAATGCAGGGTGATCTCGGGATAGGTGGGAGTGGCGGCAGGCGCCGGTCCCCTTTCACCGATAATCAGTTCTCCGTCGTTGATGCAGATCTCTTTGTTTTCAAGAATGTACCGGAAACAAAGGGCGCGCTGAACGGGGACGGATTTCCCCACCGCCTCCCCGCTTTTGTAGAAACGGGTTACCAGCCTGGCTCTCTCCGGAGAAATCCTGGGAACAGCCTGCAGGCTTTGATCACGTAATTTTTTCACCCTTTCGGTCATCATGATTTCCAGATGTTTAATGGTTCTTTCTGACAATGTTTTTTTCAACAGCCGGCCGGCAGAAGTCGTTCTTATCCTCCCACCCCCACCGGCACGTTTGTATGTTTTTCAAGCCGTTGCCTGATGTATTCCATGGCACTGCCTTCGGGTACCTGAATATTTCCGGCCGCATATTCCCCCCGGAAGGTTTTATGTTTTGGTGCAGCCAGTTTGTGGTACGGTAACAGATCCACTCCCTGGACAGAGCTTCCCGCTTCGGAAAGCAGGTCTTCCAGGGCCTTCAGGTCTTCCTCCCTGTCGTTGATCCCCGGGATCAGAGGTACACGAAGCCTGATGTTCGCACGCATTTTGATCAGCCACCGCAAATTTTCCAGGATCAACCGGTTGCTTTTGCCCGTGTATCGGCGGTGCCGTTCTTTATCAAGGGACTTGATGTCGTACAGAAACAGATCAATATACGGAAAGACACGCTGCAGAGCGTCGTTTCCGGCATATCCCGACGTGTCAAGACAGGTATGAAGTCCCTCCCCCACACATGCCCGGGCCAGCTCCTCCAGAAAAACGGGCTGCATAAGCGGTTCTCCTCCTGAAAAAGTAACTCCTCCTCCCGATTCATTCATAAAAACCGCATCTTTCCCGATCATTCCCATCACCCGTTCCACCGTCATCCATTCCCCCACCTTTTCTTCTTCCCGGTAGGTCCTGCCGTTCAGCTTCCGGGTATTAACCGTTTTTTCCACCTGTTTGCGATAACTTTCGGGGTTATGGCACCAGGCGCACCTCAGCGGGCATCCTTTGAAAAACACCGTGGTGCGGATACCCGGACCGTCGTGTACGGCAAAACGTTTGATATCGAAAAGGAGACCTTTGGACATAATGGGTTACGGTTTACGGGTTACGCCTGCCTGCCGGCAGGCAGGGGTTACGGGTAGTCAATGCCTAAATAGCATAAGAACGATCCTGTTTTTCTTCGACTCACCGACTCGCCAACTCCCCACTTCACCATTTTCAATGAGACTTTCCATCCGGAAGCAAAGCGAACCGGATGGAATAGTCGAACCTTCCCTGACATGATGAAGTGATCGTCAGGTGTTATAGGTTCTTTATTACCGAAAATCAATGAACAGGAAGAATAGTTCATTATAACAAATTAAAAAGTAAACAAAAAGATTAATACAATCCGCGCAGGAGGCCACGGACAACAGAGGATTATCTTATCCAGCACTCGTAGAGTCCCCGGTTGGAGAAGCTTTTATACCGTTTGGACACAATGGGAAAGTGCATGTCACGATATTTTATTCAAAATTACATGATTTCCATGAAAAATAAAATTAATCTTTCTTTACCGGAAGCTGTATATAAGTGATACGAATTTTTTGGGCTGAGAGAACCCGGTTACCATACTGCCGAATAATTCACCGCGAAGAATACGAAGGGTAAGTAATCAGAAATATTCTTGCAGGCAGGTCCGGATAAAAACAGGCCGGTAGTCAAAAAGCGGTTTATTCAGGCCTGTCCCCGGCAGCGAAGCGAAAGGGAAGAACGATGAGTAGCGCTAAGGGCCTTTAGACAGTAATTTCTTTCTGTAATTAACAGAATCACAAAATAATATCAGATAACAGAGAAAGACTTGCGAATTTGAAAAAGGCAGGTTCAGGGAAAGCAAGAAACTACGTAGGCAACTACGTAGGCAACTACGTAGTTGTCTACGTAGTTGTCTACAAAATTGAGTTTTATTATATATTTTTTATCAAATATTTACCGAATCGCCTTTACCGGAATAATTTCACAGCTTTTTACAATTTATTTTTTCGGTATGGCTTTCAGGGTTTCCACCAGGAAGTCCCAGAATTTTTTCACCGATCCGATATGCACCTTCTCATCGGGAGAATGGGGATAGCGGATTGTGGGGCCGAACGAGATCATATCGAGGTTGGGATACACACCGCCCAGCAGCCCGCATTCCAGACCGGCATGGATAGCCTTGATCTCGGGTACCCGTCCGAATTTGCTGTTGTACACTTCCTGCATGGTTTTCAAGATGGGTGAATCCATATTGGGTTTCCATCCGGGGTATTCGCCGTCGAATACGATTTTTGCCCCGGCGGGTTCGAACACGGCCACAAATTGCTCCTTAAGGGCTTCCCGGGCGCTATCCACACTGCTGCGCAGCAGGCACAGCACCTCGATCCTACCCTCTTCCGATTTAATCCTGGCAAGGTTGGTGGAAGTTTCCACCAGGCCGGGCATATCGTTGCTCATCCTGATCACATCATTCGGACAGGCATACACCGCATTCACCAGGTTTTTCTGGGTTTCTGCATCGATCACCGATGAGGGCAATTCGGCCTTTTGTGCCTTGAATTTCAGGTCGGGGTCGATGGTGGCATATTCGTTCCTGAAAACGGCTTCCGTCTGTTTCACATATTCCATCACGGCAGCTTCTTCAGCAGCCGGAACGGTCACCAGGGCCACCGCTTCCCTCGGAATGGCATTCCTCAGTCCTCCCCCGTCGATGGAAGCGATCCTCAAACCGTGTTTCCGGGTAGCATGCCACAGAAAGCGGTTCAGCAATTTGTTGGCATTGCCCTTGTACAAATGGATATCAATGCCCGAGTGTCCTCCTTTCAATCCGCTGATAGTCAGCTGAAGCGCCCTGTGCCCCTCCGGGACCGGCTCCTCACGGCAGGTGAGTTCCATATTCGCATTGGTTCCTCCGGCACATCCCACGTACAGTTCGCCCTCGTCCTCCGAGTCCATATTGATCAGTATATCTCCCCTCAGCCATCCGGGCTTCAGACCGAAGGCACCGGTCATACCGGTCTCTTCATCCACGGTAAAGAGAGCTTCAATGGGGCCGTGCTGCAGGTCTTTTGATTCCAGTACGGTCATAGCGGCAGCGACTCCGATTCCATTATCCGAACCCAGGGTGGTGCCGTTGGCCTTCACCCACTCCCCGTCGATCAGCGGTTCAATGGGATCTTTCTCGAAATCAAATTGTTTGTCGCTGTTTTTCTGTGGAACCATATCCAGGTGTCCCTGCAATACCACGGTTTTTCTGTTTTCCATCCCCGGGGTGGCGGGTTTTCTGATCAGTACGTTCCCCACAGCATCCACCGAGGTGTCCAGTCCGAGTTCTTCTCCGAACTCTTTGATAAACTGAATGATCTTTCCTTCTTTCTTGGAAGGTCTTGGAATACGCGTCAGCTTGTAAAAATTTTTCCAGAGGGCCTTCGGATCCAGGTTTTGAATGTCTGCACTCATAATGATGTTTTTTAATTTCTTACTGTTATCATAAAGGAACGGCGGGCGCCTATGCCGGAGTTTCTCCGGAGGGCAGCTCCAGTCCGTATCCCTGCTTCTTATCGGACTTTTTCAGCTGGAATGCCAGGAAAATGGAGATTACTCCCAGAAGCACCAGCATCAGGATAGGCCATGTATAATTGTATGAGGGCAATTCGCCTATGGCACGCATCCTGTTCACCTCCTCACTGATAGCGGCAGGCGACAGACCCTGGGCTTCCAGAGCCAGTCGTGCGTTGTCAATAGCTTTCACCACTTCGGGATTCACCAGGTCAAGCAGCGACCCTATGCCCCAGAAAAAGGCCAGCAACCCCCAGTTCTGTACGGTAAACATGGAGGCATAGGCTGTTCCCAGCCGGTTCTCGGCCACGATCTTGGCCACCGAAGGCCACATGGCGGCAGGGATCAGGGAAAAGGCAATGCCCAGAACCAACAGGCCGATGTATCCGAGAATAACGTTATTGAAGACCGAAAGCGCCAGGTGAGCGAAGATCAGCAACAGCGATCCCAGGATCATGAGCGAAGCAGCCTTCCCTTTCCTGTCCACATAGCTTCCGAATATGGGAGTAAAGAGAATGGTCCCCATGGGAATCAGGCTGGCCACCTTGGGTCCGTTGGTAAACCAGACGGAAAGGGTTCCCCAGAGAACCCTGACAAACAGGCCGAAGAGCAACAGGAGGATAACCAGCGAACCCACCTTGCTGCTCCGGGCTTTCATTCTGGCAGGCACCATACTGAACGCCAGTCCGAACACAAACAAACCGAGGTATATCAAGGTGTTCCCCAGCGATTTATTCCCGAAAAGTGTGAAGAAATCCCCGTCGGCAGGCAGGTCATAGGAAAAATTGAATTTATTCACCAGCAGGTCGGGAGCATATTGAATGAACGGAAACACCGCCGAATAGAAAGCCACACAAAGCAGGGCAATAAATATAAACGAGCGGTTGGTAGCCAGCTTTACCAGATCGTCGAACTTGAATTCCTCATCATCTCCGGTTTCATCCATGGTGGTCCTTCCTCTCTGTTTGTCAAGCTTCACGTCAAAAATGAGGTAAATGAGAAAAAAGACCAGCGACAGACCGATCAGAGTGGCAGCAAAGGCTATGGCCGGAGACACGCGCCCTCCCCCGATATCGATGGAAAGAGCTATCCCCATGGCCGATCCCAGCCTTCCGAAACCCATGTTCACCGCCATGGCCAGAGCCAGCTCATATCCCTTGAACCATTTCACTACTGTTCGGGTAGCTATCACACAAACCACCTCCAATCCGGATCCGAACATCACCCTTCCGATGATCATCATGGTCAGAACAGTACTGTGTGATTCTCCAAAAACTCCGTATGCTGCCATGGCATTGATGGCGGCGCCCAGGGTAGCCAGCGATCCGAATATCACACCGGCCAGCTTGATCCCCCATTTGTCGAGAATAATCCCCCCGACAATGATCATTCCAAAAACATTCGCAATGGTTGTCAGTCCGATCAGCCGGCCGTATTCCTCACTGTCAAACCCGAGCTGGGTTTGCAGCATACCTTTCAGCCCGGAATAAAAATCCTGGAACCAATAGGTAGAAAACATCAGGGTGCTGATCAGAACCAGCACAAGCCACCGCATGGGAGCGGAATCACGCAGGGTTTTCTTCATCACTTCCATATCAATATGTTTTATCGTTAAATTTTGAAACGGATAAAAATAATAAAAAAACTTCAGCCTGCCGATGGGGCACTCATGTCATGAAACACATCCGAAATCTCCGGACGCACTATCCATTTATAAACATATTTGTATAATTGCTATTATAATTTTTATATTTGCCATATAATTATTCGGAATTACGTTGTTATATTATGATTGGTATGAAGAAAGGTCTGGTTTTTATAGCAGTATGTCTTTTCATTGTCCCGGAGATCAAGGCTCAGAAATCAACGGGAAAAGTGAAATGGTACACCTTTGAAGAAGCAGTAAAACTGGTTCAGAAGGAACCAAGAAAACTTTTTATTGATGTATATACCGATTGGTGCGGATGGTGTAAGCGAATGGATGAAAATACATTCAGCCATCCGGTGATTGCAGAATATCTCAACACCCATTTCTACGCTGTGAAGTTCAATGCCGAATCCACCGATCCGGTGAAATTCGGTGGGAAAACCTACATCAACGAAGGAAATGGGAACCGTCATTCGCATCAGCTGGCCATACTCCTGTTGCAAGGCCGCATGTCATATCCCTCCGTCGTGTATATGAACGAGGACCTTCAGTTACTGACAGCCGTGGCCGGATACATGGAACCCAAAGCCATGGAGCCTATTCTGAACTATATTGCCACCGACAAATACAAAACGGTGGAATGGAATGAATTCCAAAAAAATTTTCCGAGCAGCATCCAGTAACCGGAAATCCACATAATGCCACGGACATTTACGTAGCTGGATATGCATGTGATGGAGATTCATTGAGGTACTGCCGTCCCTGCGGAACTTTTTGCCATTATTCCCGTTATGAAATGCAACCATACTGCCTGCCCTGGCATGCGAAGCTTCGTTATCGGTCGCGGTTATTCCATATTATAATAATACTTCTGAATAGCGGGATAAGGAAACAATGGACTCTGAGGGTTTTATGAGAAAAACAAGGCAGGGAAGCGTAGCTTATGACCCGAAGGCGAATAACGCACCGGGAAGGATGGTGCAGCGGTCCTGTTTGAACCCCTGACATGCATAGCATCCTTTACTCTCCCATCCTGAGCTTTACCGGCAGGCATACTGTTTTCCCCAGCTGATATATCAGGGCCCGTTTCAGGGCCAGGGTTTGTTTCCCGTTGGTCACGCGCAGCCGGGCCACATCGGGAATACGGTACACCAGGCAATCGGTTGTATCCTGTATTCCGGTCTCTTCTCCGAAATGTTCCAGGGGTGGTGGCAGGGTTTCCGGCCGGATGTCGAGGGCCACGGGAACCCCACCGGGTTCGTTCTCATTTACCAGTCCTTTTTCTTCTGAAAACCAGCACAGTATGGTAGCCGTCTGGATTGAAGCAGTGGTAGGGATCACATCATATTCCACCGTAAAGGTTTCTTTCAGGGTCTTTCCGGTAAACAAAGCCAGGTATTCCTTTTCCGCCCGGTCCATTTCTTCCAGCAACAACTGCAGGGCTTTTCCGTCGGGGTAATCCTCGGCCATACCATCCAGCAGATCGACCCGTCGTTCCCTGATCCGGATAATGAAATCGGCTGCTTCCAGGGCCATTTCTTCGGTATCTTTCCACCGTACTTTCTCGTAGCTGAAAGGGACCCGGACAAATCCCGAATCGGTTTCCTCAATGGTATATGACCATTCCAGGGTAACGTCCTGTGCAGGCACGATTGCCTGGCCCGGGAAAAACAGCGGGGTTTCCGGCATGCGGGGAACCGGATGAATGGTTCCCAGTTCTCCGGCCACCTCTTCTTCAGCTGTCAGCACCAGTCCGGCCCGGCTCAGAGCAAGATAATTGGACTCCATGCTTGTGCCGGGCTCCACAACATAATATTGCTGCGGATCAATTTCCTGGCGGGTTTCGATCTGCAGGTTGCTGATTTCCCACCATGTTTTGTCTTCTTCGATACCCTCCGAAATATTCAGGAATTGTTCCGTATAATCGCGAAACGGACCCCGCCGCTCGGTGTGTCGGGTAATCTCCAGACTCACCCTCACCACTGTTCGGGGCAATACATACACAAAACTACCCTCAGAAAGCTCCTGATCTTCCGTCACCCGCAGCACGCGGGTCGGAATCAGCGGCTGCTGGCAGGCTGTTAAAAAGGCACCCAGCAGGAGGCACCACACTATGATCCTGTCACATCTTAGGCATTTCATCATGAACGGTTTTAAAAGCATCTCCCATATATTCAATAATGTCACCGGCTATTAAAGACTCCTGGCTGCTATCCCGGCTGGCCAGGTCTCCCGACAATCCGTGCAGGTAAACCCCCAGGGTAGCGGCCTTACCGGCAGGATACCCCTGGGCGAGCAGGGACAGGATGATTCCGGTAAGCACATCCCCGCTTCCCGCCGTGGCCATACCGGGATTTCCCGTAGAATTGAAAAACACCTGTCCGTCGGGGCGGGCCACGGCTGTATAAGCTCCTTTCAGCACCACAACCACTCCGTATTCCCCGGCAAACTGCCTCAGAAGTTCCAGTCGCTGCAATGAATTTTCCGTTCTGCGGGTGATCCGTTCGAATTCACGCGGGTGGGGAGTAAGCACGGTTTTTTCATTCAGCATACCGAGCCAATCCCTGTTCTTCCCCAGGATATTGATTGCATCGGCATCCACTACTACCGGGCCATGGTATGATCCAAGAAGACCTTGCAGCGCCCCGGCCGTTTCCTGTCGGGTTCCCAGACCGGGACCCACTCCCACAGCATCATAACCGCCGGTTTCCGAAATTTCCGAAAACACTTCGCCGGAGCGGTCAACCGAAACCATAGCTTCGGGCACTGCGGTCTGCAATATATCCCGCCCGGCACCGGGTACATGTACCGTAAGCAACCCCACACCCGCCCGGAGACATGCCCGTGCCCCCAGCACGGCAGCTCCCATCTTTCCGGCAGAACCGGCAATAAACAGGGCGTGGCCGTAATGGCCTTTATGAGAAAATTTTTTTCTGTTATGTAACATGTTTCTATCCTCCCCGGCGGTGACATAATGCCAAGGGGTGGCGGTTTTTTCAATTATTTCAGGATGCAATCCAATGGGAAGAACCTTCCACTCGCCAGTATACTCCTCATTTTCTGGCAATAAAAAAGCCAGTTTCGGAAACTGGAAACTCAGGGTGTACCTGGCACGTACCGCCGGGCCCCTGTTCTCGTCCACGGGTTCTTCACCGTACATTCCCGAAGGTATATCAATGGAAATGATCTCGTGCCCTGATTTATTCATCTGTTTGACCAGTTCGGCAGGCCAGCCTGCAAGCGGCCGGGCCAGTCCCGAGCCGAACAATCCGTCCACGATCACGGTCCGGTTGGAAACAGAAGGCAGAGGCTCTCCCTTTTTCAGCACCCTGACCCGGAGGTCCGGAATTTTTTTCAGGCGGTTCAGATTGCAGGCACAATCGTCGGAGAATTTTCCCGATATATCGGCCACTACCGGTTCCACCCGGTACCCCGAACCATGGAGCAAACGGCTCAGGGCCAGGGCATCTCCCCCGTTGTTACCCGGACCGGCCACTAACAAAAAAGGTGTTCCTGAAGGATAATGCCGGGTAATCCATTCGAACAGCCGGGTAGCCGCCCTTTCCATCAGGTCGATCGAGGCCACCGGTTCATGTTCCATGGTATACCGGTCAATTTCCCTGATCTGTGCCGATGTGAATATTTTCATGATACCGTATTTACCGCAAATATAATGAATACCGGTCCATATTGCACGCAGAGGGAGGAAATACACAGATTAAACAACAGGTCAGCGCTATGACGCATGTTATTTGGAGAGCCGAAAAAGCTTTTTATATTTGTCAGCATTTGAACCGGAACAAACAATGTACTACTAACCAATAACCTGGAAGCTATGTTAAAAGAACACCCAAGGGGACTATTCGTCGCCTTCTTTGCTAACATGGGGGAGCGATTCGGTTACTACACCATGCTGGCCATCTTCACTCTGTTTCTTCAGGCCAAGTATGGCTATACAGCCGGTGAGGCAACCCAGATTTTTGGAATTTTCCTTGCATTTGTTTATTTCCTTCCCCTCCTGGGCGGGATTCTGGCCGACCGGTATCTGGGATACGGAAAGACCATCAGTCTGGGTCTGGTAGTCATGCTGGTAGGCTATTTTATGCTGGCCATGCCCACCACCATGGACGGAGGAAAAGCACTGATATTTGCCGCTCTGGGAGTCATTTCCCTGGGAACAGGGTTTTTCAAGGGAAACCTGCAGGCCCTGGTGGGAAATCTGTACGATGATCCCAAATACAACAAATACCGGGATATTGCCTTCAACATCTTTTACATGGGAATCAATATCGGCGCCATGTTCGCCCCTTCGGCCGCCGATGCAGTGAGCAACTGGATCCTGAAAAAGAAGGGATATTTTTACAATGCCGACATTCCGGCCCTGGCCCACAAGTTCCTGGAAGGGAATGGTAATGAGGTAGTGGAAAAAGCCGGCACGGTATCCGAAAAACTCGCCCAACTGGCACAGTCGGTTGGTTATTCAGGCGACGCCGAGAGTTTCAGCCACTGGATCCTGGAAAAGCAGGAACTCTTTCAGAACACCGACCTGCCCGGTCTGGCTTCCAGTTTTCTGGCCGGCAACGGAGCAGAAATTGTGGAAAAAGGAATTACGGTGGGTGAAAAACTGGCCATTTTTGCCCAGCAACAGGGGTTTACCGGCGACCTGGCCAACTTCAGCACCAATTACATCAATGTGCTGAGTGAATCGTACCATTATGCCTTCGGCGTTGCCTGTATCAGCCTGATCGTCTCAATGATCATTTTCTGGGCATTCCGCAAGTATTACAAACACGCTGACATGACGGAAATACAGAAAGCTGCCAGTGAAGAGCATAAAGATAAAGTGGTGGAAATGTCGCCCGAACAGACCCGTGAGCGTCTGATCGCCCTGGGGCTGATCTTCTTTGTGGTGATCTTTTTCTGGATGGCTTTCCACCAGAACGGGGCCGCCATGACCATCTTTGCACGTGACTACACGGTGGGAAGTGTGGACAAGTTCACCAACCTGTGGTTCGACCTGTTCGGGCTCCTGCCCATATTCCTTTCTCTGGTCGGGATGTATTTCCTCATCCGCAAGAAGAGCACCGGAACCATTCGTATGCTGGGGGCAGTGGCCTTCATTGGATTTGCCCTGCTGGCGTACTTCCGTTTCCAGACCTACGAGGAAACCAATCCTTTCACACCGCAGAAATTCCAGCATTTCAATCCTTTCTTCATAGTGGCGCTGACGCCCATTGTGGTGGGGATATTCGGTTATCTGAACCGGATAGGAAAAGAGCCTTCCGCACCCAGGAAGATCGGCATCGGGATGATCATAACGGGAGCCGCCTTCATCATTCTGGTGATCGGATCACTGCAGCTTATCGGATACTCTCCGGGAGAGATCAACGAAGTCCGGGCTCCGAGGGACGTGCTGCTGTCGCCCAACTGGCTGATCAGCACCTATTTCATCCTCACCATTGCCGAGCTGTTCCTGAGCCCCATGGGAATTTCCTTCGTGTCGAAAGTATCTCCCCCGAAATACAAGGGGATGATGCAGGGAGGCTGGCTGGCGGCCACCGCCATAGGAAACTATGCCGTGGGCATCGTGTGCCTGTTCTGGGATGATGTTCCTCTATGGGCCTTCTGGGGGATCCTGGTAGTGTTTGCCCTGCTTTCAGCCACCTTTATCTTCAGTATACTGAAACGGCTGGAACGCGCCACAAGCACCTGACAGGTAATACCACTATTCCCAACAGAAAAAAAAAGAGGCTGCCGGCGGCAGCCTCTTTTTTTATCAGGGAAACGACACAATATCCTCATTTCGTCATTTTCCCCCTCTTTCTTATCACACCCTACTTTTCTTTCCCTTTCAGATACCTGTCGAGGTATTCGGTATACTGGTTGTACAACAGCAGGGAACTGGCGGTGTTGTATGCCACCCCGTGGGCGCCGGGAGGATAGATCTTCAGGTCGTGGTCTTTTCCGTTGTCGATCAGAGCTTTCACCAGCTGGAAGGTGTTCTGGGGATGCACGTTCTCATCCATCAGGGAATGTGCGATCAGCATCTTCCCTTCCAGGTTGGCGGCGTGAGTAACCACAGCGCTGTTCACATAGCCTTCTTCATTATCTTCCAGCAGGCCCATATACCTTTCGGAATATATGCAGTCGTACAGCCGCTGGTCGGTTACCGGCGCACCTACCAGGGCTACTTTGAACACCCCCGGATGAGTCAGGATGGTATAGGCCGAGGAGTATCCACCATAGCTGTGCCCGCGAATGGCCATCCGGTCGCCGTCAATCCAGGGAAAAGAAGCCAGGTAGCGGGCGGTTTCCACGAAATCGTGGCTTTCCCAGCGCCCCAGATTCCGGTATACTAATTTCTCAAAGGCATCGCCGTATCCACCGCTTCCCCGGTTATTCACTCCGGCAATAACATAACCTTCCTGAGCCAGCCACTGTTCCCAGCCTCCCCCGCTCCAGCTGTTATATACTGATTGGGCGCCCGGCCCACCGTATACATTGAGCAGCAAAGGATAGGATTTTTCGGGATCAAAATCCACCGGCTTAACAATATATCCATCCAGCTTCTGGCCATCGGAGGTGGTAAAACTGAACAGCTCCCGGGTGGCCGCCACATGCTCTTCCATGAACTCCAGCACCTGCCGGTTATCCTCAAGCACTCTCAGCTTTTTGCCTCCCGTAGTCCACAATTCCACCTGTGTAGGAGTGGAAACATTGGAGTAACTGTCGAAATAATATCTGCCGTCGGGCGACATATTCACCCTGTGATTCCCGGGAACGGAGGTCATTTTTTTCTTTCTTTTCCCGTTGAACCTCACGGAATAAAGATGCCTTTCCAGAGGAGAATCTTCGGTAGATGTATAATAAATAATCCCCTTCTTCTCATCCAGGGCTTCGATCCTGACCACTTCCCAGGAACCTTCGGTGATCTGTCCCAGCAGGTTCCCTTCATAATCATACCGGTAAATATGGCTCCAGCCATTGCGGTCGCTGATCCAGAAAAACTCTTCATGCTCTTTCGGGAAATACATCAGGTGCAGGGTTCCGGAAAAAAAATCGAAGACATCAATCCAGCTGTCAGATGTTTCGTGCATCACCTGCCAGCCCTCGCCGGTGGCAACGTTGAACAGTGTCAGTTTCAGTTCGTTCTGGGCCCGGTTCATGGTTTGCACCGCCAGTACCCCGGTGCGGGCGGTCCAGTAAATTCTTGGCACATACCCTTCATCATGTCGGGTATCCAGCCATATTTTACTACCCGATTCCACCTCGATCACCCCGATGCGCACTTTCGGTACGGGATCGCCCACCTTGGGATAGGGCACTTTCATGTATTCGGGGTGTTTCCCCGAAAAGTCCGTAAGCTGATACACGGGCACCTCCCGTTCATCCGATTGCCAGAAGGCAATGTACCGGCTGTCGGGCGACCAGTACCAGCCCTGCACCAGTCCGAATTCTTCTTCGTAGGCCCATCCGAAACGGCCGTTGAAAAAGCTTTCGGATGCATCATCGGTCAGCCTTCTGGCCTGATCCTCTTCAAAGGAATACACATACAGGTCGCCGTCCTTTTCATAGGCCACCATTTTCCCGTCGGGTGATACCTCAGCTGTATATGCTTGTTCAGCCACCAGCTTCAGGCTCTTATCTTCGGGGGAATAGTAAAAATAATCGGCATTCCCCGAATAGCGCCATACCGGCTGGAAGCGGGTCTGGAACAGCAGGTAGCGACCGTCTTCCGTCCACTGAAACGAACGGTACCGGAAAGGATCTTTCGTATCAGGAAAAACCAGACCTTCAGCGGTAAATACCCGCTCTTCCCCGCCTGTGGCGGGATCACATACCCAGATTTCCTGGATACCGTTGCTGCTTCGGGTAAATGAATACCGTTCCCCCCCGTTGATCCAGGTTACATTCGACGGCCCGCGGTTACCCGACAGCCTCCTGGAGCTCAGCAGGGCATCCTGCAAGCTTTCATAACGCGCCTTCTGGGCACTGACAGAAGAAATAATGCAGAAAACAACCCATGTAAGAAGGGTCACTCGTAATAACCAGCTTCTTTTACTTTTTGTATTCATACTTTTCTTATTTTTATTAAAAACCTGAAAACAGGGTAAAGATAAAAAAAGAGAGGAATGAATGTCTTCTCTTTTTTTTCTGAACAGAAAATGTTTCCTTTTTCACCGGTACGAATTCGGGAAGGATATGCCTGGTGAGGACAAAAGCCGGGCAATGGTATCCGTGGTCACGCAGATCACTCCGTGATTCTCCGTTCATCAGAAGGCCGACTTCGGTCATTTCCCCGGTTGCCACATTCAGAGTAACCAGCCTCTGGTTATATTTCGATGTATCTCATACCATGGCATAAAGTGACCAGTGCCAAGCATTGTTCGATCATGGAACAGATCACCCCGGTAATATTGCCGTCGGCAGAAGGAATCAGGCTGGCAAAACCATTCCAGTCCTGTGAGATATTGTTGTTCAGCAACGTAGCTTCACATGTTTTCATGTTTACAGAATAAAAACAGCCGTTCCCATTGGCAGTGGCTCCGCCAAAGCACAATCCGGCGGCCGGATCATCCAGTCAAATTCGAAGGTGTCGGACGTAAGATCCTCCTCACCATTGTTCACTTTCACCAACACCACGGCGCTTTCTTCAACATCTCCGGGGTCGGAACTCCAGGTTGATCCGTCGTGGTAGAAAAGAGCAGCGACAAAGCACCGCCTCCCGTGTATTCCTCATCGTCAATCACACCGGTATTCACAGATTGAATCACAGGGTCCTCATCTTTTTTACATCCCGTGCATACTACAATAACCATTAAAACAAACACCGCCATACCAGGAGAAATACGTTTCATTAGTCGTTTTTCCCAGAGGTTACCTGAAAAAACCCAAATAACAAGTACCTGGCATAACCGCCCCGGAATAAGTTATGACGCAACAAAAAGACAGGTTCTTTTTTTATTAAACAAAAAAAACCTATCTTTACTGCAAACAATAATCCGATATGGGCCCCCAACGAAGGGAACTGGTTGAAAGGATCGGAGTGATCAACGAAAGGTTCGGACTGCAGCCCGTAGCAGCCAGGGTGAATGCTCTGCTCCTGGTTTCGGAAAAGCCGAGACTGACATTCGACGAAATACAGGAAGAGCTGCAGGTGAGCAAGAGTTCGGTGAGCAACGCCATCAACCTGCTGTTGAGTACCGGCCAGATCGATTACATTACCCTGCCGGGTGAAAGAAAAAGATATTTCCGTACCAATGTTGAGAAATGGCCCCGGCTGATTGAAAGGCTAATGGATTTTGCCGTGATGTACCGCGATCTGTTCAGGGAAATAATGGAAATGCGGCATGATAAAGATCCCGATTTCATTCGCAGCGTACAGGGGCTGATGGATTTTATTGATCACTTGCTGGAGGAGGTACCCAGAATGTTGAATGAATATAACCGGAACAGGAATTGATTTTTTTTGAACTATTAGTTCATATATTTCTAAACTTATTAGTTTTTATTAAATTATTTGTAAATGAAATTCAAGCCGGCCCATATCATGAAGTACCGCCGGTGGATAGTCCTCACGGCCGTTTTATTCAGCCTGGTATCGGCATGGTTTATACCGCGTTTGACCCTGAATCCCGATGTTTTCAGCAATCTGCCGGAAGATGACGAGGTGGCTGCTTTCTTCAACCGGGTGGGTGAAGAATATGGGGGGAACTACAACTGCATTATCGGACTTGAAACCAGGGATGTTTTTACCCGGGAAACCTTACACGAGATCATCGCCATACAGGACAGCATCCGGTACCTGGACGGGGTGGGTCACATCACCTCTCTGGCCAATGTACTGGATATCCGCAGCAGCGAATGGGGGATCGAGATCGGGAAGCTGGTGGACGAATATGCTCCTCCTTCCACGGAGGAAGAGTTCCGCCGGCTCAGGGAATATACCCTGTCAAAGGACATATACCGGGGAAGGCTGGTATCGGAAGACGGGAGCATAACCATTCTGGTGGTACGGCTGCAGAATGATGCACCCAAAATTAAGGTAGCCAACCAGATAAGGGAAGAAATCAGATCGATGCATTTGAAATCGAAAGTGCATTTCGGCGGGCAACCCTTTATCATTGCAGCATTTGGTAATTCCATCAGCCGTGATCTGATCTACCTCGGTCCCCTGGCCCTGATCCTGATCCTGCTGGTGCTGTACCTGGGATTCAGGAACGCACGAGGTGTGCTGCTTCCGGTACTGACCGTCCTGCTCAGCATCCTGTGGACCTTCGGCGCCATGGGCATTCTGAATATTGAAATATCGATCATTTCCAGCGTGATCCCCATTCTGCTGATCGCCGTGGGAAGTGCCTATACCATCCACGTACTGAACCGGATCAACGAAACGCCGGAAGCTGATGCCGAAAAAAGGCTGGAGCAGGCCTGGAAATACATAGCCGTTCCGGTCATATTCACCGCCATCACCACCATGTTCGGGTTTATCTCTTTCATCTTCGGTAGCTATCTGCACATGATCAAGATCTTCGGATTGTTCACCTCGGCAGGTATCTTTTTCGCCCTTCTGGTATCCCTGTTTCTGATCCCGGGTCTGGCCGGACTGAAAAAAAGTTCCGGTACTGCCATTCCTGCGATATCAAACGGCCTGCTGACATCCCTCCTGAAAAAAACATCGCATCTGATCATTCACCACCCGCGACGGGTGATTCTGTTCTGGGGAACACTCATCCTGCTGTTCGTTATTGGTGCTTTCCAGATCCAGAGAAAGGCTGATTTTATTGAATATTTCAGAAAAAATGATCCTAACCGGGTTACAGAAAATATTCTGAAAGAAAAAATGGGAGGGTCCTTCCCCGTTTACATCTCGATAAAGGGGGATATTCTGGATCCGGATGTAATGCAAGCTATTTACGAAACCCAGCAGGTGATGAAGGAAGACCCCAACCTGGTATACACCCAGTCGGTAGCCGACCTGGTTGCCAATATGAATGAGGCCATGGGGGAAGGGAAACGCATTCCCGGCCAGCGGGACCGCATTGAGAATTTGTGGTTCCTGATTGAAGGCCAGGAGATACTGGAACAACTGATCAGCGAAGACAAAAAGGAGGCCATCATCCAGGGAATATTCAACTCCTCGGAAATTAACGATTCCAAAAGATTTACGGATTTTATGGAATCCTATTTTAACAGCATGAACAGCAGCAAGATGGAATTCAAACTGACCGGATACCCCTCACTGATCATCCGTCTGGATGAAAGTCTGGTTAACAGCCAGATCAGAAGTCTGGCCATTGCCCTGATGCTGGTACTGCTGGCGGTCATCCTGCTGCAAAGGTCACTGCTCAAAGGGATCCTGTCGGTCTTTCCCATTATCACCACTCTGGTCATCCTGTTCGGATGCATGGGCTGGTTCGGTATCCCCCTGGATATAGCAACCGTGCTGGTGGGTTCGATTTCCATTGGAATTGGCATTGACTATGCCATCCACATCAGCAACCATTTTTCCCATGCCATGAGAAACGGGTACGGACTGACCGGAGCCATTGAGCATTCCCTGACAATCAGCGGCAGAGCTATTGTGATCAACATGTTTTCTGTAACCGCCGGATTCCTGGTGCTGCTTTTCTCTTCCCTCATTCCCCTGGCCAGGTTCGGCATCCTGGTGGGCATCACCATGCTGGCATCGGGAAGCGCTGCGCTTACCCTGCTGCCGGCCTTGCTCCTGGCCAATCATAAACTTGGAGAAAAATTCAGGCAAAAAAAACAATAAATAAAATGAAAACAACCGGTAAAATACTGATAATGGCAGTTATACTGTCAGGTATGACGACTGCTTACCATCAGGCACAAACAGCCGAAGATATCCTCAGAAAAACGGACGAAATTATATACGCACCGAAGGATCAGGTTTCCACTATCACCATTACCCTGATTGACAAAAACGGGAATAAAAGTGTGAGAAAAGCAGAAATAAGACATAAGGAGAGAAACAAGCGGTTCACCCGTTTCACGGCACCGGCTTCACAGGCCGGAATCGCTTTTCTTTCTCTTCCCGACGATGTGATGTATATATACCTGCCCGCTTTCGGCAGGGAAAGAAGAATTGCCAGCCATGTAAAAAACCAGTCGTTTGCCGGGACCGATTTTACCTATGAAGACATGGAGGCAGTTCCCTACAGCGAGAAGTTCGACCCTACCCTGAAGGAAACCACCGATGAATATTTTATTCTGGAACTGGTTCCAAAGCCCGGTATCCGTTCCGATTATTCCAGGCTGGTGATGCAGGTTGACCGGAACCTTTTTCTACCCGTTCATATAGATTATTACAACCGTGGAAACCAGAAGATTAAGGAAATGGAGGTGGAATACGAACAGGTACAGGGTTACCGGGCTCAGAAACGGATTACCATGAAGGATCTGGAAAAAGAACACACCACGATAATGGAAGTGGAGAAGATCAGTTTTGACAACAATCTGGACGACAGCGAATTCTCATTAAGAAAACTCAGACAACAATAAAAACTGCATAACATTATGAAAGCCCATATTCTTCGTATCTCTTGCCTCAGTTTTTTCATCTCGTTTCTTGCACCGGCCGGTGCCCAAGAGACGGATCCGGTGATTTCGGGAGAATGGCTTACCGACCAGCGTCTGCTGCTACATGATCCCTATCCCTGGTCGTGGAGCGAAAACCGGCTGGACCTGGGATTGAAGAAAAGCTTTCATGACAAGGTCTCCTTCTCCGCCAATGTCTGGTTCCGCAGTTTCGGTTTTCCTTTTCTCACTGGAACCAGTCAATTATTCAACAAAGATGAAACCTCGCCATACCAGATCGATTTCAGGGAAGCATGGCTCGACCTGTACGGGTTTATTTTCCCGGACCTGGATGTCCGGATAGGGCGACAGGTTATCACCTGGGGCCGGGGAGACCGCCTAAACCCCACACGCAACCTGAATCCCCTGGATCTGGAAGATATCTGGGATTTCGGAAGATCGCACGGCGTAGAAGCCGTAAAGCTGGACTATTACCTGAACGATTTTTTCTTCCTGGAAGGGGTGTATGTCCCTTTTTTCCGTCCGGCCACCCTTCCTCGCGGCGATCTGGCCAGCGTATTTTCCACTCCCATTTCGTTGCCAGTTCCTTCCACTCAGATTGCGGTAATGACCGACACCCTGCTTATGCCGGATAACCGGCCGGGCCAGTCCTCATCCTACGGGGTCAAGCTGGGCGGATTCCTCATGGGATTTGACTTTTCACTGAGTTACTCCTTTTTCCGTGACGGATTGCCAATTCCCTCGCACACCGGTATTGCCTTTGCCGATGAAGAGTTCAACCTGGCGGTTAATACGGAGCTGCTGTTCCCCAGGTTTCATGCCGTGGGAGCAGACATGGCCGGTTCGCTGGCCGGTGTGGGGATCTGGGGAGAAATGGCTTTGATGATCCCCGATAAAGAGGTGATCATGCACATCGATCTGTCGGAGATCGGTTATTCCGATCTGGAAAGTATTCAGCTGGAAGACAAGCCCTATTTCAGGTACCTGCTGGGAGCGGACTACACCTTTACCGACGGGTCGTACATGAACTTCCAGTTCCTGCACGGCTTTTTCCATGAAAAGGGAAAAGGCAACCTGAACGATTATTTCCTGCTGGGATACGAAAAAAATGTGGCACAGGAAAAAATCGTCCTCAAGCCTGTCACGGGAGCCGTGGTTATCGGCGACTGGAAAAACATAAAGGAAGATCATGCCCTGGTATGGATGCCTTCCGTCGGTTACCTGCCTGATGAAAATACTGAGATCACCCTGGGCATCAGGCTCATATCAGGAAAAGGGGAAACCGCATTTGCCGGACTCGACCGGCGCGACGAGTGTTTTGTCAGCATCAGGCATAACTTCTGACAGCCTTAAAAAAAGTATCCGGAAGATTTTCCTCTGCCCATATGGAATTTTCTGCGGCAGATAGTATCTTTATGTCAAGATGATACCGGAATATGAAACAAACCCTGCTCATTCTGATCTCCATGGCCTTCATGCAACCTATCTTCTGCGGCGATCCCCTCATCATTGCCCACCGGGGGGCATCCTACCTGGCTCCCGAGAACACACTGGCAGCCGTCAACCTTGCCTGGGAACTGGGGGCCAGGGCTGTGGAAGTGGATGTTCACCTGTCGTCTGACGGCAGGATCATGGTGATGCACGATAAGAATACCAGGCGCACCACGGGAACAAACCTGGAAATTGCCGGGACCCCTTCCCACCTGTTGCGTGAGCTGGATGCCGGGTCGTGGAAAGATCCTTCCTTTGCAGGAGAAAAGATCCCCTTCCTGGAAGAAGTGCTGGCCACAGTGCCTGAAAACGGGACTCTGTTCATCGAGGTCAAATGCGGAACGGAAATTCTGCCAGTATTAAAGCATACTATTGAAAATAGCGGAAAAATGTCCGCCGTTACCATCATCAGCTTTGATTTTGAAGTGGTACGGGGTGCAAAGCAGCTCATGCCCCAGGTACCGGCTTATTTTCTGCACTACACCCTTACCGGACGTTACGGCAAACGTTGGATTGACAGAGCCAGGGAGGCTTCCATCGACGGCCTGAACCTGAGGCACAAAGAAATAACGCGCCGGTACGTAGATCAAGTACATCTGGCCGGATTGAAAATATTCGTATGGACCGTTGATGATCCTGCCACAGCCACCGCCCTGGCCGGTATGGGAGTCGATGGGATCACCACCAACCGGCCGGGCTGGCTGAAAGAACAATGCAGGTTCGGGAACTGAGCGTTGCCGCTTATTTATGAAGCAGGCGTTTGGCGGTTACCGGCTGCGGTAACCCTCCGGCCTTCCCTGCCAGCCATTTAAATCCAAGACCTCCGGTGCGCTGGAAGTATTCTATGCGGACCTCATGAGCTCCCTTTTCCAGGGCAGCAAAACCTTTGATTGTATTCATTCCGTGTATCCCGTCGTTTTCGATCAATAACTCACCGTTCAGGATCATCCGGCTGCCGTCATCGCTTGTAAGATAAAATACATATACGCCGGGTTCATTCACTGTGAGATATCCTTCCCAAACCACTCCGAAGTGATCTCTTCTTCCGGCAGAACCGATTTCCACCGCATCGACCACGCGGGTTTCCACGGGTTCCAGGCTGTCAAAATCAGGTAATGTCTGCCATTCGCCCGTGTAGATCTTCATGATCCATCCCTGTTTTTCAGGCATTTCAGATACGGGGGACTGGAACGGGACTTTCTCAAACACGTATGATCCCACCCGGCTGTCGGCCCCGCTGGAATACATGGCCCGGGCTTTCAGGATCACCGAGCAGTCAATACTGAACGGCTCCTGATAACGGTAGTCTGAAGGTCCGGGTTCTGACCCGTCCAGAGTATAATATATCTCTCCCTCACAGAGAGGAAGTTCCAGGGTGATTTCAAGAGAATCGGTAAATATTCTCTGCTCGGAGGGACAATATGGCGGGAAAATGCCGCTCACGGCTTTGGTTACATAAAGGGGATCGATCTTGGCCTGTGCCCGGTCATATGTAATCAGTCCGTTGGTTTCCGTTTCCACGTCGGTGGTCTGTGTATATACGGCGGCACTCAGTCCTTTTTCGGCAAATGCATACACCTGTGCCGCATATTCCTCGAACTGGACGGTCAGGTCTTCCCTGTCTTTCATATTGGTGTACCCCCAGTTTTCCTGTTCCCAGGTATGTCCTTCCACCGGAAAACCCAGTCCTCCGTATTCGCCCAGCACAATGGCCCTTTGTTCTTCGGGGTCAGGCATTCTCGGATCGGGATAATGGTGTATGTCGTGCACATCCCCCACGCCCCTGTCAGCCCATCCGCTGGCCGCATTCACAAGCCGGGTGGGGTCAACTGAGCGGATAAAATCCACGATACCAGGGGTATCGTACTGTCCCCATCCCTCATTGAACGGCACCCACATCACAATGCTTGGATGATTGTACAGGGTGCGGATCATTTCTCCCAGTTCGTAGCGGAACTGCCTGTCGTACTCGTCCGACACAACACGGTCGGGGTCCCGGGCACCGATATAACCGCTGCACGAAGGCATATCCTGCCATACGAGCATACCCATCCGGTCGCACCAGGTATAAAAGCGCCGGGGTTCCACCTTGACATGCTTGCGTAGCATATTGAATCCCATTTTCTGAGTCATTTCCAGATCGTATTTCATGGCCTCTTCCGAAGGAGGCGTATACAGTCCGTCGGGCCAGAATCCCTGGTCAAGCAGTCCGAACTGGAAAAGGAATGTATCGTTCAGCATGACGCGGGTATACCCGTCACGGTCTTTCCCCAGCGACACTTTTCTCATCCCGAAATATCCCATAACCGAATCCGCAGCATTTCCGTTCTTCAGCAGGGTAATCTTCAGGTCATACAGGAACGGATCGGAAGGATACCAGTACCGTGCATCCGGAACCGGCACAATCATGGTTTCCGCCTCCGACGAAACTTCGGAGACCGGTTTTCCTTCAGCAAACACCTGAACCAGATAAGTAGCTTCCTGTTCCCCTGCAGTTGATGCAATTTCCACGTTGATCTGATCCCTGTCAATATCCGGAGTCACAAAAAACCCGTCAATATGATCTTCAGGAACAGGTTCCAGCCACACGGTTTGCCAGATTCCCGAACTGGGAGTATAAAATATTCCTCCCGGTTCCAGCACCTGCTTACCCCGGGGCTGGTTCCCCCTGTCGGTCGGATCATGAACCTTTACCACCAGTTCCTGTTCGCGGCCGGCCTCCAGGTAAGAAGTGATATCCAGTGTAAACGGATCGTACCCGCCCCGGTGGGTGCCGGCCGGTTGTCCGTTCACATATACCCAGGTTTCCCAGTCCGATGCTTCGAAGTGCAACAGGATCTGCTGCCCTTTCCAGTTATCGGGAACGGTAAATGATTTCCTGTACCACATCAAGGTGGTATCGGTCACCACTTCTGCCACCCCTGAAAGAGCCGATTCCACGGGAAACGGAACCCTGATGAGGTGTTCAAATGCGAGAGGGATGGTATCCCGTATACCGGTAAGCGTGAATTCCCACAATCCGTTCAGACTGACCCATTCGGACCGCACCATTCCCGGACGGGGGTATTCCGGCCAGGGATCGTCAACAGGGACCGATTCACTCCACGGAGTTTCCATAATAAAAGGTGCCGGCTGCCATTTCCCGGACGGAGTCTGGCATCCCGAAAGAAACATCACCGGGACAATCACCAACAGGACAAGTTTCGATTTCATAATTCAACTGGTTTTTAATGGTTTATATCAGGCTATTCATTTTCAGGGCATGGTAACCCATTGCCTGTCGGCTGAAGAGGCCAATGCCGCCTCCTGAAAAAGCATCCCTCTCAGGCCGGTGTATATATTCGGCAAATCACTTTCCTCCGGGGAGGGATCGGCACCCCTGTATCTGGCCCTTATACAGGCGGCCACCTGCCGGTAAATATTTCCGAAAGCTTCGATATATCCTTCGGGATGTCCTGCCGGAAGGCGGGAAGCGTACATCGCTCCGTGGAAAAGGTATTCCGAATGTCCCGGCCGTAGCACCCGGACGGGCTCTCCTTCGATCCTGAGGATCAGTCGGTTCGGATCATGGTGATGCCATTCCAGCCCCCCTTTTTCACCCCACACCCTGATATTCACATCGTTTTCTTCACCTGCCGCGATCTGTGTGGCAAACAGCACACCGCCGGCACCGTTGCTGAAACGAAGCAGGATATTCCCGTCATCGTCCAGTCGCCTTCCCGGAACTACCGGGTTCAGGTCGGCCATCAGGGCAGTAACCTGCAAGCCCGTCACATACTCTGCCAGGTAAAAGGCATGCACACCGATATCGGCCATAGCCCCTCCCGGTCCGGAACGATCCGGATCTGTTCTCCAGAGAGCCTGCCGGTTTCCTGCTTTTTCCACCGGGGCCGAAAGCCAGCCCTGAGGATATTCCACCACCACTTTCCTTATCTTCCCAAGCTGCCCGTCATCTATTCTGGCTCTGGCTTCCTTCACCATGGGATAGGCCACATAGGGATAGGTCATGACAAACAGCAGCCCGGTTTTCTCCACCAGTGAAACCAGCTTACGGGCATCCTCCGCCGTATGGGTCAATGGCTTGTCACAAACCACATGAAAACCATTTTCCAGAGCCATACGGGCAGGACCGTAATGTAGGTGGTTGGGAGTGGCAATGCAGAGAAAATCCATCCTTTCTCCATCGGGCAGGTCTTTTTCTCTTTGGATCATTTCCTGCCAAGCAGGGTAAATTCTTTCCGGAGGGAGAAAATATTCCCGGCCTCTGATCTCCGATTTTTCCGGATCGGAGCTGAAAGCTCCGCACACCAAGCTGATCTGCCCGTCCAGCATAGCTCCCATGGCATGCACCTTCCCGATCAGTGAGCCGGGGCCGCCCCCCACCATTCCCATATTGATTTTCCTGTGATTCACAATATCCTGCATGTAAAATTAACAATCCTGCTGTATTTCCGTTCCGTTTTTTCCGGTAAATGTCGGAAAAAATTCTTCCTGCAACTGCATTCTCTATCCTCCATACACGCAAAAACATAATGCCTGTATCCGGAAAACCAGGATCACCCCCTGCATTTTTATTAACAAACGGAAGCAACCTTTTGGGTATTTTCCCAGTCTTAGGGGTAAGAACAAATAATCAGTACCTGCTAATCACCCGTTGAAGTCAAACACTGATAAGCATGAAAAACCATCGAGTTATGAAGAATCCATTAAGAAACCGAAATCATTCAAAAGATACTAACACCATAGTTGCCCCGGTAATAAAAGAACTGAAAGCGGAAAATTACCGGTATCATGACCTGACCCCCGAACAATGGTACTGGGCCGTATCAATGATCAAGGAGTTCGAACTCAACAAAGACGGGGCACGCATCCTGATCGATGAGATTAAAAAGGGCAATTTCGTATTCGAATAGTCATTTCGACCTTTCTTTCACCGCATATAGACATACCTGAAAGATCTGAACAGTGGCCGCCAGGAGTGCCTTCCCGTTTTCCGGTTGTTACGGTCCCGTGGAAAAAGATATCTTTGCGGGTGATGGAAACAAAACATGAACACCCGGAAGATAAGAGGCGTTCCCTGTACCGCATGTTCACCCGTGTTCCGTCAAGCTACGACTTGATGAACCGTTTGCTGACCCTTGGGCTGGATGAACGATGGAGAAAAAAAGCGGCCAAGAAATGTCTTGCTGCCGGTCCCTCCCGTGTGATGGACCTCTGCACCGGAACAGGCGATATGGTCATGCACCTGAGCCGCCTGAGCAAAAACGGGAAACGTGAGTTGCATGCGCTCGACTTCAGTCCACCCATGCTGAACCTTGCCAGAAAAAAGGTGGCAAAAAAGGCCCTCATTCCCATTCGTTTTACGGAAGGTGATGCAGCATCCATGCCATACGAGACCGGATATTTTGATGCAATAACCGTGGGCTTTGCCTTCAGAAATCTGACCTATCGTAATCCCCACACTCCGGATCACCTTTCCGAAATTTTGCGGATCATCCGCAAAGACGGCCGGCTGGTGATCGTGGAAACGGCCCAGCCCGATAACCGGTTACTGAAATTCCTGTTCCGTCTCTACATGAAGGTTTTTGTAGCCCGCCTCGGCGGATGGATATCCGGGCACCGGGCAGCATACCGTTATCTCGCTTACTCGGCCATTCATTATTACACGCCGGCAGAAATAAAGGAACTCCTTCTTCAAAGCGGATTCAGCCGGGTGGAAACCTATCCGCTGATGGGAGGCATTGCCGCCATATATGTAGCTGTTAAGTAAAATACCGCCTGCCGGCACAGAAACATACTGATTCGCCTTCTTTTTTGAAGGATCGGGCTGTTCAGGTCATATCAAGGCAGGATATATAGGCCGGGAAGGTTCTCATTTTTTCCATTCCCTCATCAAAACCGTCAGAGGGCCTGACCACCACGGCGGCTTTGACCGGCCGGAAACAATTCCCGATACACCCTCTCCTACCGGTTTTCTTCAGCATCCGATACAGGGGGCCGTCGGCATCCATCCATGTGAGGGCCATATAAATCTTTTTCCTGTTCATCACACTTTCGATGATCTTCAAAATGTCATCCTCATGACCCGGTTCGGCCCATATTCCTTCCATTGCGAGAAATTTCACCGATTGTTTTCCGATCAGCTTTCTGAAAACGGGAAGATGAGGGAACACTCGTGTAAAAAGAAATCCATCGGGCCCGGGCATATCGCGGATAATCCATTTTTCAGGATTTGCCTGCAATCCTGCTACCATTTTACCATCCCGGCGGTATACAAAATAATCATCCCGGTAAAAAAGATTACGCGGTGTAAAGAGGATATGGTTCCGGTAGAAAGAATGCACCTTTTCGAGCACCTCATCCTTTTCCTCCTGTTTCACACCGGTTACCCCGGGATCATTACGGGGAAAAAACCGGCTGTACAACAAGGTTTGGAAATACCTGACGTGCACAAATCCCATAGTTTCGCCGAATCCCGACGAACGTCGGTTTTCATCCTCGATAAAGGCATAGCAGAAAGTCGGATCTTTTCCCTCTTTGCCCAGGAGCAGCCAGGGATTGTTGAAAATGCGGCCGGCGTATCGTTTCAGCATTCCCGCCCGGTCGGGCTCGCGGGACTTCCTGGCAGGTGGATGCTTACCAGTACTTTGAAAAGGAGGAGCAATGGAAAAATACCGGATATTAAATGCAGGAACCGATACTCCGGCCTGATGCACCATTCTGAACGCAAACCCGATACCCCCCCTGATCTGCCCATCCCGCCGCAGCACCAGGAAAGGGATGGGTTCCATGGCCTTTATTTTGGCGCCAATCCCGGTATGCCGGTACCGAAGCTTTCCGGGAGTTCCCAGCTCATAATCGCTGAGAAACTCCAGCATCTCCCGGCCCGGCATTTCAATTCCAATATGGGTGGTTCTCCGATTTTTCATCCGGACCGCAATCATGTGTAAAGGTACGAAACCCACCCGGATTGTCCACAATGAAAATTTCTCCCGTAAAAAAATATTTTACAACACACCCTGTTTGTGTCATGGGATATTGTTGTATATTCAGGCCCGTCAACAACACCAGGAACCATGGCCATAAGACGCAAGAAAAACCAGGAAGGTTTTGCCCCCGGATCGCAAAATTCCGGATTTGAACATCATAACCGGACAGTTTACACAGAAAACCGGCAAAACCATGATTTCCCGGTTGTAATGGAATACCGGAAGCTGGGAAAAACCGGATTTATGGTGTCGGATATCAGCAGCGGCACTCCCCCCAGTGAAGCGGTGTTGAAAGCCCTGCTGGAATCAGGTGTAAATTTTATTGATACCGGGGAAGCATACGAAAACGGGAACAACGAAAGGCTGATCGGAAGGGTGATCAAAGATTACGACCGGAAAAAGATCTTTATCAATTCAAAGCTATATACGGAAGACCATTTCCTGTCGAAAGAAGATTGTATTGACAGAACGCGCAAGGCACTGGAAAGGCTCGGGACCGGTTATGTAGACTGCATGATGATCCACAGTGCGGAAAATTCCCGCATCATCAAGGATGAACATTTCCATGCCGCCATGGAAGTGATGAAACAGGAAGGAAGGGTAAAACATGTAGGCGTTTCGTGTCACGGCAACAACTGGCTTATCAATCCTGAAGAAAGCCTGGAAAAGATTATGATGACTGCCGTGGAAGACGGACGGTTCGATGTGGTTATGCTGGGATACAACTTTATGAACGCCGATATAGCTGAGAAAATTCTGGATGCCTGTGCTGAAAAAGGAATAGGAACCAGCATCATAAAATCCAATCCGGTAAAGTTGTATCTGATTCTGGATGAACGGATCAAAAGGCAAAAGGAGGCGGGAACCGAACCCAGTGAAAGCACCATGGGATTCTGGGAAAAATATAAAGGGATGACAGAGCAGGCCCGGATAATCTTCGAAAAGTACGGAGTGGCTACCGATGAAGAGCTGGCGGAAGCCGCCACCAGGTTTGTACTGAGCAATCCAAAAGCCCATACTATATGCTGGGGGTTTGCCAATCTGGATGACATACGGGGTATGCTGTCACTTTCAGGTCAGAAACTGAATGAAAAAGATGTGGCTTTGCTCAGAAACTATCATGATATATACGGCCATCTCAACTGCCGCATCGGCTGCAATGCATGTGAAGCCGCCTGCCCGCACCATCTGCCGGTAGGCACCATCATGCGATACAGGTACTATTTCGAAGTGAAGAAACGAGTACAGTATGCCAGGGAACAATATGCCAGTCTGAAAGGTCCCGGACCCGAAGTATGCACGGATTGTGCCGGTTACTGTGAACAGATCTGTCCTTACGGGGTATCTGCCAGGGCTCTGCTGGCTTCGGCCCACCGGCAGATGGCGTCGATAGTTTCGTAACCACCCGGCAGGATAGCTGGCTTATCGACCAGCCTGTTGTGCTTTTTCGAGGATCAAAATCATACCGGCCACAGATTTCCCTGCTTTTTCAAGTTTCCTGTCAAGCCCGTCAAGGCCGGTTTTCATAACCCTGGCCTCCTTCATGCAATGCAAAAATGAATCATGGTCTTTTTTCAGGTCTGCCAGTAATCCGTTATCGCGTCGTCTGATCAGAATACTTTCCATATCATGGATTATCTCTCCCGTTTTTCTTAACAAATCTTCCGCATACCCGGGGATTCTGCCTACCACTCGCAGTTTCTCCACTTCCCAGTATGCCATGGAAAGATCTTCCAGGGTAAGCAGTTTCTGGAGGGTCCAGTTTTTTGTACTCATGGCTCCAAAATATTTCCGACACACGATTTAAGCCGTGCCTTAAAATCCGGTACCTGCTCTGCCATTACACTATAATATTGTAAATATAGTATTTTGTGTGTACAATAATTCAACACTCTATACAATAATACGTAATTTAAAACAATTCTGTTTCATGAAAAGGAAAACCCCGGTATCTGATCTTTTACGGAAGAACAAACCTGACGCGGACTCCGAAAATATTGTCTTCCGGATTGATCAGAAAAGATCCCAGCATCAGGGTAAAATCGTACCATGTATGGGCAGCGCTGGCGGGACCGATATCATAATCACGTTTCTGTACATCTCTTCCCAGCAACCATCCTGCCACTGTTGCTGCCAGGGCCTGGGTCAGGGCTGCTTTCAGGTCAGGTTCCGGTTCAAACAGCAAATTGGTAAGGTGCAGTGAACCAAAAAGCAGGCTTGAATAGGCCAGTCCTTTTTTCTGGCCGAAGCGGTAATCCCATATAGGCATCAGCCCGTTACGGAACCAGTATTCCTCTCCTACCCCTGCGCCCCAGCTGGCCGCCAGCGAAGCAGTCCCATAAAAAGCCATGGCCCGGTCGCGTGGCACATACCGGTTCAGCAGGTATATTTCATTCACTTCGGAATAGTCCGGGTTGTCGTGCCGGCTTTCCAGGTAAAGCTGACCCATAGCCACTGCCACAAACAGGCCTGTAATGGGTGTGAAAATATTTTTCGGGCGGAAGGGTTCCAGCATCAGCTTGTTGAAAGTAATATCGTCATACCTGAACCCGGGTCGGGTGGCTTTCAGGTATTCCAGTCTGTTCCGCATGAAATGGCACTTGTCGATATTGTATAATTCCATACCCAACAGCAGAGGATAATTGGAATAGGGAGAGGAGGTCTCTGAGCGCAGCTGTTTGTCGAAGGCTATTCCCAGGGCAATAGCCCCGGTTTCCCCCAGGGAAAAGGCCAGTCCGGTTCCCAACCGGCCTTCGGCAAAATGGGTAGCTCCCGGAACCCAGAGCATCCAGGGGGGAAAAAGGCGGATGTCGTCAACAGAAGTTGTATCAGTAGGGGAAGCACCGGTAACTGGAAAAAGCAAAAGGAAATCAAGGGTTAATAAAAACGTCAACAACATAATGTTCCGCGAAACCCTGCTTTTATTCATATGGCGCAACATGTTTTAGCAAGCTTAAAGATAAATAGAATGTTTTTAGAAATATACCTTTTAACTCAGTATATCTCACGAATACATACAGGCCTGGTTGTAAATCACCTTATTTAATAATAGATATTTGTCACGTTTTTACCGGTATTAACGTGACATTTTTATCTCTTTACATAAACATTATTGAAAATGTATGTGTCTGATATTGCAATAAATAAAATTAATCGTTTTAAAACAGGCTATGTTTTTACCTATGATGATTTTGATCTGCCTGAAGAAAATAATAATGCTTTAAAGAAAGTATTGAGGCGCCTAACCAAATCCGGGAAAATATCAGGCTATCCAAAGGAAGATACTATAAACCCAAAACAGGTGTCACAGGCCAACTTAAGCCGGATGAATACCAGATTGTGAAAGATTTACTGGAAAAGAATAGAAAAATCATCGGTTACTTATCTGGCACCAAGGCTTTTAATAAGCCTGATCTTACAACTCAGTTATCCAATACCATCCTGATTGGAACAAACGCAGACAAGAAGTCCAAAAAAAGAGGGAAATATACTATCCGGTTCATTCGCCAGAAAAATACGATAACAAAAGAAAACATACCCTTATTACAGATTCTCGATTCCATCCGGTTTATTAATAAAATTCCGGATGCCGATATCAACAAGTCCTGTGAAAGACTAAGAAACATTATTCAAAACTTATCAGATAAGGAGCAGGAATATTTGGTAAAACCGGCAATGAAATATAATCCTGCAACCCGTGCCTTAACAGGAGCAATTTTGGAATCCATTTTAGGTGAGTCTTACGTAGAAGCCTTATATAATCCACTGCGTGGCACAACTACTTTCAAATTAAATATTTCGGAAAATATTCTCAGAAACAAGCACAAATAGCACATCCTGTAAGATTACACGAATTTAGAAGCGATTTCAGCTCACTGGTCAAAGAAACTGCACACTATTTCAGCATCAGGGAGGTATTTATTGAAAAGATTACTGAATAACCTATGTATTGAAATATATAGCCGATTGTAAATACTCAGGTTCAGTAGTATTTAAGGGAGTCCCTCACTTTCTAAAGGATATAAACTCATTGACCGCTTTTTTGAAAATGTTGATATAGCTATAATTAATGTAGCTGAAATGACTGGCATTCAGGCAAAATCCTTAATCCGTAATGTGAAAAAACAATATTAGCAGATTCATCAGAAGTAGTCACTCCCTAGTCCTTTTTTCCCGGGAAAAATCTCAGAGCAAGCTCTGGAGTTCCAACGGTACTTCCCGGCTCGCTAAGTGAGCTTTACTTCTCCCTAATGGCTGGTAACAA
>Ga0190334_1000205_pt1 | contig 31169 bp, 33 predicted proteins | sample 48720478_MG_FD_161270 | JGI IMG/M metagenome (GOLD analysis project Ga0190334, IMG submission 161270) | Hydrothermal vent sediment bacterial communities from Southern Trench, Guaymas Basin, Mexico - 4872-04-7-8_MG | ecosystem: Environmental > Aquatic > Marine > Hydrothermal vents > Sediment ... | reverse complement strand
CCTACAAGGAGGGCCTGTATCCTTCAGCCGGCCCTGGGCGCCCCTCAGCAGAGCGAGAATGCATGATCACACACTCCATGCATAAGCCCGAACGATAGCAATGCTTCAACGCTCCAACGCCGCTGCAGCCACCGCCAATCGCCTGACCGCTGCCAATCCCACCTAGCAAATCCAACGCTAGCGCCGCCATCTCCGGCGTCTGTGTCGCTGCCGACGCCCGCCCCGTTTGATCGCAGTGCGCGCATTCTTCGAGGGGGTGGCCCGGGAAATGGGCCGGGATAGCCATTGTGCCAACGACCCCGAAAGAGCGTCGACCGCCCGCAGGAACAATCCGGCGCTCGCGGCAGCGATCGCGGTTCCCGCTGCCCGCGCTAGGGTCGGAGGGCGATCGGCCCTCACGGGCTTGTCCTCAGGCAGAACAATGACCTCACCCTGAACCCATGGGAGGATGGCATCCTCCGGGCAGGCTTCGAGGCAGGCCTCGCAGCGCGTGCAGGCCTGATCATCGATCACGGCCACGCCGTTCGCCAGTGTGATGGCTCCATGGGGGCAGGCCTGGATGCATGCACCGCACCCCATGCAGCGATCTGCATCAACCTTCAATCCATCCCAATCGACCATATTTCCCACTCCCTAGCGAACGTACCTCAGCGATGAGCGACTGCCCGGTTCCCCCGAAATGCCTCCTTCGCCATGTCGGCCTGACCCCAGGCCGAACTCATGATCTCGCATCGCAGAGGGCAAGCTCTACTCATCCAGATGCTTCAATCGGGCGGTGATATCGTCAATCTGCCGCCGGAGCATCGCGAGCTCCTCCCGCAGACGGCCAGCTTCGTCCTTCTCGTATTCGCTGTGCCCTTCTCCTTCCGAATGGGCATGCTCCACGCTCTCATGGCAGGGCGCGGCCCCACTTAGATCCCCACCCAGGTAGCTCTCCAGGGCATGCCGCACGCTGCCCATCGCGCCGGTGACCGCCTGGATGCCGTATTGCTGGAAGAAAGCGATCGCCCGCTGCCCCATTCCGCCGGTGAGCATCACATCCACACCCTGCTTATGGATGAAGGCCGGGACCTGCCCGGGTTGGTGCCGGCCATAGAATGGGTTCTCGATCGCCCGGGCCTGCTTCACATCCCGACCGTCAAGGTCGATCAAGATATAGTAAGGGCAGCGCCCGAAGTGAGGGCTGACGGGGCTCTCCAAGCCTTGGCTGTCATCTGCGGATACTGCAACTCTCATCACTTCTTGCCCTCCAGCTGCTCAAGGCGGTCCATTAGGCTCGCCATCTCCTTGCGCAATTCGCGCGCTTCCTCCTTGAGTTCTTCGATTTCTTCCGCCCTAGAGGTCGCAGCCGACGGCTTCGCTCCCGCCGGGGAGAGTGGTTGCCGCCTGGCACGTCCCATGCCCGCATGCGCCGGAGCGCTCGCCCCTCCGGGCGAGGTGAGCCTGCCATCACGAAATGCCTCCACGGCCTCGCCGACCGAGCCCCCCTTGAAGAGATAGACAGGGATGCCCGCCGACTCCAAGACTTGGTAGGCATTCGGGCCCACGTTGCCAGTGACAACGGCCTGTGCACCCTGTTCGATCACGAATTCCGCCGCCCGGATGCCGGCCCCGCCTGGCGCGTTGAGCGCCGGGTTCTGCTTGCCCTCAAAGGCCATCGTCTCCGTGTCCACGAAGACGTACATCGGGCAGCGTCCGAAGGCCGGGCTTGCCGGTGCCGACAGATCCGCCCCGTTCGATGTCACCACAATTCGCATGTGTATCCCTCCCGACAGAAGCAATACAACCCTTGCGGCGAGGGTCTCGCTCTCGCCCTGAGATTGGGGGGTGGAGAGCCCTGGACCTAGCCAGGGCTCAGACGCCCCTGAGTTTGAGGTGGAGGACGCGGCAAGCGCGCGCCCTCACTCCTCCTTTTCTTCGAGCTCAGTGATACGCTTGCTGATGGTCTCCAGTTGCTCCTTCAGCCACTCCGCCTGACTACGCAGCCATTCTGCCTCCTGCGCACTATCAGGCGCCGAAGCGTAGCCATAGGGAGCCGGGGGCCAGGCCGGCGGATATCCCCAGCGTGCCCAGCCCGGAACGCCAGTTGCATAGTACCAATGCCGCCAGCGGTAGCCCCGGCCGGCACCCCAGCCGCCACGGCCCCAACCGGCACCCCAGCCGCGACCCGGGATGGGATTTGCATAGCCCGGAACGTCGTAGCCGGCACAGAAGCCGGCCCGCCGACCGGTCATCGGCCCTTGCCCCATGGGTCCTGTTCGATCACCACCTGGCATCTCACTCACCTCCTTCTTTTCTTGCGATTATTGCGCCTCGCCTTCGCATCCGGCGTGGACTTCCCATCGTCCTAGCCTTTAGCGAAGATGGGCGTGCTCTTGACAGCCGACGCCCGTTCCATTACGCGGGCAGCCAGGCTCTGAAAGACCTCGTTTTCATATTCCTCGACCTGCCCGGCATCGCAGCGGCGCGCCAGATCCGGGTCCAGCGGAAGCTGGGCCAGCAGTGACAAGCCCAGGCGATCCGCGGTCTCCATCGCCCGGCTGGGGCCGAAGACCTCAATACGCTCGCCGCACTGCGGGCAGGTAAGGTAGCTCATGTTCTCCACCAGGCCCACAAGGGGCACCTTAAGCTGCGCCGCCATGCGGGCCGCCTTGCGCACGACCATGCCGGCCAGATCCTGCGGGGAGGTCACCAGCAGAACGCCGTTGAGCGGGATCGATTGCATCACCGTCAGCGCGGCATCGGAAGTGCCCGGGGGAAGGTCCACCACAAGCGCATCGAGCTCCCCCCACACGACCTCCCCCCAGAACTGCTGGATGGCTCCGCTGATGAGCGGGCCTCGCCAGATCACCGCCTCGTCCTCATTGGGAAGGAGGAGATTGATTGAAATGACTCGGATCCCCGACTCGGTAACGGCTGGCAGCATGCCCAAGGGTCCCACGGGCGGCGGTTCATGCAGCCCGAACATCTTTGGGATGCTGGGCCCCGTGATGTCGGCGTCCAGCACCCCAACACGCTTGCCAGCTCGCCGAAGCTCTACGGCCAGCATCGCTGCCACGGAGGATTTGCCCACGCCTCCCTTGCCGCTCATCACAGCCAGCGTTCGCTCGACACGATTCAGGCGCGCCACCTCTTTGCGCAGCTCTTCGCGGTCGTCGCTGGGCCATATACGCTTCTTTTCCTCCGACTTCATCTCGCGTAGGTTTACTTCAACCTGGCGAGCACCCTCGAGCGCCAGCACAGCCTCCTTGGCATTTTTCAAAATCTCATCCTTCAGCGGGCATGCGAGCGTGGTGAGCGCCAGTGTGAAACGAACGACGCCCTCCTCGACCTCTATATCGTCAACCATCCCCAGCGAGATGATATCCCTGCCCAACCCCGGATCCTTCACACCTCGCAGCGCCTCTCGAACCTGTGAGATCTCGACGCTTCCATTCATGGCCCGCATCCTCTTCCTGGGATGATCCTAGTGGTGGTCGCCCTGACCCTCTCGCATGTGTTGACGATAGGCGCCCAGAAGCCGCTCAATATGGGATCGCGTCTCGGCGAGAAGATCCGTATATTGGGCTAGGGCTTGATCGCCCTCCGATGTCAACCGGTAGACGCGGCGAGGGGGTCCCTGGGTATCCACCTCGTCCCAAGTGGATTGGACCCAGCCCCGCCCCTCCATATCTCGCAGCGCGCGATAGACAATGCTGGCGTCCATAGCCTCCACTCCAAACTCTCCCAGGCGCTCGAGCAGCACGTACGCATGCGACGGTCCGTGGTGCAGGAGGAGCAGCAAAGCCGGCTCGAGAAGGCGAACCCTCCTTCGAGATCCCTCTCTGCGTCGCCGGCCGCGACGGCTGCTCGGCATGCTCGCTCCCTGATTCAAACGGTCCTTGAGATATATATCACTCTATAGAATAATTGTCAATAGCACCGGTGCATATAGGAAGCGCCGCCCCGATGATGCGCCCGTTCCATGCCTTGTCCAGTCAGCCCTTAATCTATTGATGGGGGATGATAGAAGATTTGTATGTTGAATGTGAAGAGTTTCACTAACCCCTGCGCCGCGAAGCATCTATATTCTGCATTGGAAGACTTCAATACTTCTGCAAATGTGTGAGTGCCGAGACTGATCGATGGACGAGGATACGCTCGCTCGATCCCAAGCCCAAGCGGAGATCTGCAGGATCTTCTCCAACCCACTGCGGATACAGATACTCTGGACACTGGATGAGGGGGAGATGTCAGTAAGTGAACTCTCATTGGCAATCGGCGCGACGGTGCCCAATACCTCTCATCAGCTGCGACTGATGAAGGACCGAGACATCGTAACTTCGAGGCGAGAGGGGCAGACCGTGCAGTATCAGCTTAACCGAAAATCCGATGTCGAATGCCTGTTACGGAAATCACCGAAGGCCACTCGTGCGCAGAACTCCACCTAAGGAACCCGCGGCCCACTAGCATCCTATGCATAGGGGTCTGATGGAGCACAAAGACGAAAGGAGAAGTTGTCATGTCTGAGATCGATCTCACCACTCTGAAAGCCGCCAAGGTTGTCGACGCGCGCGGCAGCGCCTGCCCGGGCCCGTTGCTGGAGGCCAAGAAGGGCATCGGCGACATCCCCGTGGGGGAGGTGCTCGAAATTTGGTCCGGCGATCCCAACACCAAGAACGATATCCCGCGCTGGGCCGCCAAGGTGGGCCATGAGTTCTTGGGCGTGCTCGAGGCCGAGGGGTATGACCGGCTCTTCCTGCGCCGCACGAAGTAGGAGTTCATCGGATGGGATCGAACGGAAAGACTCCGCGGACCAAGATCCTGATCCTGGCCTCCCTCTCCGGCGGATACCGCGGGGCCGATTCGGTGGGGCAGCTTCACACAGATTACCCCTCGAACACCTACATCCTGCCAGTCGTCTCGGCGGCCATGTTCCCGGAAAACTTCTATCTCAACGCATTCGAAAAGGGGATAGACGCAATCCTGGTCATGTTCAGCGGCACCGACAGCCCCTATAAAGGCAGCGCTGAGAAGACGGCCGAGATCATCAACCGGACCTATGCGCTCATGAAGGAGCGTGGCATCGACACGCGCCGTTTGCGCTTGGTGGCGATATGCACGGTCTGCACAGCCGCGTTCCTACGGGAGATCCAGAAGGCCGAGGCCCTACTGGAGGAGATCGGCCCTATTTCCGCCGAGCTTTCCGGATTATCGGGGCCGCAACCCGAACCAAAGCCTGCCTAGTTTCCCTGACCGCCAGGACCCTGAGGGGCCTGCGCGGGGGCCTGAGCGCGACTGGCCTGTGGGGGACGAGCAATAAAGGAAGGCGGGTCCAACGATAAGAAAAGGAAGGTCGTCCTAATATGACGCAAGAAAGGCTTCGAGTGGACGCACTCGTCGTGGGCGGCGGCATCGCCGGCATGCAAGCCTCTTTAGATCTTGCCGATCAGGGGTACCGGGTCGCGCTGGTCGAGCGCGAGCCCAGCATCGGTGGCAAGATGATCGCCTTGAGCAAGGTCTTCCCAACGCTGGACTGCTGTAGCTGCATCACCACGCCGAAGATGTCGGCTGTTGCGCACCACGAGAACATCGTTCTCTTCACCTATACCGAGGTGAAGTCCATCGAGCCAGACAATGGCGGCTACCTCGTCCAATGCGTCGAGAAGCCCCGCTACGTCGACACAGACCTCTGCACGGGCTGCAGGCAGTGCGAGTATGCCTGCCCGATTGACCTGCCCGATCCATTCCAGATGGGTCTCAGCGCGATTCGCACGGTGCGGGTACCTTTCTCTACGGCTGTTCCGCAGAAGGCAGTGCTCGATATCGAGCATTGCATCTTGTGTGGAAAGTGCGAGAAGGCCTGCCCCGTCGACGCAATCGACTTCACTCAGCAACCCCGCGATCTGCTGATCGAGGCCAGGGCGATCGTGCTGGCAACAGGCTTTGAGATCACCCCGCGCGACGCCAAGGCGGAATACGGCGCAGGGAAACTCCCCAACGTAATCGACGGCCTGATGATGGAGCGCCTGCTGGCGCCGACCGGCCCCTATCTGCATGTCCTGCGTCCCTCAGACGGCAAGGAGCCTGATTCGATCGCCTATGTGCAATGCGCCGGCTCTCGCGACGAGACCCTGGGCGTCCCCTATTGCTCCCGCGTCTGCTGCATGTACGCGATCAAGCAGGCTCAGCTGCTGTGCGGAGCTTTGCCATTGGTCGACGTGTCCATCTACTACATGGATATCCGAACGTTTGGCAAGGGCTACGAGCAGTTCTACCAGAACGCCAAGGCGATGGGCATTGAGTTCGTGAAGGGCAAGGTTGCGAGCGTTAAGGAGGATGAGGACCACAACCCCATCATTCGGGTTGAACTCGTGGGGCCGACTCCCCGAATACTAGAGCGCAAGCACGATCTGGTCGTGCTCTCAGTGGGCATGCTGCCAGCGTTTGATCCACGCCCAACCTATGGGGTTCCAATCTCGGAGGACGGCTTCGTCGAATCCGCCTCCCCGAACATCTCACCCTCCATCACGGCCAGGCCCGGAATCTTCGCAACCGGAACAGCGACGGGGCCAATGGACATCGTTGACAGCATCGTCATGGCTGGCGCGGCAGCGGCGTCGGCGGCAGCCTACCTCGAAGGGCGCAACGGTCGACAAGCCGGGCAGTCCATCTCTGCGGGCAAGAAGGAAGCCATCCATGCCTGAGAAGACAACCAAACCAGAGAAGCATGAACCGCGCATTCAAGACTCCCAGGAGGAGCCGCGCATCGGTGTGTATACCTGCTACTGCGGCGGCAACATCAGCGACGTCGTGGATTGTGAGCAGGTCGCGAAGGTTCTGGCCGGACAGCCGAATGTGATCGTCTCCAGGACAAACATGTCCATGTGCTCTGATGCGGGCCAGGCCATCGTCGAGGAGGATATTCGCCAGCACAACCTGAACCGCATCGTCATCGGTGCCTGCTCTCCCTTCCTGCATGAGCAGACTTTCCGCGGCACCGTGAGCCGCGCAGGCTTGAACCCCTACTTCTATCACCACGTCGGGATCCGCGAACAGGATAGCTGGGTCACACATGACGACCCCGATGGGGCCACGCTCAAGGCCATCCGCCTGATGAACGCCGGCCTCGCCAAAGCGCGGCTCCTTGAACCCCTCGAGCCAATCCGCCTGGAGGCGAAGAAGCACGCACTCGTGATCGGCGGCGGGGTCGCCGGGTTGCGCGCCGCACTGGACATCGCCGACCGGGGTCTGAAGGTCACGCTGATCGAAAAGACGCCCTTCCTGGGCGGCCGCATGGCCCAACTCGAAAGCATCTTCCCTACTGACCAAGACGCCCGACCAGCTCTGCATGAGCTGACCGAAGAGGTCCTCCAACATTCGAATATAACCGTCCACACCAGCACGACCGTCATCGGGAAGAAAGGCTACGTTGGCGACTTCCAGATACAGTTGCGCCAGGAGTCGCGCGGCGTAAGCGGCGATCCTCAAGACATCCAGGCCGCCATCGATGCCTGCCCGGTGGAGGTCCCGGATGAGTTCAACTATGGGCTAACCAAGCGCAAGGCGATCTACTTGCGCTACCCGGGCTGTCACCCCCAAACGGCGGCCATCGACTGGGAACACTGCACGCTCTGCGGCGAATGCGCCAAGGTCAACCCCCATATCGAGCTGGAACGCAAGCAGAAGATCTTCGAGGTCTCCGTCGGGGCGATCGTGATCGCCACGGGCTTCCAGCCCTATGAGCCTCGGCCGGGGGAGTACGGCTACGGTGAGTTCCCGGAGGTGGTCACGCTGCCGGAATTCATCCGCATCCTGGCCATGGCCGAAGACGGTCGCGAGCTCACCTGGAACGGTCATCCAGTGCACGACATCGCCATGATCCACTGCGTCGGCAGCCGTCAGGTGGAAGGAATACATGAACCCCAGCCAGACGGCAAGGTGAACAACTACTGCTCACGCGTTTGCTGCACGGCGACGCTGCACGTTACGCTGGACCTACTCCGCCGCTTTCCAGGGATCAATGTCTTCGATCTCTACGAAGATATTCGCACCTACGGCCGCGGCCACGAGGAATACTACAAGCAGGCCTCGCTGAACGGCGTGCGGTTCCTGCGCTTCGAAGCCGAGAAAGGGCCCAGCGTAATTGAAGATCCCCGTGGAGAGCACCCTCTGGTAGCGAGGGTCAGCGACCACCTCACCTGGGCCGAGGAACTGGAAGTGCCTGCAGACCTGGTTGTGCTGGCGGTGGGCATGATGCCCAGCCCGGTCCAGGATCTCATCGATCTGCTCAAGGTCTCGCCGGGCAATGACCGCTTCCTGTTGGAAGTACACCCCAAGCTGCAGCCGGTGGAGACCGCCGTTACCGGCATCGTGCTGGCCGGGACGGCGCAGAGCCCGATGAACATCCAGGAGAGTTGCGCCGCAGCAGAAGCGGCCGCTGCCAAGGTCGCAGGGCTACTCAGCCGGGGCAAGGTGGAACTCGAACCCTTCGTGGCGCGCGTCGATCTCGAGCGCTGCACCGGCACAGGCGCCTGTGTGGAAGCGTGCGAGTATGAAGGCGCGATCCGGCTGGAGACCCGCGTCGTCGATGGCAAACAGGTCCAGCGAGCCGTCGTTTCGCCGGCGAATTGCGTGGGCTGCGGCGTATGCGTGAGCGTTTGCCCCAACCGGGCCCTCGATGTGCAGGGCTGGACGCTCGATCAATACGAGGCCATGGTGGAGGCAATCGCTGCCGATATCCAATTGCCGGTAGAGGTGGAAGCATGAGCGACAAAGAGAAGGCCAAGGAGCGCATGGCCATCCTCAAGCGCCTGCGCGAGCAGCATGCGGAGACCGTGGCGCGCACGCAGGCGCTGCTGAAAGAGCAGCAGGCCTTCCGGAAGAAACTGCGGGCGGCGATGAAAGGCGGTCCGAAGACCATCCCCGAGATCGCCGCGGCTGCAAACCTGCCCTCTGACCAAGTGCTTTGGCACGTGATGGCTATGAAGAAGTACGACCTCGTATGCGAGGTCGGCAAGGAGGCCGAGTACTACCAATACCAACTGGCGGAGGAAGCGGAGTCATGAGCATGCGCGTCGACACTACCCTGTTGCCGGAACTTAAAGAGTATGGAGCCGTCAATGTGGAAGCGTGCTTCAATTGCGGCAACTGCACTGCCATATGCCCATTGACAAACGACCAGCACCCCTTCCCGCGCAATATGATCCGCCTCGTTCAGATGGGTTTGAAGGATCGTTTGCTACAAAACATGGACCCATGGCTCTGCTACTATTGCGGTGATTGTAGTCGAACATGCCCCAAGAATGCGGAACCTGCGGAAACGATGATGGCCGTCCGGCGCTGGATGACCGCCGAGTATGACCGATCCGGTCACGGAGCGAAATTCTACAAGTCCGAAAGCGCCCTGATTAAGGCCTGTATTCTCTATGCGCTCGTTCCACTTGTGCTCCTGCTGCTCTACCACGCCGCAACGGGGTACAGACACATCGTTACCGACCATGTTGCCCTGAATGCCTTCGCCCCTGTGCTTTGGGTTTGGGCTGTGGTCCTAATCGACTTCGCTTTACTGGGAAGACGCTTGCTATCCAATGTGATCCACATGTTTCGACTGGTTATGCGTCCAAATGAATCGGATCCGGGGATCCCGCTGAGGGTTTACCTGCAAGAACTAAGGACCCTTGTAGTCCACGGCTTTACGCAAAAGCGTTGGCTTGATTGCGGCGAAGATCACAGCCGCTGGCTCAAGCATCTGCTGCTGATCTCGGGCTATATCATCATGCTCGTGCTGATTGTGGGTCTGCTCCTCTGGTTCCAAACCGACAACATATACCCTCTCTACCATCCGCAGCGGTGGCTGGGCTACTACGCAACAATCGTCCTGCTGATCTTCTCAGGGGAGGCCATCATTGACCGTATTCGAAAGCGCGAGGAGATCCACCGCTTTTCCCACGCGAGTGACTGGCTATTCCCGGGTTTCCTCTTCGCAGGGGCCCTTACGGGGATCCTGGTGCACATCTTTCGCTACGCAGCATGGCCCTGGCCTACCTACATCATGTACACCCTCCACGTCATGATCATGATCGCAATGCTAGACACCGAAGTGGGGATCGGTAAGTGGACACATCTGATCTACCGGCCACTTTCGGTCTACCTGGATGCGGTAAAGGCGAGAGCAGCTGCGCAACAATCCGTCGCGGATGTCGCTCCCGTTGGAGCAAATTGAGAGAAACCGGCACAACTCAAAAAAAGGAGCAAGAAAATGGCTGAAAAAATGGCTGTCGTTTGCAATGGGGACACACCCGCAAACATTATGCCGACCCTTATCTTCGCTTCCTCGGGCATCGCCGTGGACTATGAAGTCCACGTCTTTATCTGCCCCGCGGGCGCCCGATGGATGCTCAAGGGAGCACTGGAGGAGCTGGGCACTCCGAAAGGGCTACCCAACCCCGTGCAATTGTTCAACGACATCCTGGATCAGGGTGGTGAGATCGTGCTCTGCGAGCTAGCGCTGGAAAACAAGGGCATCGACCCCAAGGATCTGCGTGACGAGCGCATCCAGATCAAGAAGGCGCCGCCCTACCTCATGGACATCGACGGGGCCAGCCTGACCTTCACGTTCTAGACGAACCAGACACTATCCATGAAGCTGGCGGTCGCCATTGAGGGAGGCGCCGCGAGATGGACCAAAAAAAAGCGCCTTCCCGGGCGAAGCATACTCGCCCAGGAAGGTTGCCTTTCATATGAGGAACAGTGTTCACACCGGGGTGCGGCTGCCTAGGTTTCGGCCATATGAATGAGGTCGCGATTTGCGGACTCGTGCACAAAGCCCCAGAAGGCCTCCACCGCTCGGCTGGGAGTCTGCAGGCTCTTGCGCACCATGTAGACTTTGCGGTGCATGTCCGTATCGGCCACCTTGATCTCCGCCACGCTGCCTTGCCTTAGCGCCCACTCGGCCGCGAATCGCGAGACGAAGGCCACACCATAGCCGGCCTCCACAGCCTTCACGATTGCCTCGGCATTGCCAACCTCGAGGAACACATCCAGATCATCCATGGCGATATCGTGCTTGCCCAGCTCGGCCAACATCACCCGGCGAGTCCCGGAACTCGGCTCGCGCACAATGATCGCCTGACCGACAAGTTCAGAGGGTTCGATTGCCTTCCGCTTCGTCCAGGGATGACCGGGCGGGGCGATCAGGATGATGTGGTCGATGAAGAACTCCTGGCATTCCAAGTCGCCGCCGCAGACATCGTAGCTGACTACACCGAGATTGGCTTCCTCCTCCATAAGCGTAGGGACAACATGCTCCGCCGTGCAGCGCATGACGGTGATTTGCACACGTGGGTGCCGCTCGTGAAATCGGGCTGCGAACTGGGGCAGGATGTATTTTCCGGTCGTCGTGCTGCAGGCGATCCGCAAATGTCCGACGATCTCATCCTGGATAGACGCCATCATCTCCTCCAGGGCTATGGCCTCCCTGAGGAGCTTTCGCGCCCAGGGAAGCAGTGCGCGTCCCTCCTCCGTTAATTGCAGCCCCCCGCCAACCCGCTGGAATAGAGGTAGCCCGATCTCTTGTTCCAGCAATTTGATATGATGAGAAATCGTCGGCTGCGAGATATGCAATTCCCTGGCCGTTTGTGTGAAGTTGAGATTCTCAGCACATTGCACAAAAATCCGCAGTCGGCCGAGATCGATCATGATTGTCTCCAGCAATTTACATAAGCATCTGGCATGAGGTGGGGACTCGAAGCTGCCTACTTCCTTGCAGGGTCCGCCCAGCATGCGCAGGCACACTTCTCGTCCCTGCGACTGGCCACCCCATTTCCGAGTGGATCATTGGCAGCTATCAGGATATCACAGTATGGCGCCAGTCCTGTGCTCTCCCTGCCGGACTAGAGGGAGTTCAGCGCGATGCCCTCTGCGTCTCCTCGTTGGCCAACGCGTCCAGAAACGTCTCGATGGATAGCAAGAAGAGCAGCGTCATGATTACCGAGGATGTGAGACACAAAAGGCATACGGCACGGATCACAAAGGGTTCCAGATAGGTGAGATAAAGGGAGAAGAGCAGCCCAAAGTTAGTTAAGCCGAAGAGCGTCACGCCTGCCCATCCCTTGAGCAAGCCTCTCTGGCTCTTGATCCAAAGCCAGGCCAGGAAGATGGAGACATAACCGATCAGGCCGAGCCACCCAACCGGGATGAGGCCCAGGAAGGAAGCGTAGGGGCTGCTCTGCACGGCGTTGCAGTCCCCGAGCGGGCCGCACACCGCGGGCACATCCTGCGTCTCCACATAGGCCAGGTACCCCGCCACGGCCATGCCCGCCACCGTGAGCCAGGGGATTGCCCGTTCCCAGGCCGCAGGCGGAAGCGGCATCTTCCAGCCACGGTAGGCCTGAGCAACAGCGGCCCAGCCATAGAGCAGCGCTACCGCCATGCCTATCAGCACACCCACCGCCAACCCATAGCCACTTGGAGGACCTTCGTGCTCCATTGAAGCGGGCTGGGCCTCCCCTCCTGGCAAGGTCACCTCGATCGTGAAGGGCGTCGCATGCGCCGAATCGAGCAGCGCGCTCAATACCTCGTTCTCGGGCAGCGGCAGCCCGCCCATTTTGAGGGCGCGCTCGACCAAGCCCGGCATCTCGGCGGGGATCTGCTTTGAGCCTGTGAGCACGTCATCGCCCAGGATCAAGAGCGGGACGCCGACCCTCTCCTTCGGGACCCCAAAGGCGGCCGCCACTTGGAAAAGCGAATCGACCTCCTCCTGGGTGCCGAGCTCAACCAGCCAGATCTCAAGTTCGTCGCCGTAGCGCCTCTCCAGCTCGGGCAGTACGCCGTAGAGCACCTCTTGACAATGGGGGCAGCCTTGCATCCAGAACAGAAACCCGCGCACGATAGCAGCGCCCATACCCGGCTCCGCGCTGGCCCGCACGCGGGCTGCCATCGTCGAGAGGGCATAGATGCGATCGGCACTCAGGCGGCACTCCTGGCATGCACCCGGGAGCGGAGTGGGCGTGGCCGTTTCGCGCGTGGAGGGCATGGGCACGGAGGTGGTCACGGCTGTGGGAAGGCCTTCCTCACAGATGTGGCAAGGCTTTTCTGTGGGGGCGGGCTGAGTGGCGTTTGGGATAGGATGCGAGCTCTGCATCGCTAGCATCGCGATAAGAATCCCAGGGATGCCCAGCAGTTTTCGGCTTAAGAATAATCGTGATCCCAATTCAGATCTCAAGCGAATTCTTCGTCACCGCTCAATCGCCGGGGATGCGCGGGAAGACGCATGGATGCAGCCGGCTGCGCGATGCTGCAGCGGTCTCGCGCATCCCCGAAATCCACCATCCGGCAGGCTCGCCAGAGCCTAGAGAGGCAGCCCCAGCCAGGAAAAGACACCGATCAGCTTCAACCCGATATAGACATAGAGGATCGCCAGGAAGGCCTTAAGCCGCTTCGGGGTGAGCTTGTGGGCGACAATGGCTCCGAGTTGCGCCAGCGGGATACTCGTGACCACAAGCAAGAGCCAAGCCGCAAGATTGAAGTAGCTCAGGCTCCAGGCTGGAAGCTCCGCCGCAATCCGCATAAAGCCTAGCACGAAGAAAGTGAGCGCCCCCACGGACGAGCCAACGACCATCGTCGCCTGAGAAAGCGCCACTGTTTGGTGGATGGGAACCCTGAGAAGAGTGTTCAGCGTCGGGACATACACCAAGCCGCCGCCAATTCCCAGGAAGTGCGCGACGAAGCCCGCACCGAAACCTGCGGGCCAAAAGCGACTGGGCTCAACCGGCGGCATCTCGTCCACGGGCGTGGGCCTGGCTGTCATGAAGCGCCAAGCGCCGATGATGCATAGAACCCCGAAAAGGACCTTAAGAGTGCCTCCTGGCACGAAGACGGCGATGCCGCTTCCAACCAGGGAGCCGATGCCTATGGGAATCGCAAAGTTCCAATAGTGCGGCCAGGAAAAGCGTTTGATGCGAGCATGGCGCAGAGCCCCACTCAGCGCCGTAGGGACCACTACGGCCATGTTGGTGCAAAGCGCCGTCTTCATTGCCAAGTCAACCGGCACACCCATCGACTTAAAAACGTAAAACATCACAGGAACCATCAAGAAGCAGCCGCCCACGCCGAACAAGCCGTTGGCGAATCCAACCCCGGCGCCTGCGATCAGCAAGAGAATGATATGGGTTGGGGTCATGATGTGAGCCTCCTTTATGCCAGCCTGCTTTCAAGAGCGGCAGGTGGCGGAAGTATTCCGATTGCCCATCTGCACTGATCCCCTGTGCTATCACCCGATGATCTTTCGGATGAGATGTCCAAGGGATCGGTCCGCCTGCGAACTCAAGACCATTGCTGAGCTGGAGGAGGCCTCTTCCTGCCAGGGCCCCGCCCCTCAAGGCAAAGGCAAGTCTTTCGCCTGCAGGTGCCTCGCTTGCAGCCTTCACGCCTGATCATGCCGTTCCTGCTCTTGCCCGAGGGGATTCACTCCAGCCGGGTCGCCCCTCGCCCTTTGTGCCTTCCGGCAATAGATTCGCTTGCATTCGCACTCTCCCCGCGCCCGGGGCTTGTATCATCACCTTTCAGCCCCCTTCCAGAAGTTCGCGGGCCTTACCTTTGAAATGCCGCTTCAGGAAGGCCAGAGCCGCTTCGGCGTCCTCATCCATCAAGATGCGCATGAGCTCAATGACCTCCTGCTCTTCCATCACCAGATTCATGGCCTTCTTCATACGCCACCTCGCCTCTGCCCTGGCACCTCCGCGCTCTTTTGTGGCGTGCACCTCGGGCAAAGCGCCAGCCCTCACGAATGCGTGTGATCCAGCGCCTCCAGCATCCAGGCCCTGACCTCCTCGGCCGAGGGGATCCCGCCGGCGCAAACCAGCTTCTCGTTGACCGCCAACCCCGGCGTGACCATCACGCCGTGCTCAACGATCTGCATCGGGTCCTGGACTTTCTCGATCGTGGCTTCGAGGTCCGGCTTATCCTGAGCCAGCTCCTCGAGCACCGCCATCGCTGTCGCCTCCACTCGATTGCAGTTGGGACATCCGGGTCCGAAAATCTTGACACGTAGCATCGATAGGCCTCCTTGAAGACAGATGCTTTCAGCGGCCGGGAGGCTCCCCTCCGCCCGCGATTTCGCAGCTAATGCAGAGATCAGTTTTTCGGTTGGTCCAATAGACCTTGCCACACACCGGACATTTCACTTCCCGCAGCCCGCCCTTCTTGGGCTGCGGCCGCGGCCGCAGCTCCGGCGGCAGGCTGGCGAAGGGATCGGCGATGCATGAGCATTCCAGGGGGAGATCCTCGGAGTTCTCCTCAGGGGCTCTCGGATCCTCCTTCCTCTCTGCCATAGTTTAGCCTCTCCGTCCGATGCTGGGGGCGTCTGGCAGCAGCGCCGCCAATTGCTGGGCCTGAGGTTGATAGCGCGGTTCTCCCATCGGCGGACAGTCCTCAAGCGAGACTTGCGCGGCCACCAACTTAAGGGCGAAGGTGAAGCAGGTCGCTTCGCCACATTGCCCACAGTTGGTGCACGGCAGCAACTGGTAGACCGCCATGGGGGTCGGGCGCTGGCGGACCTCATGGCTGGGTTCGATCTCCGCCCGGCGGGCCCAGGTGCGGTTCACCAGTTCGACCAGCCCTCGCACTTCTTGCTCAGCCTTCTCCCGGTCTTCAACATCGCTGGTGGCGATCTCAAAGGGGTGGAAGGCGATGGTATGCCCGCCCTTCTTCCAGGTCAGCGCAGGCGCGGCAGGGTTATAGACCGCGCCCCGTAGCGTGGCGTTCAGATAGGGTAGGACCTCGGTGATATCCACCTTCAACCGCGCCCGCGCCGCAAAGCGTTCCGCGCCTGGCTCGCAGGGCGGTGTGAAGACTTCCAGGTCGTAGTCTTTGATCAGCGTTTCTCCCTCAGTCATCTTCACCTCGCGCCGCAGCAGTTTCCGCGTGATCGAGGCGTGCTCGATCTTCCGATCCAGGTCGCCTCATAGCTCTGACGCACCTTCCCGTTGCCACATTTGGGGCAGCTCGGCTTCCAACCTCGCTCCTTCTTCTCGATGGAAGCAAACGCCTCAAAGGCATGTCCACAATCCGCACAAGCGAAGGCGTATAGGGGCATTATTGATCCTCCTCAGATCCATGCGCTCGAGAGCTCCTTGCCACTCCGGCACCAACGCCCATCAATCGACCATCGGCGAGGCTTCCAGCGCCTCTTGGGCAAGCGCTTGCTCGCCCGCGAAAAGGCGCTTCCGCAACGCGAATGCGACGTTGACCAACCCTATCATCACCGGCACCTCGATCAACGGGCCGATCACGGCCGCAAAGGCCACGCCCGAACCAATGCCGAAGACCGCAACCGCCACGGCGATGGCCAGCTCGAAATTGTTGCTGGCCGCTGTGAAGGCCAGCGTGGTGGTCTTGCTGTAATCGGCACCGATGACATGGCCCATGAAGAAACTGACCAAGAACATCACCACAAAGTAGATCAGCAACGGAATCGCGATGCGCACCACGTCCGAGGGGATGGTGACGATCAGATCGCCCTTCAGGCTGAACATGACCACAATGGTGAAGAGCAGCGCTGCCAGTGTCAGCGGGCTGATTCGGGGGATAAATATCGCATAATACCAATCCTTGCCTTTCGCCTGCACGAGGGTGAAGCGTGTGAAGAACCCTGCCAGGAAGGGTATTCCCAGATAGATAAAGACGCTCTTGGCGATTTCGCCAATTGTGATGTCCACGATCGATCCGCTCATACCGAACCAGGTGGGCAGGACCGTGATGAAGATATAGGCATAAAGGCTATAGAAAAGCACCTGGAAAATGCTATTGAAAGCCACCAACCCCGCGGCATATTCCGTGTCACCCTTCGCCAGCTCGTTCCACACGATGACCATGGCGATGCAGCGCGCCAGGCCGATCAGGATCAAACCCGTCATGTACTCCGGGTAGCCGCGCAGGAAGAGGATCGCCAGGGCGAACATGAGAATCGGGCCGATCACCCAGTTCTGCAACAGTGACAGCCCCAGCACCTTCCAATTCCGAAAGACGTCCCCCAGCTCGTCGTAGCGCACCTTAGCCAGCGGCGGGTACATCATCAGGATTAGGCCGATGGCGATAGGGATATTGGTTGTTCCGACCGACACCGCCGTGTTGAAATCCCCAACCGCGCTGGGGAACAGGTAGCCAATCAGGACGCCGACCGCCATGGCCAGAAAGATCCAGAGTGTGAGCAGGCGGTCCAGCAGACCCAGTCGCGTGACTGGCCTTTCATTCACGGCATTCGTGTGGGTTGCGGTGCTTTCCGTCGTCATCGTTGCGTCCCTCCAATCGATGTGGTGGATCAAAGATATCCAAGAGCGCACGCCACGCTTGGCTATTGCTCAGGGGCAATTGGGCCGGATCCTGCCTTCCAGCCAATCAACGCCCTGCCGCCATCCCTGCCTGAAAGCCGCATCGGACATCGATGGCGGGCGCCGTCCCCTTTTCCAGGCTGGCCCCAGGTCAACACTCCGCCTCCCTCGGAAACGGCCTAGGGGCATTGAATGAAACCCTGCGCCCAGAGACACCCCCCACAAGTTGGAAAGGTATTGCCGTAGCAGTCTTCCATATTGCTCTCCGAAAGAGAGCATCCATCACAGAGGGTGCATGGCGCGAAGTCAAAGCGCCATACTCGCTCCCGAAAGGCTCCGTACTCAGGGCGGTGCCAGAGATCGATGAGCCCATTCTCCCCTAAATTGCCCACGATCCAGGAATGGGCGATGCGGGGCCGCCGATTCAGATATTCCACGCTCTCATGCAGCAGCGGCAGGCATGGGCTCACTCCGCCATCCCAGCGCACCGCCTGGGCCCCCTCTTCGATGAAAGGGCAGCGGTTGTGCAAGCGTGGCCGGTCATCGCCGGAGAGCTGCACTTCCCACTTCGCCCAATCGCGGCCCGAGGGTGCATGTTCTCGCAGCGCATGTGCATCGATGCGCGGCAGGATCAGCTTGGGCTGGCTCGCTGCCCCGTAATAGCCATTGTTCCCCAGTGACTTTGCATAAAGGATCTCATCCCGCAGCTCAGCCGTGTGTGGAATGACGTTCGTCACCAGCAAGCGCGCCGCGTCCAGCTCCTCGGCCAACGCCATCACCTTCGGCAGATCGGCGATGTTGCGCTTCATGGCCACGAAGATGATCCCCAGTTCTGGAAGCGGCGACTGGCGCGGCACCCGCATGCCCACAAACCGCCGGACGTTGGCCAGCACTTCCGGCAGAGCTGCGCCCAGCCGTACGTCCGCATAGCTCTCGGGCGTGGCCCCATCCAGCGAGATCCAGAGCCGGTCCAGCCCGGCGGCGATCAAATCTCCGGTCTTCTCTTCGTTCAGGAGCGTGCCGTTCGTGACCAGCTCAACATTTGCGCCTTGTTGCTTGGCGCTCGCCACCATCTCATGGATGCGGGGATGGAAGAGCGGCTCGCCGAACCCTCCGAAGGAGAGCGTGCATGGCTGCGCACAGCCGCGGAGACCTTGCAGAATGCGCTCGAAGATCTCCATAGCCATGAAGCCTGTGTCTTCCTGCCAGACATTGCGGATACAGGTCCGGCAGGCCAGATTGCAGGCGTTCGTGACCTCGACGTAGATCTTCGCCGGCGCGCTCGGCGAAGCGCCTGCGCGTATCTGGCGAGGCCTCGCCGGGACATGGGCATGCCATGGTGCATGGCCAGATGGGATGCCCACGCCCCTGTCAGTGCCCCGCGCACCCTCTGCAAGATCACTCCTTCCCTTCCGCTCCGCCGATTCCCGCCTCATGCCTTACACCCCTGCATATCCAACCCGATCAAAACGTGACCAGCAAGAGCCCGAAGATCCAGCCGGCCAGCGTGCTGGCCACTGTCACCAGCGAGACGTAGACGGCGGTCTTCTTGCGCCCCAGGATGCGGCCCGTCACCAGGATGCTTTGCAGCGAGAGCTCCGGGTCCGCGAGCAAATAGGCCAGCAGCGGTCCACGGTGCATCCCCAGATCCAGGAACATGCGTGCGATCGGCACCTCCACCAGCGTGGGGAAGTACATGAAGACGCCGAAGAGCACACCGATCAGGTTGGCCCACACCGTGTTGCGGCCCGCCAGCGTCTGGATCCAGGTCTCGGGCAGGATGGCCTTGACCATGCCGGCGGCGAACACGCCTACGATCAGCAGCGGGAAGATCTGCTTCACGAAGCGCCAGGTTTCCCACAGCCACTCGGCGATGGCGTAACGCTCGAAAGAGCGCGCCGCCACGACGCCGACCGCGCCCAGCAGCAGCAAGACACCCACGAAGCGGCCGGTGATTTCGATCGTCAGGCTCCCCTCCGCGAAGCGCGGCGCAGCGACCAGCACCGTCAGCGCCACCAGGGCGATCGCCAGCCGGGTCCAGCCGTTGAAGCCTTCGAGCACGTTCTCCAGGCCCAGGTAGGCCACCGGCGCAATCAGGATGAGCAACATGATAAGCAGTGCACCCTGGAAATTCAGGTTGAGGCCCGCCAGGGCCTGGGTCAGCGCCTCCGGCATCGTCACCGGCAAGTGCAGGCTGAACCATGTCCCCGTGAGCGGCTCCACCTGCAGCGTCCCAACGATCAGTACCCCGATGAGCAGCAGGAAGAGAGCCCACACCACTCGGGGCACGCGCGCCTCCTGGTCGAATATGCCGCTCTCGGCCATGGATGCGCTTCGGCGGGCCTCCTCGGCCCGGAAGAACCAGGCCATGGTCAGCCCGATGCCAATGCCAAAGACAATCGATAGCACGATGCGCGCTAAGGCGATATCCATGCCGATCGCCGCCCCGGTGTAGGCGATGGCCAGGATGTTGACCGCCGGGCCGACAAAGAGGAAGGTGATCGCCGGGCCCAATCCCGCGCCGCGTTTCCAGATGCCCGCGAAGAGCGGCAGGATGGTGCAGGAGCACACCGCCAGCACGAAGCCCCCTACCGCCGCCGCCGGGTAGCTGATCCAGCGGTTGGCCCTGGGCCCCAGATAGCGGGTGATGGCCTCCTTGGGAATCATGGCGCTCATGTAGCCGGCGATGATGAAGGCCGGCATAAGGCAGAGTAGGACATGCGCTGCCAAATAATCCAGCAGGCTCATCCAGCCTGATGCGATCATGCGTCCCAGCGCGTCGAGAATGATATTGAGATCCATGGTTCGTCCTTCGCTCACATCAGAGCCCGCGCGAGCTGCCCGCCCTACGCGTCCATTATCTGGCTGCCCTCACGCTGCAGGTATTCCTCAATCCAAACCATAATGCGCTCCGGCGCGGCCGACCGCCCGGCCGAGACCACGCGGCCGTTGATCGCCAGCGCCGGCGTGCTTATGATGTCGAACTCCAGGAAGCGCCCGGGGTCCTCGATCTTCTCGATCTCGATTTCCAGATCGGCGCGCTGCTCGCGGAGCCGCTCGGCCGCAACCTCGGCGGAGCGGTATAGCCGCCTGCAATTCCAGCACCCGGGTCCCAACACCTGAAGCGTCAATCGCATTCTTCGCCCTTCTCCTATTGGGCCTGCATGGCGGTCTCATCGCTACCCGGGATATGCAGCGCCGGCTCGCAGCGCGGGCATTTGCACGGCCGCGCCGGCGCGTAGATGGGCCTATCGACCGCCAAATGGATTCCCTCCGCGGCGGCGAGGGCTGCCACATGTTCACGCGCCGCCTCGAGCAGCGGGCCGACATCGGGCTCGGTCAGGGCGTAGAAAATGTTCAATCCTTCGCGTCGATCGACGACCAACCCGGCATCGCGCAGCTTGGAAAGCTGCTGGGAGATATAGGCCTGGCGTTTGCCCAGGATGCTCTCCAGATGGCACACACAGGCCTCGCCCTCCTGCTGGAGGATCTCCAGGATCTGCAGCCGCACCGGATGGCCCAACGCCTTGAACAGCCGTGCCATGCGTTCATGCCCTCGCATCTTCCTGCTCCTTGGCTATATTCCACATTCCGAATGTATTATATATCGCAAGGGCCTACCTTCCAGGTTCATATGTCACCCCCACGGGATGACACTTGCCATCAGCCAGCCTTAGGCTATAGGTTGGGGCAGTGCACAGCAACCCCAAGGCAGAGGCCTTCATGATTTCCACACAATTTCCATAAAGCCCCTTCACAACCCTGAGCTACCCTCTAGAGGATTGGATCGCCTCGGCGAACAGGAAGGCTCTGATGCGAATGGGGCAACCCTCGACCGCCCGAATCGTCTGCAGCTGACCTGCACCGGACCCCATGAGGACGCGTCCGCTTCTCAAAAGCTGGTATGAGGGCGGCCTCCGCGATATGATCCTACCGGCTTTGGAAAGGGCGAAGCGATGCCATGAGCAAGACCATTCTGATTGTCGACGATGAGGAGCGGCTGGTCTCGCTGGTCGAGGCCTACCTGACCCAGGAGGGCTACCGGGTCCTGACGGCCAGCAATGGACGCCAGGCGCTCGAGGTGACCCTGGAGGAGCAGCCGGATCTGATCGTTCTCGATGTGATGATGCCTGAGATGGACGGGCTCGAGTTCATGCGCCACTACCGACAACGCCACGATACGCCCATCATCCTGCTCACGGCGCGCGTCGAGAGCGACGACAAGGTTATCGGGTTGGAGCTGGGGGCCGACGACTACGTCACCAAGCCCTTTCGACCGCGCGAACTGCTGGCGCGCATCCGCGCCGTGCTGCGGCGCGCCAGCGGCGAGGGTGTGGCCCCGTCCGTGTTGCACCGCGGGAGTATCACGCTCGACCGGGAGCGGCACCTGGTTCAGGTCGACGGACATCCGGTCGGTCTCACCCCCTCCGAATTCGAGATCCTGGCGGCGTTGATGGCCGCGCCGGGGCGGGTCTTCTCCCGCATGGAATTGCTCGATCGAATCCATGGAACTGCCTACGCAGGATACGAGCGCACGATCGATGTTCATATTAAGAACCTGCGCGCTAAACTCGAAGCCGATCCCCGCAACCCGAAGCTCATCGAAACGGTATACGGCGTGGGCTACCGTTTCACGCAGACATAAGGGACCATGCGACTGGCCACCAAGCTTACGTTGGCATTCCTAGCCGTCGGCCTCGCCGGGGTCGGGCTGGTGGCGCTCGCTGCCAGCCGGACCACACAAAGCGAGTTCGGCCGCTTCCTCTTCGATCAAGCTCAAGCCTCCCTGGCGCAGGAGCTGGAGGCCTTCTACGCCGAGCACGGCAGCTTCGAGGGTGCCGAGGCGCTCTGGTCCTCACCGGACCGACCCTCCTTCGGCCCTGGCGGCGGCCGGCCATGGCGCGGCAACATGCCCACCCTCACGGACGCGCAGGGGCGTGTTCTGCTTGGCGGGCCCCCTCATCGGGCAGGCGAGCGCCTGGCACCGGAGATCTTCCAGGCCGGGACTCCCCTGACCGTGGAAGGAGAAACCGTGGCGTGGCTGCTTGGGCTGCGCGAGGGTTTCCGGCCGACACAGGCCGAGACACTGCTGCTCGAACGCATCAACCGCACCCTGCTGATCGCCGCCGGGGGTGCGATTGTGCTCGCATTCGCCCTGGGGACGATGCTGGCACGCACGCTCACCCGCCCTATCCGCGAACTGACCGCCGCGACCGAAGCGCTCGCCGCAGGCGATCTCAACCAGCAGGTGCCCGTGCGCACACGCGATGAGTTGGGGACCCTGGCAGCCTCCTTCAATCGCATGAGCGCCGACCTGGCCCACGCCCAGGCTCTGCGCCGCCAGATGACCGCCGATATCGCCCATGAATTGCGCACACCCATCAGCGTCATCCTGGGCCACGCCGATGCGCTGGAGGAAGGCGTCTTGCCGGCCAATGCCGAGACCTTTCAAATCATCCGCGACGAGGCCGGTCGGCTGAGCCGTTTGGTGGAGGACCTACGAGTACTGTCCCGCGCTGAAGCCGGCGAGCTCACGCTCATCCGCCGCCCCACCTCCCCCACGGAGCTGCTTCAAAAGGCCGCCAGCGCCCACCTGCCCTTCGCCCGCGATAAGGATCTCAAGCTCGAGGTGCATGTCTCTGAGTCGCTTCCGGCAGCGGATGCCGACCCCGACCGGGTCGCCCAGGTGCTGGACAACCTATTGACGAACGCTTTTCGCCACACCCCCTCGGGTGGAGAGGTTCGACTCTCTGCCCGGCAGGTGGAGGGGGCGATTGAATTCCAGGTCGAAGACACCGGGCCGGGGATTCCCCAAGAGGCCCTGCCCCATATATTCGACCGTTTCTATCGCGCCGATCCCGCTCGTGACCGCGAAAGCGGGGGGTCAGGTCTGGGGCTCGCCATCGCCAAAGCCCTGGTGGAAGCCCACGGAGGGCGCATCGAAGTCGAGAGCGTGGAAGGCCAAGGCACACGCTTCCGCTTCACCCTCCCGCGCGCGCAAGGTTAGCCCATCATTCGCACAACGTGATACCCGCGCAACCCAACCCAGCGTCCTGCATGCGCCCGCGCCGGGGTCGCGCATATAATCGGGGTGTCCCTTCGATCCAGCCCTGCGGGAGCCATGTCATGACCGTACCCGACCGTGGAAAGCCCTCCTTCCAGCCCTTAGAGGCCGCTCGGGTCGCAGAACACCTTTATGGGATCCGAGCCCGGCCCCAGCCCCTGCCGAGTGAACGTGACCAGAATTTCCTCCTTCGGACCGAAGGGGGGGAGCGCTTCGTCTTGAAAATCGCCAACGCCTCCGAACGGCCGGAGATCTTGGATTTGCAAAATCGCGCTCTTGACCTGGTCACCCAATCGCTCGATGAGATAGCCTGTCCGCGCCTAATCCCCACACTGGAAGGCCAAGCGTGCGCCCAAATCGAGGGCCCAGAGGGCCAGCGACACTATGTTCGCCTGCTCGCGCATATCCCGGGCATCCCCTTCGCAACCTTCCGACCACACAGCCCGACCTTGCTGCGCACATTGGGCAGCCTGATGGCCAGGATCGATTCCGCCCTCGACGGCTTCGAGCATCCGGCCGCCGAACGCCTCCTGCGCTGGGACCTGCAGCGTGCATCAGAGGTGCTGGCGGAGTTTAGGCCCAAGATCGAACCGGCGGAGCGCCGCCGGCTGGTGGAAGGTTTCGAGGCCCGCTGGCACGAGCGAGTCCAACCCCGTTTCGGCGAACTGCGCCGGGCGATCATCCACAACGACGCCAACGACTACAACGTGATCGTGCACCAGCCGGCGCTTGATCAGCCGCCCACGCTGGGTTTGCTCGATTTCGGCGACATGCTCAAGACCTTCGTGCTCGCCGAGGTGGCGGTCTGCGCCGCCTATGCGCTGCTCGACAAACCCGACCCGCTCATGGCCGCGGCCGAGGTGCTGCGGGGCTACCATGCAGGCTTCCCCTTGCAAGAGGTGGAGGTGGCGCTGCTCTACGATTTCATTGCCATGCGGCTCTGCACCAGCGTGGCCATCGCCGCCCATCAGAAACAGATCGATCCTTCCGATCCGTACCTCACCATCAGCGAGGCACCGGCCTGGCGGGCGCTCTCCGCCTGGGAGCAGATTCACCCTCGTCTGGCGGAGGCAACCTTCCGAGAGGCCTGTGGCTGGGAACCGCTGCCCCATTCAACCCGCTTCCAGGCCTGGCTCAGAAAACAGGCGGGATCTTTCGCCTCCGTGCTGGAAGGCACCCAGAGCTTGCGCGAAGCGCCGACGCTCGACCTGAGCGTGGGAAGTCCGCTCATCGATCGGTCGGCGATTGAAAATCCTGCCGCGCATCCATCGCTAGAGCCTTCGGCCCTTCCAGCGATCGGTGCCTACGGCGAAGCTCGCGCCTGGAACACTCGGGAGGCCTTCCGGGCCCAGACCAACTGGGGCCCGGTCTGGCGCACGCTGCATTTAGGGATTGACCTTTTCGCGCCGGAGGGCACCGGTGTGCACGCGCCCCTCTGTGGAAGGGTCCATAGCTTGCAGGACAATCGTGAGCCTTGGGATTACGGCCCCACTCTCATCTTGGAACACGATACCGAGGCCGGGCGCTTCTATACACTCTACGGGCACCTGAGTCGCGCATCCCTGGATGCGCTGCAGATCAGCCAAGAAGTTGAGGCGGGAGAGCGGATCGGCAGCCTGGGCAGCCCAGACGAGAACGGCGGCTGGCCGTCCCACCTGCACTTGCAGATCATCACCGACCTGCTTGGCCATCAAGGGACTTTCCCCGGCGCGGCGCTTCCCGAGCATGATCGGGTGTGGCGCGCTTTTTCGCCCGACCCCGCACCATTGGTCGGCCTTCCCGAAATCCCAAAGCCCACCGCGCCTGATCCGGCCCAGGTGCTGCGACATCGCCGGCGCCACTTCAGCGGCGCACTCAGCCTAGCCTATCGCAGGCCGCTGGAAATCCTGCGTGGTGCAGGATGCTACCTGATCGATGAGCAGGGCCGGGCCTACCTGGATTGCGTGAACAATGTCTGCCATGTGGGGCACTGCCACCCACGCGTGGTCGCAGCCGTGGCCTCCCAGATGGGTGTGCTGAACACCAACACCCGCTATCTCCACCCATTGAGGATGGCCTATGCGGAGCGGCTTACCGCCCGTATGCCCGAACCACTCAAGATGTGCTTCCTGGTCAACTCCGGCAGCGAGGCGAATGACCTCGCACTCAGGCTGGCCCGGGCCCACACCGGAGGCACGGAGATCATCGTCCTGGACGGCGCCTACCACGGCAATCTCACCTCCTTGATCTCCATCAGCCCCTACAAATTCGACGGCCCCGGCGGCGAAGGGCCGCCGCCCTATGTCCACAAGGTCCCCATACCGGATGTCTACCGAGGGCTGTATCGGCGGGATGACGCCGAAGTCGGGCTGAAATATGTGGCCGAGGTGGAGCGGGCGATCGAGCGCATGCAGCGCCAAGACCGGCGGCTGGCAGCCTTCATCGCCGAACCCCTGATGAGCGTGGCCGGACAGATCGTCCCCCCGCCCGGGTTCCTCAAGGCGGCGTTCGAGGCCGTGCGCCAGGCCGGCGGCGTGTGCATCGCCGACGAGGTGCAGATCGGCTTCGGCCGCGTGGGCTCCCACTTTTGGGGATTCGAGCTGCAGGGCGCCCTACCCGATATCGTCACCATGGGCAAGCCCATCGGCAATGGCCACCCCATGGCGGCGGTGGTGACCACGCCCGAGATCGCCGCCTCCTTCGAGACGGGCATGGAGTACTTCAACACCTTCGGCGGCAACCCGGTCTCGTGCGCCGCCGGCCTGGCGGTGCTCGAAGTGATCGAGCAGGAGGGGCTGCAGGAGAACGCCCGCCAGGTGGGCGCCTACCTGAAGCAGGGCTTGAGCGAGCTGATGCACCGCCACACCCTCATTGGCGACGTGCGCGGCGAGGGGCTCTTCCTGGGCGTGGAGCTGGTGCGCGATCGCGAGACGCTCGAGCCTGCCGACGCTGAGGCCTACTACGTTATCGAGCGCGCCAAAGACCTGGGCGTGCTGCTCAGCGTCGATGGCCCGCTGCACAACGTGTTGAAGATCAAGCCTCCACTGGTGTTCAGCCAGCGCGACGCCGATCGCCTGTTTGAGACGCTGGATACAGTCATGTCGGACAGCGTGCTGCAGCGCTGAACCAGCAGCACGCTCCCCGAGGCTCCGTGGATCGCCGGCCGCAGCCAAGCGCCCGGCACGCGCAGACGGCGGTCTCCCAAGTGATTATAATCCACCTAATGTGTCCAGATTCGCCGGCCAAGAGAGAGCAGGCAAGCTCCATTACAGGTTCCAGCGCCCAAGCCCGGCAATCCCACGACATACAGCCCGTCTTGCCGGGCCCGGTGCTATTGCTGGGTTCGGGCGAGACCTCCGCCACGGCCCGTAAGATCTACGACCATTTGCTGCGGGATCACACCCCCCGGTCAAAGTGGCGGTGCTCGAAACCCCAGCCGGATTCGAGCCGAACTCCGGGGGACGCTCTGCTGGCAGTCCGTTCTGGCTTGCCACGCACAGGGCGCGACATTGATCTTTGCCAGCGCGGCCGCCATCGCCGTCAGGCGCCATGCGCTGCCCGTCTATGAGATCTTCAAGGTCGGTGAAGACCTGCACTGGAAGCTCGGCCTGGACCTCTTCGGCCAGTATGGTCTGGATCTCACCATCGTCACGCAATGGAACAACCGCTAAGGCGAGGAGGAACTCGACACCAGCCATGGCTTCATGGGGCGGGCGCGCTTCGAACGGCTGTAGGCCCTGCTGCCAGCGTCCACCATGGTGCTGGGGATCGACGAGCACACCGCTGTGATCGTCCAGCCCAGCCGCGAAGAAGGCCAGGTGCTGGGAGTCGGCGGCGTGGCGGTCTTGCGAGCGGGGGAGAGCAGAAGGATCGAGGCGCCGTCCGCCTTTCCCCTCGCTTGGCTGGGCAACTTCCAGATGCCGGATCCCCTCAAGGGGGGCATCCCGGAGGATGTGTGGCATCGCATCGATGAGGCCCAGCAGACGGCGGAGGCTGCGAAGAGGCCGCCGGTGGAGGTGCTCGAGTTGGTCTCCACACGCAAGGCGGCGCGGGCTCGCAGCGAGTGGCAGGCTGCGGACGCCCTGCGGGCGCAAATCGAGCGTCTGGGCTGGATGATCGAGGATACTCCCGATGGCCCCCGCCTGACTCCCACACCCTAGAGCCAGGCTGCCCATTGCAGGCAAGCAGCCGCATGTCGAAGGGAGGATAAATGACAAAGGAACCCGATCCTGCAAGCGAAGCCCAGGCCGACCAAGATTTGAAGGAAAGGGAAGCGTGGTTGATCCGGGAATTGCAGCAGAATGCGATCAGCCAGCGGACGGCAGAGGAATTGGCGCGCAAGCGCGTCCGCGAGATCAAAGCCTCCGGGCTGGATTGGCGCTTCTGGCTGGAGGAGTTCGACGAACGCGCCCAAGAATTGCTGGACGAGTCCGCAATGCTATATTCCATCTATATTCGCACAGGCAAGGAGAGGATGCTGTAGGGAGCGCGTTGGCCACAAGATCGCCTTGCCTGTGTCTTCGCCAATCCCAGGCACTTTGGGAAGCGAAACCACCCAGCAAGGAAAGGGTGATCATGCGCCCTTGCACGCCTATGCGGGGTGGAGCAACGTAATGCAGTTGATCCCATCCCCGGAAGCCGGATTCGTGGGTCTGGATCACGACGATCCCGCGGCTGCCGCTGGTCCAGGCCCATTCGACCGATCTAGGCTGATCCTCCGATCCAGCGCACCCACGCCGCCCCCGCGTCCTGCGCGGCCTGCCAGAGCTTTCGATCCGCGGTCCAGAGCGTCGCTCCAAGCGTCTCCGCGACCAAGATATACTGCGCATCGTAGGCAACCGTCTGGCCCAAGCGCTCCGCCCAGGCTAGAGCCTTGACGTGGCTCTCGGGCGTGGCTGGGATCTGATCCAGGCCGAGAGCCCAAAGGAATTGGATCGCTCGCTCCGCGGCCTCCGTCGTCAGGATCCCTTTCACAACGGCCTTCCTCAATCCCGAGACGACTTCGTAGCCCCAAAGAGCAGGTACAGCAAAACGGAGGTCCTCATCATGCCACTGGCGCATACGCCGGTCGACTTCGCTGGAGTAGGGGAGCGGGATGACCAGTGCCAGGGCGATGTTGGCATCGATGACGACCGCCGTCATGACCCGCTCCCTTGGGCCCTTTCAAGCTCACGCTCGCGTTCGGAACGCACCTCGGCCATCAGGTCACGCTCATATACGCCGAACGCTTCTTGAGCGGCTGCGCGGATCTCTGCTAGATGCTCAAGCGCATAGGCTCGCCGCCGGGCGCGTGCCGCCTGATCGCGGGCAAGGGCCTTAAGCCCTAGCCGGATGGCCTCGCGGGCAACATCGGAAATGCTGCGCCCTTCTCGGCGGGCAATCTGGCGCAAGCGATCATGCTGGTCTGGCTCAAGCAAAAGTTGGGATCGATGGTATCTCTCGCCCATCTCATCCCTCCAAAGGAATTACATCTACACATGTGATTGTACAATTGCACTCCGTTCCGGTCAATCAGCGGCCGTCCGACCGGCTATCTTCCCACATGCGCCCGACGAACGCCTCTTGCCTCCCGCTCCATCTCGTCTATCCATGAGCCCTCGCATGCGCGGCGAGTGTCCGGGAGGTTCAGCACATTATGGGTAGCCGCTTCAGGAGTCTGAGTCCTGCCCGGGCGGCATGATCGCGATCAGCCCCCAGAGGCCGATGTCGGAGAATAGCATCGGCGCAAGGAAAGGCGCGTGCCGCAGGAAGCGCTCGAACACGAACTGGCCCCCGGATGTCAGATTCGTGCGCGTGTGCAGCACCACGCCCAGCAGCCCAGCGAGCATCATCAGGACCATCGCCGTGAGATAGGTCCAGACGTCCCCGCGCCGGGGCTCCGGCAGGGCCGCCAGCGAGGCAGCCACGACCGTCGCGAAGACCCCCACGGCGGTGGGAAACCAGAGCCAGGGGTTGCTGAAGTCGGTGCGGGCGTGATCGAGCACGCTGCTGATCACCGTCGCCAGGCTACCCATGCTCACGGCGTAGAGGTAGGCGCGGGTCTTGCTGTAGGGCAGTGGAAGCCGCAAGCCGCCTGGCAGGCGCAGCACGCCGCTATCGGGCGAGGTTTCAGGCCAGGCAGCGCTGATGCCGAAGAGCCCCACCAGGCAGAAGGTCAACGGCCCCAGGAGGGGTGGCGCCCAGATCAGCAAGGAGATCGTGACCTGCGAACCGGGCGGCGCGAAGGGGGCGATGGCGCGCACGATATGAAAGTAAGCCCCCAGGAAGCCGACCGCCGTGGAAGCCAGAAGAACCAGGGTTGCGAGCAAGGAGGCCGCTTCACGGCGCCGCATCGAGATCAGGCCGGCGATGAGCAGCATCGTACCGCCGATCGGGCCGAAGAGAATCGGGATCCACTCCTGGGGCACGATGGTGCCGCTGATCAGGTGGGCCAGATAGGTTTCCAGGCCCAGCAAGAAGAGGTTCAGCGCGGCCATGAGCAGCACGACCTGATCCCGGCTGAGGGGCATGCGCAGGCGCTCCATTCGAGGGATGGCGACGGCGGCGTAGTTCATGGCGCCCCTTCTCCCCCGGCCGAGAGCCGCTCCTCCACGGTCTCGCGCAATTCAGCCAGGTCGCTGAGCATCTCATAGGCGCCGTGCCATTGGGTGTAATCGGGTCCCTGCATCCAGCCGCCAAACTTGGCCGTGCGGCCCCAGTGGTGCCAGAGTTCGAAGTGGACGAACTCCGCGGGCTCGTCGAACGGGTCTGGCGTCAGTAAGCCCTGCTCTTTGAGCGGCGCGATGATCTCATCGCTTTCAAGCACAAGCTCGTTCACTCGCTCCACTAGCCGATCGCCGTCCGCATAAAAGCCCTCCACGAAGCCGTCACTATGGCATTCCAGACAGATGCCCTGCATGCGCACCATGTTGTCTTGCCAGGAGGGGCGCCGCTGGCTCACGGGGGCGAAGAGGTACCAGGTCAGACGGTCGCCCACGTCATGCGTGGTGCCGGAGGGGCCAAATCCGCTCATGTGACATAAAGCGCAGGTGGGCGCAGGGAAATCCTCGACTGTCAGCGTGCCCGGCTCGGCCTCCCAGGACCAGGTGTACCCGCCGGTCAGGTAGGCGATCCCGTGAGGAGATTCCTGGTAGATCTCCCACTGCGGATGGTCGGGGCCGATGTGGCAGGCGTTGCAGGTCTCCGGCTTGCGGGCCTGCTCCAGGCTGAACTCGTGCCGCAGGTGGCACTTCTGGCACTGCCCAACCGAGCCGTCTACTGCCGGCCGGCCGATGTTATGGCAGACCTCACAGGCAAAGCGCGTGATCGCCGGACCTTCGAGCGCGGCGATGGCGTTGCGCGACTTGTCCGGCGCGAAGCCTCCCTCCGGGATCGCTTCGTAGGCCGCCAGAAGGTCTGGCGAGAGGTCCTTCGAGCCGAAGACGGCCACATAGGCGGGCAGGCCATGGCGGCTCTGGCTGAACTGGGCCACCTCCTGCTGGTGGCACCTCTGGCACTTCGCCGCCGTGGGGGAGCCCAACACGTAGGTGCCCTCATGCTCCACCGCGCCGGGGTAGTCCGACGCCACCTCATGGCAGTCCTGGCAGTTCACATTGGCCAGCGCCATTGTGCTGCGACCGTACTGCTGGACGATGCCCGGCGTGGTGCGTGCGTGGCAGACCACGCATTCGTTTCTGCTGCGCGCCAGGACGTTGGTGCGCGCCTCTTCGGAAGGCTTCGCCCCGGCCCGGCCGATCGCCAGGATGATCAACGCCGAACCCAGGATGATGATCACCACCACCAGGCCCAAGATCAGGATCCGGCTGACTCTCAGCCTT